>Ga0209023_10000101_pt1 | contig 149098 bp, 134 predicted proteins | sample LakOneMetagenome_FD_187468 | JGI IMG/M metagenome (GOLD analysis project Ga0209023, IMG submission 187468) | Freshwater and sediment microbial communities from Lake Erie, Canada (SPAdes) (version 2) | ecosystem: Environmental > Aquatic > Freshwater > Lentic | place: Lake Erie, Canada...
TTTCCAGCATACCTGAAAGGTTGCTTGTACCAAAATGAACTCTCATACTTTTCACTTTCTTGATCAAAGCTATTGGTATATTAACACTATTTAAAAGAACTAATTTCCCCTTCTGCAAACATAGGAGTAACAAAAAAGGCGACCGACAAAGCCTGCCTGCCGGTAGGCAGGGATTACATCCCCTTTGTCGGATGGTTCCCTGATTGGGCTTTAGTACTACTGTAAACTGAAAATTTGTTCCCTGATGGGTAACAGCTCAATAATTTAATCTCTTTATAAAATGGCGAGAGTGAAAAGGCACCAGTGATCTGGTGCCTTTGAATATCTGATAACTTTTTTAGAGAGTGAGTAATTGTTTGGCAGAAGTTTATGCAGGGTCGAGGGCGAAATCAAGGGTGTTGATCTGTCCTTGTTTTACTGCTACCTGTTTTTCTGTTTTGTCTTTATACTTTGGTGCTGTTATGGTAATTGTGTAGGTGCCTGCAGGTATTGGTTTTACCTGGTAGGTGCCTTTATCATTTGCTGATACTTTGTTAGCAGTTTCAACAATGATGATTACTGCGCCGCTTACGGGTGACTTGTCGGTTGTGCTTACTATTGACCCTTTTAAGGTTGTTGCTGATCTGGATGGATCAATAATTACCCGGTTTGATTTGTAGGCAGTAACAAAATCGGGGTGGGTAGTTTTGAGGCCAAGTACTGTTTTATCCATCTGCAGTTTTAAAACCTGGTCTCCTTCTTTGATGAGATTTTTTAAGTTGGTTCTGATGGTTGCTTTTTGTGCTGCTGCGTTGCGAGGGTCGGGTACTTTAGCCTGGTAGTTGTTGATGGTTGTTAACAATGTGTCGATGGTGGTGGCGGTGATGCCGTAATCTTTTAATGCAGCTTCGTTTGCTTTTGCTGCATCATAGATGTTCTGGCAGCGAGGAGCCAACTGATCGTCTTTGGTGCGGATGAGATCGCTGTGTGTGAAGTTTACTTCGTTTAACAGCTTGTTGTTTTTTGTTTCGGCGGCATACGCAACCATGGGGGCGGCCATATCGGCAGCAAGGCGGCAGAGTGTTTTCTTTGCTTCGGCTTTGTCGATGGTGATGCCTTTTGTTACGAGGTCTTCCTGCTGGGCTGTGGCAATAATACCGGCGATGATGGTATTTAATGTGCCTGCTGCTTTTTGAAAGGCCGGAATGGTGGCAACGATAGTAGGGTTATCGTTGCAGTGTTTTTGCGTTGCTCTAAACATGTTGAGCTTCGCTTCCTGGGTAGCATTCATTGTAATAGATTAAAAGGTGATTAAATAGAGTTACCAGATATCGGAATAAAAATAATATCTGATTTATTTTTTTGCAAGCCCTTTTTATTGCTGTTGCATATTTTGTGAATAACCTGAAATGCCTGTTGAATAATTTCTCTTGTCGTTTGAATGACCTGGTAGTTTACTGATTGAACTGAAAGACTGATTGAACGGCATGAAAAATTTAATGAACTAAAAAAATGTTCATTGAATGACCTGGAAAACTCATTGAATGGAAAAAATACCGTTTGAACGACCTGAAAAATTCATTGAATAACATGAAATATTTAATGAACAAAAAAAATATCGTTTGAACAGGTGTGAAATTTTATTGAACGGGCTGGATTGATTGTTGAATGTTGATTATCAATGGGGAAATGATTTGATTGGATGAACTAGGATTGAATTGGTTTTGGAAGTACGTTTGATAAGCCCTGCCTACCGGCAGGCAGGCCGGTTGCAAACCGGGAGATTTAGGGCGTGACAAGTGATCCTGTAAGATTTTCGTTTGAGTTTAATGATTTAGGTAGGAACACTTGCCCCAATGGGGGAACAAGTGTTCCCAGAAAATTTACGTTTGGGTTTAATGATTGAGGTGAGAACACTGCCCCAGTGGGGATAATTGCCGCAGTAGGTTGCCTAAGTCTCTTGCAGAAAGTACTTTTTTGTTTTTTTTTCAATTGATTTAGCCGACTGAAAAACTTTAGTAAGAGCCTTGGCGACATGCCACATTAATACAGGCGGCACTGCGTTTCCAATTGCTCTATATTGTCTATTTTCTGAAACTATGTCTAATCTATAGCTTTCAGGAAATGATTGAATTCTTGCAGCCTCTCTCGGTGTTAATCTCCTATAGCGTCCGTCGACCATTAAAACAGGATCGGTACCATTCAAGCTAACCTTGGCAAGATGGGAACTAATCGTATTACATGGTTGCTCTAAATCTTGTACCCGACCTTTATTCATTTTTTCTCTAACCCTTAGCATACCATCAACAGCTCGTTGACTAAAAAACCATTTGTCCTCTTTATTTGCTTTTTTGTCAATTACTTGTTTCAGTTTGATCTTTGAACTGCTTAAGGTATTAGGTAAAGGGAAACGAAAATTAAAATAGTCGTCGAATTCTCTAAAACCGACAATGAAGATACGTTCTCTCTTTTGAGGTACACCAAATTCAGAAGCATTTAAGAGTTTGTGATGAATATGATAACCAGCTTTCTCGAATTCTTTGATGATCATTGGAAATGCTTTTCCGTTGTTTGCAGAAAGTAACCCTTTTACATTTTCTCCGATAAAAAATCGAGGCTGTTTTTCTTTTAGCACATTAACCATCTCAAAAAATAGTTTCCCTTTTTCATCTTTATATCCAAGTCTTTGAGGATTTTGTGCAATGATTGAAAATGACTGACAAGGAAAGCCCCCCAATAAAATGTCGTGGTCTGGAACTTCGCTTGGGATAATATCTCTTACGTCTTTTATTTCACATTTGTGAGAAAGGTTGCTGTTGTAAATATTTGCAGCATACGAATCATTATCTGCAGCATAAATAACTTCAAAAGGTAGACCTTCAAAATGCTTTTCCAAATATGAAAAGCCTCCTTGTATACCTAAATCCATTCCGCCACATCCGCAAAAAAGCGAAGCAACTTTTAATTTTTTATTTCCATTAATTTCTGCCATTGTCCTGATGTTTTAGAAAATTCGACAACTAAGTTTTTATCAATTTTTAAATTCCCTTTTTGATACTGTTTTACAGGATCTTGAATAATAAAAATATTTTTTTCATTATCATTGACAACCAAGTAATAAATGAAATAATTAACTCCCATTGTCTCAGCTGTATCCCATTCATTCGGTGTTAATTTGAACCTATTGTTATTGATGGCTTTTCTTGATTTTGTAGTCTTTACTTCGATATATCTTTTTCTCTTTTCAATTTCGACACTTTGTATATCATATCCTGCGCCAAGTGGGGTTGGTATTTTATTTATTAGGTGTTGTCTGTTTGTCTTGTCTTTAGTGCGTAAATATTCATGTGCTAAAATCAAACTTTCACCATAATCGCCAATAATTTTTGTAGGCACCTTTCTGTCGCCAGTCATCCTTGAATAATATTCTTGAATGAGGTTGGAAATACTTTCGGCTTCAGTTTTATCTAAATGAGGGGCAAAAGCCTCAATATTATCGAAGCTATTTACAAATGAAAACCATAGCTCTTCAATTTCGGCGATTTCCTGATTACTTATTTCTTTTTGTTTGTAAAACTTATTGTAACCGGTAAACCATTTTTCGTTATTTAGATGATAGTCTATTGCTTCTTTATTTTCATCATTTAAATAATAATAGTAGCCAGTTCCTTTGTCTATAAGTAGGTTAGCCAAAACCATATAATCTAAAATGTCGCCTGCATATCTGCAAACATCACCATTTGATTGATATTTACCTGTATTTTCATTTTTCAATTGGTTATATTGGTGGTCGTAATATATTTTCTCTTTTCTGTTTTTTAAAATTAGTTTGGCTACTTCTTTCGGATGTTTACCATCTCGTGTAACCCTTAGATCGAAATAAGCACATTGAGTTAATTCTTCAGCAGTTATACTAAAAGGCTTTCCAGTTAAAATTTCGCCTTCATTTAAAAGTTGCAAAACGAAATTACAAGGTTTGAATTTCACACCTGCTTCAATTTGCTTTATAATATTGTGAGATTTTATATGACCACCGGGATATTGAAATGAGTATAAAAAATAATTAAAAAATTCATCTAAATATTGATTTGCCGTCAACCTGGTTGACATGGTACTTGGTTTAAGAAAAATATCTTCTTCTTGAATTAAACCAAAAAGAGCGGATATTTCTGTTCTCCAATTGTCAATTGTTTTTTCTTCAAGAGAGGAGTTTTTCTTAAAGGCTCTAAGCTTACTATTTAAAAGTAACTTAAACTCTTTTTTTTCATCAATTCCTATTTCTGAAATAGATGTTGCTACATAAATTAAAGCCTCTTCAACATCGTTTTTGTAACGCGGCCTTACATGATGCAAGCGAAAGAAATACTTCTCAGGTATTTTGTATTTTTTTTTACTACTCATAAATATTTTTTCAATGATTCAGCTAATGCCTTTGCTAAAATTGGCGGAACTGCATTTCCAACTTGTTTATATTGGCTTGTTTTGCTTCCTAAGAAAATAAAACTGTCTGGAAAAGATTGAATTCTTGCGCTTTCTCTAACAGTTGGGATGCGATTGTATTTATAATGAAAATGATGTCTGTGTCCTGTGTCTATTGTAAAACTTGGTTTTTTACTATTTAGCCTAGTCCATGCAATATTTACTTTCCTTGTTTTTTGTAAAATAAGTGGCAAGTTTTTATAGTTACCACCATCTGGAACCATAGAGATTATTTCAATTGTTTGTTCACTGTGGTTAGTTATTTCGTGATTGAAAATACATTTTGAACCTTTGCGAATTTCCTCCTGGTATTTGGATTTTGGGGCAGTATTATATTTAGTTCCATCTATTATTGAGTTTTCTGGCAAGTCCGATATTGCTTCTTTGGCTGAAATTATTTCCTTGGTATTGGATGTGGGAAAAATAAATTCTTTATTATTTCTGGTTCCCACGAAAAAGGCTCTTTTTCTGTTTTGGGGTACACCATAATCAGAAGCCATTAATACTTTATAAACGACTTTATAACCTAATTTTTCAAAGTCTTTAATAATATTGTCTTTTACAACGCCTTGCCCCATTGAGACTATGTTAGGAACATTTTCCATTAAAAAAACTTTTGGCTTATAGAATTCAACGAAACTTACAAACGATTTATACAATTTATTTCGTTCATCATTGACAATTCTTTTTCCTGCTATTGAAAACCCTTGGCAGGGTGGGCCTCCTATTATTACATCAATATCGGTGATACCAGTTTTTTTACTGATTTGTTTAGGCGTTTCTGTAAATAAATCAGCAATAAGTCCTTTTGAATTCTTATGGCTGTTTTCAAAGGTTGCTATTGCATCTTTCCAATGGTCTATTCCCAAAACAACATCATAACCTGCTTCAATAAAACCGAATGAAAGTCCACCACATCCTGAAAATAAATCTATAACCCTGTTTCTCTTTTTAATCATTTTTTCTTCTGTGCTTTTATGTAGGTTACTTTTTCTTCTGCAACTTGCATCGCAGCTAAAGCTAAATCTTCGTTTTGTACTTCATAAACTATTTTATCACTTAACCATTGTACTATAATTTCATTTTTTTGAATTTTATAATAATTACAAAGAAGGTTTACTTGCTCTCTTGTAGGCAATCTCTTGTCGTTCTCAATTCTACTTAACAGAGTCTTGTTTATGCCAGTAATAGCTGTTACGTCTTGCAACAAAAGACCTTTTTCTTCACGAATAGATTTAAGTGTGGAGCCAATTGTCTGCATTATAAAATATTGAGTTGTCAAATTTTGTCAAATTTAGTAATTCAGAAGTAATTACCAAAAAATTTAGCTAAATATATTTAAATGTTGATTAGTAGTTTATTGCTGACTTGTTTTTAAACATTAGTCCTTTATTACTTAACTGAGCTGGTTGAGTTGTGTGTTGGCATTTAGCCGGGAGCGACGTGCAGTTAAGCGCCCTTCAGCAAACTCAGACTAGCGACTTTAGAAATGATGTGATGTCGATTTTTATAAAACCTTAATCATCCTCACAGGACAGGCCTTAGCTATTTCCTGTGAATGAACAACCAATGCACCGTAAATGAGTAAGATAAGAACACCTTGCTTACTGTCTTTTCATTTATTTCTGGCTTTCCAAAACTTTAATATAATTGGCTCTTTCGTAACCGGTAGGATCTGAAATATGCTGCTGGCTCATCACCCCCTTAAAAGCATTAATGCTTTCAAATCCTTTTGTGTGCATCCAGGATTCCAGTTCCTTGTTCATGGTTTTTAAATAGCCAATGCCATTTTTGTAGAGGGCAGAAGCCGTCATGGCAATATCGGCACCTGCCAGGATATATTTGATGACTTCAATAGAGCTTTGTACACCGGTGGTGGCTGCCAGCGAAATAGGTACACGGCCATAGAGCAGTGCTATCCATAAAAGGGGCAGCCTGATCTCGTTGGATTCGCTGTACTGCAGATTATGCAGCAGGGTTAATTTGTTGATATCGAAATCGGGTTGGTAAAAACGGTTGAACAGCACCAGCGCATCGGCTTTGTATTCCTGCATGCGCTTTGCCATATTACCCATGGCGCTGAAGTACGGATTGAGTTTTACTGCCACAGGGATTTTGACCGTAGCTTTTAACTCGTCAATGATATTCAGGTAGCGGTATTCCACTGCAGAAGTTGATAAATGCACATCGGCGGGAATAAAGAAGATATTTACTTCCAGGCCATCGGCACCGGCCTGTTCCATTTGTTTGGCATAATGTATCCAGCCTTCGTTGGTGATGCCATTCAGGCTGGCAATGATGGGGATCTTTACTTTTTCTTTTGCCTTGCGGATTATTTCCAGGTACTGATCTGATCCTTTGTGATAGGCATCCAGGTCGGGAAAGAAATCGCTTGCTTCGGCAAACATATTGCTGGTACTGCTTACAATGGCTTCGTACTTTGCTTCTTCTTTTTTCAGTTGTTCTTCGAACAGCGAGAATAATACCACGGCGCCAGCCCCGGAATCTTCCATCTGAACAATATTGCCAACTTCTTCTGATAAAGTGCAGGCAGAAACCACGATCGGTGATTTCAATTGTAAGCCCATGTAAGTTGTACGCAAGTCCATAAAAAATGTTTTTAGTTTAAGTTATTGAGCTGTCAACCTGAGCTTGTCGAAGGCGGGTTCGTTTCATAAACCGGGTTCGACAAGCTCACCCTGACAGCTCATTATTAATTGCATTATGCAACCGGTGTAAAATCACTGGCGGTCTTTGTTGCCAGTTCCTCATAGTTTTTCCAGCGCAGGTTCACCATTTCCTGTGCCAGTGTCATCAGTTCTTCTGCCTGTTCAGGATTGCTTTGCGTAAGCACTTTATACCGCAATTCTTTATAAGCAAATTCTTTTAACGCCATATTCGGCCGGGTTGAATCGAGAATGAAGGGATTCAGTTTCTTCATTCTTAAAACGGGATTATAACGCATCAGTGGCCAGTAGCCGCTTGCAACTGCATTGTTCTGTTGTGTTAATCCATCTTTCAGATCATAACCATGTGCAATGCAATGACTGTATGCCAGTATCAGTGATGGTCCATCATACGCTTCGGCTTCTCTCATGGCCAGCATGGTTTGTTGCGGGTTGGCACCAAATGCAATTCTTGCCACATACACATTGCCATAAGACACGGCCTGCATAGCAAGATCCTTTTTGCCGCCACGTTTACCAGCCGATGCAAATTTTGCAGAAGCTGCTGTTGGCGTTGATTTGGAACTTTGTCCGCCGGTATTGCTGTACACTTCCGTATCCAGCACCAGGATGTTTATATTTTTTCCACTGGCCAGTGCATGATCCAGTCCGCCATAGCCAATATCATAAGCCCATCCATCGCCGCCTACCAGCCATACACTGCGGTGTACCAGTTGTTCGCAAACTGAATACAGGTGTTGCGCAGCCGGTTCCTTGATAACGAGCAATTTTTCTTTCAGTGATCCAACTCTTTTTCGCTGCGCAGCAATTTCAGATTCCTGCAATTGCGATGCCTCCATGATCTCTTTTACAAAATCTTCTCCCAATTGCGGAGCCAGTTGTTTTAATAAGCGATGGGCCATGGCCAGCTGATGGTCGGCTGTCATGCGCATGCCTAAGCCAAATTCCGCATTGTCTTCAAACAAAGAGTTTGACCAGGCGGGGCCTTGCCCGGCTGCATTCATGGTCCATGGGGTGGTTGGTAAATTACCACCGTAGATGGAAGAGCAGCCGGTTGCATTGGCGACCAATAAGCGGTCGCCAAACAACTGCGACAATAATTTGATGTACGGCGTTTCGCCGCAACCAGCACAGGCTCCGGAGAATTCGAAGAGTGGCTCCATAAACTGTGCACCATGCACAGTTGAGAAATTGATCTCGGAACGGTTGTTCCAGGGAAGGTCTTCAAAGAAACTGATCTTTTCTTTAATTTTCAACGGGTCAGATTCTTTCTCAGTCATGTTAATGGCTTTGAAAGTGCGGTTTACTGGATCTGAAGCGGGGCAAACTTCCACACATAGATTACAGCCGGTACAATCCTCGGCATAAACCTGCAGTGTGTATTTGGTTTCGGGAAATCCTCTTGAATTGATAGGGGCAGATTGAAAACCATCCGGGGCATTTTTTAAAAAGCCCTCGTTGTAAAATTTTGCACGTATTACACTATGCGGACAAACAAATGCACAGTTGCCGCATTGTATGCAAAGATCGGGTTGCCATAAAGGTACCTGGTCGCTGATATTTCTTTTTTCCCATTTGGTAGTACCGCTGGGGTAAGTTCCGTCGATGGACATTTTGCTTACAGGCAACTCATCCCCATGTCCTGACATCATTTTTGCCGTAACATCTTTCACAAAATCGGGTGCATCATTACCCACGATGGCAAGCATTTTGCCGGTTGAGCTGGCTGTTGCAGGAACAGTGACTTCAAATAAATTCGCAAGGGTTGCATCAACCGCTTCAAAATTCTTTTCTACAACAGCGCGGCCTTTTTTGGTATAGGTTTTTTCAATGGCGTGTTTGATCTGCTCAATGGCTTCTTCCTTGGGCAACACGCCACTCAATGCAAAATAACAGGTTTGCATGATGGTGTTGATCCTGCCGTTCATGCCTGTATCTCTTGCCACCGTATTGGCATCAATAATATAAAATAAAAGTTTTTTGCTGATGATCTCCTGCTGAACCGAGCCGGGCAATTTATCCCAAACTTCTTCTTTGTTGTAAGGACTGTTGAGTAAGAAAGTGCCGCCGGGTTTTATAAAATTCAGCATCTCTACTTTTTCGGTAAAGTTGAATTGATGGGCGGCAATAAAATCGGCTTTGCTGATCAGGTAAGGCGCCCTGATGGGTTTAGGCCCGAAGCGCAAATGCGAAACGGTTCTGGCTCCTGATTTTTTTGAATCGTACACAAAATATCCCTGTGCATACAGGTCGGTATTTTCACCGATGATCTTGATGGTATTTTTATTGGCACCCACGGTACCATCTGCACCCAGGCCAAAGAACAGGCCCTGGCGCCATTCAGACTCATCCAAAGTATAGGATTCGTCATAGCTTAGACTGGTATGCGTTACATCATCATTAATACCAATGGTGAAGTTATTTTTGGGATGATCTTTCTTTAATTCATCATAAACAGCTTTCACCATGGCCGGTGTAAATTCTTTGGAAGAAAGACCATAACGACCGCCAACGATATTGGGCAATTGTTTGATCTTGCCTTGCTGCAATGCACTTACCAAAGTAGATAACACATCCTGGTACATCGGTTCGCCGGAAGCACCGGATTCTTTGGTACGATCCAATACAGCGATCGACCTTACAGAAACCGGTAATGATCTTACAAGATGTTCCAAAGAGAAGGGGCGATACAAACGAACCTGTATCACACCAGTTTTTTCACCGGCTGCATTTAATGCTTTCACGGTTTCTTCCACTGTTTCGCCACCGGAGCCCATGATGATTATGATACGTTCCGCATCGGTGGCGCCTGTATATTCAAACAGTTCATATTTTCTGCCGGTCAGTTTTTCAAATTCACGCATAACATCATCAACAATGCCTGCAGTATCATCATAAAATGTATTCACTGTTTCTCTTCCCTGAAAATATACATCGGGGTTTTGTGCAGTTCCCCTGATGAAAGGATGATCGGGATTCAATGCTCTTTTGCGGTGTGCAAAAACATATTCATCGGGGACCATCGATCTTATCTGTTCGTCGGAAAGCAATTCCAGTTTGTTCACTTCATGCGATGTGCGGAAGCCATCAAAAAAATGCATGAATGGAATGCGGGAACGCAGGGTTGCTACCTGTGCGATCAGCGCAAAGTCATGTGCCTCCTGCACACTGGCAGAACTGAGCATGGCGAAGCCCGTTGTTCTTGCAGCCATCACATCCTGGTGATCACCAAAAATGGAAAGGCCCTGTGCTGCCAGCGAACGGGCAGCAATATGAAATACCGTTGCAGTCAATTCTCCTGCAATTTTATACATGTTGGGCAGCATCAGCATTAACCCTTGTGATGCGGTGAAGGTGGTTGTTAAAGCACCGGTCTGTAAAGCACCATGAACAGTGCCTGCAGCGCCGCCTTCGCTCTGCATTTCCAACACATCGGGCACATTGCCCCAGATATTTTTAATGCCTTTGGCGCTCCATTCATCGGCCAGTTCGGCCATAGTGGATGAAGGAGTGATGGGATAGATAGCGCAAATTTCATTCACCCGGTACGCCACATACGCCGCAGCTTCGTTTCCATCTATGGTTGCAATTAATTTATTTTTATTGGGCATCTTCAGTTGATTTAACAGGTTCTGGAATCATTTCAATGGCATGGCAGGGGCATTGCTCGTAGCAAACTGCGCAACCTGTGCAGGCATCATAATTGAATTTGTAACGGTTGCCGGCACCCAGTTTTATAATGGCATCTTCGGGGCATGCACCAAAGCAGCCATCGCATTCAAAACAGTTGCCGCAGCTAAGGCAGCGCTGAGCTTCGTAGCGGCTTTCTTTTTCAGAAAGGCCTGCGTTCACTTCGTCGAAATTCTGTATAGCGACTTCCGGTGCCAGTTTATCCTGCTCTTTTTGTGGTGCATCTGTTTTGTACCACATGTGCAGTTTTTTGTAACTGGCTGTGAGGTGTTTTTCGGGTTTCTGATAGGCGGTCCCTTTTAAAAATGCATCGATATATTTTGCGGCTTTTTTTCCCTGGCCAATGGCAATGGTGGCGCTGCGGTTTTCGCCGGGCAACATATCGCCACCGGCAAAAATTCCTTCGTAGCCCGTCATGCGTTGCGTATCAATTTTAATGGTACCATCTTCATTAATAACCATTCCGGTTAAGGAACGCAGGAAGCCCGAATCGGTTTCCTGCTTGTTGGCAACGATGAGCACATCTGCATCAATCGTTTCAAATTCGTTGCAGCCAACGGCCTTTCCTTTTTCCACTTTCATCTGCTCCAGCGTAATTTTATTTTTGCTGATACTTTTGATGCTTTTTAAAAGCTGTACATCCACACCTTCTGCCAGCGCATCTTCAGTTTCATAATCATAAGCGGGCATTAATTTTTTATCGCCGGCAAAGTACACGGTGGCTTCTGAGCCAAATCTTTTCAGCATTCTTGCCAGGTACAAAGCCAGTTTGCCACCGCCGTAGATTACCACTTTCTTACTCATGAAAGGAGATGGGTTTGATCTGACTTCATTGAAAAAACCAAAAGCATCAGTTATGTAAACGGAAGCATCATCTTCTATCTCTTCCTGTTGAATGAGATTAGCGCCAATGCCCAGGTACACAGCATCAAAACCACCGGCTTCTTTTTCCTGAAGTACATCTTCAACTTTATGGTTCAATTGAATTTTTACACCAGCTCTTACAATCCGGTCTATTTCAAAATCGAGTATCTCTTTTGGCAAACGGTAGTCGGGGATACCGCTCCACATTAAACCACCGGCATGTTTACCGGCTTCGTAAACTACTACTTCATGTCCCATGCGGGCCAGGTGATAAGCAGCAGACAAGCCTGAAGGCCCGGCACCAATTACCAGTACTTTTTTGCCGCTTGCATATGCTTTAAACTGAATAGGCCATTTTTGCCTGATGGCTTCATCTCCGATATAGCGCTCCACGGCATGGATATTTACCGTGGTATCTATATGCGTTCGGTTGCAACCTGTTTCGCAGGGCTTTACACAAACACGCCCCATAATGGCCGGGAATGGATTGTCTTCCACCAGGGTTTGAAAGGCTTCAAAATAATCTCCTGCCTGTGCAAAGCTCATCCATGCCTGGATGTTTTCGCCTGCGGGGCAGGCACTGTTGCAAGGGGGCATAAAATCAACGTACAAAGGACGCTGTTTTCTTAACGGTCCTGTACCATCAGCATGTGCGGTAAGGTCGGCTGGTTTGGTAATGTCGGTTGCTGACATAATAGTAGATTAGTGAATAACAGAATAGTGGGCCAAATTAAAATGAAGCCCAGTGTTATTCATTGACTTAGTTCAGGGAGAATACTGATTTAAATCATATCAGGTTGATAATGCAATAAAAAAGCTGCCAGCATTTCGGCTGGCAGCTTGATATGTAAGATATGAAGGTAAAATTATTTTTAGCTGATCTTCTCCAGCACCAGTTTCTTCACATCACTCAGCGCAATTCTTTCCTGCACCATCGTATCTCGGTAACGAATGGTAACTGTGTTATCTTCCTTGGTTTGATGATCGATGGTGACACAGAACGGTGTACCAATGGCATCCATACGCCTGTATCTTTTACCAATGGCATCTTTCTCTTCGTAAAAACACATGAAGTTGCTTTTGCACTCATCCATCAGTTGCTTTGCAATTTCAGGCAGTCCATCTTTTTTTAATAAAGGCAAAATGGCCAGTTTGGTAGGAGCGATCTTTGCCGGTATTTTTAAAACCACACGGCTATCTTCCGTACCATCTTCTTTGTTCCATTTCTCTTCAGCATAGGCAAGGCTGATGATGGTTAAGAATAACCTGTCTAAACCAACAGAAGTTTCAACCACATAAGGGATATAATTACCGTAAGGTTTATTGGTTGCCGGATCGATATCATTATCGAAATACTGCATTTTCTTTTTGCTGTATTCCTGGTGTTGTTTTAAATCGAAATCTGTACGACTGTGAATACCTTCCAGTTCTTTCCAGCCAAAAGGGAATTCGAATTCAATATCCAAAGCAGCGTCGGCATAGTGCGCCAGTTTTACATGATCGTGAAAACGCAGCTTGTTTGCAGGAATGCCAATGCTTTCGTGCCATTTTTTTCTTTCATCTTTCCAGAAATTGTACCACTCCATCTGAGAGCCGGGGCGAATAAAGAACTGCATTTCCATCTGCTCAAATTCTCTCATCCTGAAAATGAACTGGCGTGCAACGATCTCGTTACGGAATGCCTTACCGGTTTGTGCAATACCAAAAGGAATTTTCATCCTGCCGGTCTTTTGCACGTTTAAAAAGTTTACGAAGATACCCTGTGCAGTTTCTGGGCGCAGGTATACTTTATTGTCATCGGGGTTATCAGAAGCTACTGCACCAAACTCAGTAGAGAACATGAGGTTGAACTGGCGCACATCTGTCCAGTTGCAGGTTTTGCTGATGGCGCATTGTATCTTATTGTCTTCAATTAATGTTTTCAGGCCGGCATAATCGTCTTTGGCCAGTAAAGCATCCATTTCGTCCAGCAATCGTTTTGCATCATGTTCGGGCAATGTTTCAGCAAAACCTTCAATCAAATGATCAACCCGGTATCTTTTATTGCTGTCTTTGTTATCAATCATTGGGTCGCTGAAATTATCAACGTGGCCGCTGGCTTTCCAGGTGGTTGGGTGCATAAAAATTGCTGCATCAATACCCACAATATTATCGTGCATCTGCGTCATGCTTTTCCACCAGTAATCCCTGATGTTCTTCTTTAACTGGGCTCCGTTTTGGCCATAGTCATATACAGCCGCCAAGCCATCATAAATTTCGCTGGATTGAAAAATGTATCCATACTCCTTGCAATGCGAAATAAGCTCCGCAAAATTGTTCGTTTCGTTTGCCATAGGGCGCAAATTTAGGCAATATTGTCAACTCTTTTTAAGCATATATTTGTTACTTTAATTTTAAGCGTTGGATAATCATTTTCAATTACCAGATACCAAACCCTCGGCCCTGGAAAGGTTTGGACTGTATTACCTTAATTTTTTCCGCAGGAGAGATCTTACGCACACTGTTTTTGATTTTACAGATGAGGAACTGGCAGGCAAGATCAAAAAGATCACCATCAAGGGGATCATATTATCAGCCGTTACAGGTATCATGTTGGTTTTTCCCACAGTTTGGGTAGATGTTTATTTTGCTGATGCGCCCTGGTATGTGCATTATGGCTGGGTTGCCGGGGTAACGTTGGTCTCAATTCTTATAGAATTTTACCTGCTTTTTATCATTGCCTTAAAAGCAGTGTATGAAGTGAGTGATGTTATTAATATGCATGCCAACCCAAAAGAATTTTTACAATCAGGTGTTTTTGGTGTTAAAAATATACTGGCACGTACTGCACTGGAACTGCCCGACCCCGAACTGAAGATATTGGGCATTGATCCTTTTAAGCGCATTTCTAAAAAGAACCTGTTGGTGCTGGGACTGATCTACAAGGCGAAAATATTTGTAACCAATTTTGTAATTAAGTACGGGCTGAAATTTTCGGTTGGCGAAACCATTTATGGCATACCGATTTTATATGAGGCTTTGTTTGTGGAAGCATTCTGGAATGGAGTTGTATTAAAAAGAGTGGTGCAGGAAGCCAGGTTGCGGATATTTGGTTTTGCACTGGCTAATCATATTGCGGATACCATCATTAAAAATAAACAACTTGAACTGCTTTCGCCGGAGGCTGAAGTTGGCTGTATGCGGGCCATTGGCAATGCGGTGGTGATGACGCAGAACTATCACCCCAATATGATCTTATTACTTCTGGAATTCCAGGAGTTGCTGAATTTAAGTGAAGAGAATAAATACGACGACTGGAACCTGTTTTTAGACGTGTTGCAAAAGGTTTCGGAGAAAGAAAGGAATTTTCTACTGGACCTGTTTACGGTTTCTGTTGCTTTTGATGGAAAGGTTTCCAGGCTGGAGCAGGAGAATTTAAAAGCAGCTTATGGAAAAGACTTTGACCTGTATTACCCACGCCTGCTGCAGCTTACCGCTCATTTAAAAGCCGGCAGACTGAATGCGGCCTATAAATTATGCCGGCTTGATTTTGTAGCCGGCTAAATAGCGGATAATTGTTCAGGAAACAGCAGGAGGAGTTTCATCTGTTTCAATAACAGACCTGGTTTCGGGCTGTTGCTGAATGGGCTTTACAGATTCTACTTCAATTTCCTGCACCCATACTGCATAGCTGTTGGGGTATATACGGCTGCCGGAATGTACGGCAAACACATGCGTAAACACAGCTCCAAAATACAATATCATGGCAGAGTAATATACCCAAAGCAGCATTACAATCACAGAGCCTGCAGTGCCATAGGTTGATGAAAGCCTGCTATGACCCAGGTAATAGCCAATGAGGAATTTGCCCAGCATAAAAAGTACGGCCGTTGTAAATGCTCCTGCTCTTACATGCCTCCATTTTATACGGGCATCGGGCAAAATCTTAAATATCAGTGCAAATAATAAGGCTGTAATACCAAAAGTGATCATCACATTTACAGAATACACCATCACTACGGTAAGTTGCGGAAATATGCTGGTAAGCCGGGTGATCAGCATATCCATCAGCCCGTTGATGAGCAGCGATACCAGCAATAAAAAACCAAGGGTTACAACCAATGAAAAAGAAAGAAGCCGGTTAAACAGCAGTTTTAAAAAACCCATTCCCTTGCGTGGTTTGGTTTTTAATTTCCAGATAAAGTTTATAGAATCCTGTATCTCACTAAAAACACTGGTGGCACCAAAGATCAGCGTTGCAATGCCCACAATAGTGGCAAAATAGCTGCTTTGCGATAATGCGGCACTACGGATGGTTTGTTGTATCTGTATAGCGGCATCGGTGCCTACAAATTCAGCTATCTGGTGGTACAGGGTTCCTTCAATGGCTTCACGCCCATAAAAAAGACCACTTACCGAAATAACGATGATAAGCATGGCCGGCAAAGAGAATATAGTGTAGAATGCAAGCGCTGCGCTGAGTTTAAAAACCTTATTATCTATAAAATCAGAAAAAGACTGTTTGAGAATTGACCATATATCTTTGGGGGAAAACTTCATGTTGTTATTTTAATTTTTCATTCTGCTGATGCCTGTCTGCATCTCTTATGTTCTTCTTTTCAAAATTCTTCTGCAGTGCCTCGGTTAAATTAATGCCGGTCTGGTTAGCAAGGCATATGAGTACCCATAAAACATCTGCCATTTCATCGCCCAGATCTTTTCCTTTATCACTTTCTTTAAAAGACTGCTCGCCATATTTCCTTACCATCAGCCTGCTTAACTCTCCAACCTCTTCCATTAGTATGCCAAGATTGGTAAGCTCGTTAAAATAGCGGACGCCTGTGGTGTTTATCCATTCATCTACTTGTTTTTGTGCATCGTTGATTGTAAGTTTTGTCATTATTCTTTATTTTTTGAATCTATGATGATAGTAACCGGACCGTCATTTAATAAAGAGACCTTCATATCAGCGCCAAATTCTCCTGTAAAAATTTGCTTACCTAAATCATTTTCCAATTGCACAATCATTTTTTCATACAGCGGTATTGCAATATCCGGCTTGCTGGCTTTAATATAAGAAGGGCGGTTTCCTTTTTTAGTAGAAGCATGTAGGGTAAACTGGCTTACCAGTAAAATATCGCCACCCATATCTTTTACAGAAATATTGGGCACTTTGTTCTCATCATCAAAAATGCGGAGATTAACGATCTTGTTACTCAGCCAGCTTAAATCTTCCTCACGATCGGCATCTTCAATACCAACCAGCACAAGCAGGCCCGCTTTAATTTCGGATTTTATTGAATTGCTGATACTTACGCTTGCATGTGCAACTCTTTGTATTACTACTCTCATGATTACAAAGATACCATAACCGCTAAAGAAAAGCCCCCGATGTACCGGGGGCTTTTCTTTTAATCATTTTCTGCCTGCCACAAACAGTGCAAGCAAACCCAGCGGAAGTGGTATCCACCAGAAATCACTTAGCTCAGATAAATGGCTTGAGTTTTTACCAATAAAATACATGGCAACAGCTGCCGCAAGGCATAATACACCCAGCAGAAAGAAGAGGCTTTTTTTATTCATAACAGTCAGTTTTTATAAATCTACTCATTACATTTTATCTGTGCAATAGCAGAATTGAGTTTACAAATGATTAAGCAGGTAAAAGAGAGCCATAATTTCTGGAATGATGGTATAAACAAGATATTTATTGCGGAGTAAAACCAGGAATTACTGTTTAAACAGCAAAAAAAGAATAAAATAGCTTCAAATCAGCCAATTGGATTTTTACTGAATTTTCCAAGCTTTAAAACAAACATTTTTCCAAAAAAGTGGGGAAAAGTGACCAAATCCAGTGCCCGTATGAGTCTACAAAATTATCCACCGTTTTTGTCCACAGGTGTTGATATTTATAAGTTTGATTCCTCAATCAATACAAATATTTTCGTTGACTTGTTATTCATACTTAACCCAACAAATCACATTTCTTATATAGTTTAGTTATGGCAAAAAAATCACAACCTGCTAAGGGATTGCAGTTCTCCCGTCAGTTTACCAAAGACGATGTTAGTCCTTTCGATATGTTTGAGTACGATTACCGTACTTCAGTAATTAAAAATCCAACCGGTGAAGTGGTATTCCAGATGGATAATGTGGAGGTTCCTAAACAATGGAGCCAGATCGCTACAGACATCCTGGCACAGAAATATTTCCGCAAGGCTGGTGTACCAAACGAAGATGGTACCACCGGAAGAGAAACAACGGTAAAACAGGTTGCTCACCGTATGGCACATTGCTGGCGTGTTTGGGGAGAACGGTATGATTATTTTGCAACGCCAAACGATGCACAGATATTTTATGATGAATTGGTGTACTCCATTTTAAACCAGGCCTGCGTACCAAACAGTCCGCAATGGTTTAATACCGGCTTGCACGAAGTATATGGAATCACCGGCAAACCCCAGGGGCATTATTATGTAGATGCAAAAGATGGCCAGCTAAAGAAATCATCTAATGCTTATGAACGCCCTCAGCCACATGCCTGCTTTATATTGAGCGTAGAAGACGACCTGGTGAACGAAGGCGGCATTATGGATCTTTGGGTACGTGAAGCCAGGATCTTCAAATACGGAAGCGGTGTGGGTACCAACTTCAGCAGCATACGAGGTGAAGGCGAGAAATTAAGCGGCGGCGGTACTTCAAGCGGCTTAATGAGCTTTTTGAAAATTGGTGACCGTGCAGCCGGCGCTATTAAAAGCGGTGGTACTACCAGGAGAGCAGCTAAAATGGTTTGCCTTGACCTGGATCACCCCGAAATTGAAAAATTCATCAACTGGAAAGTTGAGGAAGAAGATAAAGTAGCTGCCCTGATTGCTGCAGGTTATGCAAGTGATTACGAAGGCGAAGCCTACAGAACTGTAAGCGGACAAAACAGCAACAACTCTATACGTATACCAAACGAGTTCTTCAATATTTTAGATGAAGACGGCGAGTGGGAACTGAAGGGCAGAAGCGATGGCCGAGTAATGAAGAAAGTTAAAGCAAGAGAATTATGGAACCAGATCAACTACGCTGCATGGCGTTGTGCTGATCCGGGTACACAATACGATACTACTATCAACGAATGGCATACCTGTCCCGAAGGTGGTCCTATCAGGGCTTCTAATCCATGTAGCGAATACATGTTCCTGGATAACACCGCTTGTAACTTAGCCAGTGTTAACCTGCGCCAGTTCTTTGATGAAAGTAACAACACATTTAATGTAGCCGGTTTTGAACATACCTGCCGCTTGTGGACAGTGGTGTTGGAAATATCGGTGCTGATGGCGCAGTTCCCTTCAAAAGAAGTGGCCCAGCTTTCTTACGATTACAGAACACTTGGTTTAGGTTTTGCAAACCTGGGTTCTATGCTGATGGTAAGCGGTATTGCTTACGACAGCGAGGAAGCAAGAGGTATTGCAGGAGCTATCACCGCTATTATGACCGGTGTTGCTTATAAAACATCGGCAGAGCTTGCCAGCTTCCTGGGTGCTTTTGATAAGTACGAAGAGAACAAGGCACATATGCTACGTGTAATGCGTAATCACCGTGCGGCTGCTTATGATGCCAGCGATGCTTATGAAGGCATTGAAATAAAACCACAGGGTATCAACGCAAAATATTGCCCTGATTATTTATTGAAAGCCGCTACCAAGGCCTGGGATGATGCAGTACAAATGGGAGAGAAGTATGGCTACCGCAATGCGCAAACAACTGTAATTGCTCCAACCGGCACCATCGGCCTGGTAATGGATTGCGATACCACCGGTGTAGAACCTGATTTTGCCCTGGTGAAATTCAAAAAATTAAGTGGTGGTGGTTATTTTAAGATCATCAACCAAAGCGTGCCACAGGCATTGCGCAATTTAAAATACAGCGAAGCGGAGATAGAAGAGATCGTTGCTTATGCAAAAGGACATGCTTCGCTGGACAAAGCTCCTTTCATCAATACAAAAACATTGATGGAAAAAGGATTTTTACAGGAAGATATTGACAAGCTCAACAATGTGCTGGGTGCTGCTTTCGAAATTGGTTTTGTTTTCAACGTATACACTTTGGGAGAAAGCTGCTTGGAAAGACTTGGATTCAAATCCGAACAATATCATGATTTTGGCTGGAGCCTGCTGGAAGCTTTAGGCTTTAGCGATGAAGAAATTGAAGCAGCCAACATTTATATATGTGGTACCATGACGGTGGAAGGCGCTCCTTACTTAAAAGATGAACACCTTTCTGTTTTTGACTGTGCCAATAAATGCGGACAGATCGGTCAGCGCTACATTCATGCACACGGGCATATCCGTATGATGGGTGCAGCACAACCTTTCTTAAGCGGTGCTATTTCTAAAACCATCAACCTGCCAAACGAAGCAACACAGGAAGAAATTGCAGATTCGTACAGGTTAAGCTGGGAGCTCGGTTTAAAAGCCTGCGCTTTGTATCGTGATGGTTCTAAATTATCACAACCTTTAAGCAACAAGAGCGATAAGAAAAAGAAACTGGATGAACCGGTTTCGGAAGAAACAGCAACCGCCATGGCCGCAGAACTGGCTACCATGGTTGATATGGGTAAATTAACTATTGACGACCTGCTGGACGAAATGAACAAGCGTGTACAGAACAGCGCCGATACTACCTTAAAACGTCAGCTGGCCATGATCGTTGAAAGACGCTCATTACCAGCCAAGCGCCGCGGCTTTACACAAAAAGCAAAAATAAACGGCCAGGCCCTGTTCCTGCGTACCGGCGAATACAACGATGGTACTTTAGGAGAGATATTCATTGATATGGCGAAAGAAGGTGCTACCATGCGTAGTATGCTTAACTGTTTTGCCATCGCCATTTCAATCGGCCTGCAATACGGTGTGCCGCTGGAAGAGTACGTTGAGAAATTTGTGTTCACCCGTTTTGAACCAGCCGGCATGGTTGATCATCCGAATATCAAGAGCGCCACTTCTATCATCGATTTCATCTTCCGCTCACTGGCGTATGAATATTTAGGCAGAAATGATTTAGTTCATGTACTCGATACACCAGAAGTGCAGAATATGGGCAACGAAGACTGGGATATTGATACCCCAACCATCGGCGACCGCAAACCCGAGCTGAGTGAAGTTAGGGTAATGGGATCTGCAAAGCCTGCCAGCACGCCTGCAACAGCCCAACACCGCACTGCCCATAAAAAAGTAGAAGGTGGTATGGATGCTGTAAATGCAGCGGCCAAAAGCATGCAAAGCGATGCGCCTGCCTGCAATACCTGCGGACACATAACAGTACGTAGCGGCACATGCTACAAGTGTTTGAATTGTGGAAACAGCATGGGCTGTAGTTAATGTGGTTTGATAAGCACAAACATAAATTGAAACCATCGGTATTAAAACCGGTGGTTTTTTTGTGGGACGAGCTTTTGTTCTCTGATCATCATCGTTGTGTCACTCACTTGTACGGCATACCATTGTGCAACTTTTATCGAAGCGTAGAATGAAAATGGCAGGAAAGAGTTGTGTATATTTATGTGTTGTGTTATGCTATGAAATAATTCACTATAAAATATTTCAATTACAATGAACGACGAGCAAATCATAGAACAAATCATAAAAAGCTTTACAGACTTTAATTTACGTGACATTATAGAAATAAACAACCATGAGAAATTGGAGTTTACTATCGCAGAATTTATTTTATGCAGTTGTCTTATTGACCAATTAAGCGGGTTTCGCTATAATACTGATAAAGTTGGTAAACGTTATCGCCAATTTGTAAAAGACTATTTGCCCAAATATAATTCTGATGAATTGTATGAAGATTTAAGAAACAAATTAGTGCATAATTATTCAGTTGGTTCTTTTTATGGTTTAACAAGAAAGGCGCCACATCTTCATCTGCAGATAGTAGACGGTAAGCTGTATTTAAATCTTGAAGACTTTATCGCAGACTTAAAAATTGCACTTGACAAATACATTTATGAATTAAGAAACGACAATGAAATAAAAAGAAAAGCTTTATGTTGGTTTACTGAGTATAAAATCATTGGTTTGATTTCATAAATCAAAGAAACACTTTCAATTAATATAAAATTATGCTCAGCTTCTTTAAACGAAAAGACAATCCAAAAACTTCTGAAGAAAAATTTTGGAATTGGTTTGTTGAAAATAAAGTGAAGTTTGAAAAATTCATGGATTCAGATCACACAGACTATTCCATTTACAATAAACTTACAAGTGAAATCCAAAAATATCATGCTGAGTTATTTCCTGAACTAACGAAAACTGAAGATGACAAATATGTTTTGATTATAACGCCGGATGGTATCAAAGCAGGAGTAGAGCCTACAAAAAAACTGGCAGGAGCATGTCCTGTAATTGAAAATTGGGTAATCGTTAAATTCAGGCAACCCACTGATTACATTACCCTCAACTTTAAAGGCCTTGAATATCCAGCTACTGATATTGAAGTATTACCACAAATAGATCATGAGAAAGAAGTTGTAGATATTGATGTATTTATCCGGAATATGAACAAGGATGAGAGCTTATATCAAAGCCTGGCATTTCTTTATTTAGATCATATCTTAGGCGAATTCAACTCGATCACTAAAGTGGGTTATATAGATTTCCATCATCTTGACGAAAATTAAAAAGTAGAGAATAGTATTTCTTTAATTGAACTGCGGAATCTTATCGCAGAAAATCTTTACTAAAAGAAATAGTAGAAAAATAAAAGGTGATTACATAAAAATGCCAGTTTAAACTATAACCATAGCCTTTTAAATGTAAGAAATGGCAATTTTAATGTTAGAAACGGTACTTCCAATAATAAATCTGCCATTTCCTATGTTGGAAATGGCAGATTCAATATTAAAACCGGCAATGTGTTCAATAGCAGCGGCCTGTATTTGAACACATCAGCGTTTCTAATATTGTTTTTTAGATTTTATCTAAGCAGGATTACTTCCTCCTCACAAAATCCCTCAAATAACTACAGCTGTTATAAGCCTCTTTGTAAAAAGCCGTGCTGCCATATTCCTTTACAAACTGCGGAAAATATTTGTTGTTTTTAAATTGGGCGAAAAATGTTTTCTGATCTGCTTCCATTTTATCCCAGTTGCTTGCATACTCATTGTATTGCGGCTGATGCTCTTGTTTTTGAATACATTTAGCCATCATAAATAAACAGCGTGCCTTAAAGTTCTTATCCGTACTGGCATTCATGGCTTTTTCAAAAAAGTCGTGGGCCTTGTAAACACCATAATATTCTTTTTGAAAACCGGTGGCATTATCAGGAATATAATACCCATCGCTGCCGCTGCGGTAATATTGTACCAATTCCCAGGTGTGCCCGTAATAGGTCATATTGTACATACCCAGGGCAAGTTTGTAAAAGCTTTTTGCTGCTGTGGCTGGTTGTTTGGCAGCCTGGTCAAGCTTCAGCATTTCCTGTGCAAAAGCAAGCTTGGTTGTCTTAAAAGCTTTCTCCGAAGCCAGTTGTTCTTCCCGGTCGTACAGCAGATCGATGAATGGATTTTTAGCAATAACCTTTTTATCAGCTGATCTTTTAAACCAGTCAATAGCTTTAGCATAGTCGTATTCACGCAGGTAAGAAGTTCCTGCAAAATCAACTACTTCTTTTTTGGTAACCGAATTGTGGTTCAGCAGATAGCTTTCAAATCGGGAAGGCTGCTTATTGTCTACCAACGCATATAAGCTCTCAACATCCTTGCTCATCAGCTTGTTTCTTAAAAATTCAACTCCGTTCAGCGAGCCATAGTAATCCTGCTGACCTTTCATCATCCAGTCGGCATTGCCAATGCAGAGGGCTTCTTTGGCCAGGTCGCCCTGCTGGTGATAACGTTTTGCCAGTATTTCACTAAGCAGGTTGCGGTAAATATTTCGCCACTGCTGTACCTGCCAGTAATCTACGGTAATGGCTTTTTCTGCTTTTACTCTTTCTTCCACCCATTGTAGTGAGGGCAGCAGTTGTTCTTCAAAAGCCGCATCAATTTTTTCTTTTTCATTAATGGTTAGCAACAGGTTGGTCAATGCCCATTGATCTTTTACTTTTTGAGTAAGTGGCATTTTTTCTGCAGCAGCTAAATATTTTTTGGTGCTTGTATAATCACGGGTCATGTAGGCTGCGTAAGCGGCCGCTGTTTCAAACAGACCTGGATTGTTTACCGTTTTTGTTTGTGCTGCGTTATTTAAAAAAGATGCCAGTGCTGTTACTTCCTTTTCACTTTCTCTCATCACACTATCCTTGGTCTCATCTTCCCAGGTAAAATAAAACGGTTTGCCACCGGGCACTTTCAGCATGGCAGGCGTCAGGTAATTTTCTTCCAGCTTGTTTATTTCACGTACCACTAAAACTTCCAGTTCTTCGCTGGATGGATTGAGACGAAAGATTTCTTTAAGGTCAGCCAGGTTGTTATCGCTGCTGTTCAATGCAAACAAGGAAAGCATCGCTGCACGTTCTTTATCATTCTTGCACAGTGCCAGGTAATCCTTTTTATCCGCTTTGGAATCTACACTCCACACAAAGCCCAGGAAATTAGAAATTCGTTTGGCTGTACTGGCTGCAAATACTTTACTGAAAAGATAAGCAGCTTCTTTTCCCTGCCCGCTGCGGAACAAGGCTCCGGCCTTTAATGCCAGGCTGAGTGGCTGTAACACACTGCTGTAGCTTATTTTGGTTGCATACTCATCGTACCAGTTAATAACTTCGGCGTAACGACCACTATACAAACCCAGGCGCAGGAACTGGTAAGCATATTTCTGTTTAAAAATATCTTTTTTGGCCACGGCGTATAATTGCTGTCCGTTCTTGATCAGCTTGGCCATTTTTAAACTATCTCTTTGCAGGGCATCCCACTCGCCTTCGCCGCCAAGTACATAAGGCTCCACCTGTTTTGCGTACATGATATACCCCAAAGCTTCCAGGTCTTTGCTTTGCATAAAATAGCCCGTCATGCTGTTTTGCTTTACGGAGTCGGGTATTTTAAGTGGCTGATTTTTTTCAAGATTGTAATACAGGTTGTTCAGGTCTTTCCAGGCAAATTTGTTCACCAGTTTTTTTGCATCTGCTTTTTTTACCGAAGGTCCACAATAGGCTGCCCATTCATCTGCCAGCAGATCTGATACTTCAGTTGGTTCGGTAGCATCATAAAAAGACTTATATCCCACATAATAAAATGGTCGGTAGCCTTTTGCATCGGGCAGGTTCTGATGAAAGAAGGAAGTGTAATAATCATAGGGATCAGCCTCGGGGCCGCAACCAATGATATTTTGCGGAAACGAAACGATGGCAGCGCTAATACAGGCTGTTATAAATGCTTTCCAGTTCATGCTTGGAGTATTTACTTAAAATTACAGAATCCAGGTGGTAGAGGGATGCCCTCAGCGGGGTATTTTTTAAGTGCCTGCCAATTTCAGCGGCAGCCGATAGTACTTCATTGATATCGCTTTGTTCATTACGTATCATATCGCCTTTGCGAAGATCGTATCCCTGTAACAAAGTGTCTTTTAAAATCTGGTATCGGTTGCCGGTTTTATTGCAAAAGGAATTGCTGAAAGCTGCATTCGGCAGGCCTTGTAGCAGGCCTGTGTACACGTTGTTGCGATACAACACTTTCCAATCGAATAAAGGGAAAGCAACATCCAGCGGCAAAGGATAGCTGGAAAGATTGCCGGTATATTTTTTTAATTCCGCTGTTTCTAAAATAGAGTTTTTTGTGGCCGGATCTTTCAGGTTGCCCATATTATAGCACATCAGCAGGCCACGGTCAACGGGTGGTATGCCGGTTTTGGCAACAAATTTTACCTGGTAAAGCCTGATGGTTGCTGATAGTTTTGTGCCTGCCTGTCCGGTAGGCAGGTTTGAGATTTTGAGTTTTATGTTTTTCAGCAATGTAAAATATTTGTCTTTGGTGGCAGCCGTCCAGTCGCAGTCAATTTGTATTTCGGCAATTGAATCAAAGCCATTTGCCTGTTTGATTTCATTAATGAGGCTGTAAATATTTTCGGATAGCTTTTCTATCTGCGATGAATCAATTTTTTGAATGCACTCATTGGTAATAAAAACTGTTGGAATAACTGAAAAGCCTTTTGATTGTCCCCCACTGGTGGCCTGCAGCTTTGCTGCCGGCACAGGCCTCCCGGCCGTTTCATCCCAATCCACATCAAAAAATTTAAGGTAGATGGTTTTTACTTTAAGAGAATCGAGTTTTTGTTTTTCGAAACCGGTAAGGTTTAAAGTTGATTTCCAGTGGTAGAAGGAGGGGGAGATTGGGCGTGCCTCTCTTTTTTCCTGGCAGGAGAAAAAAGAACATAGCAATAGTAATTTTAAAAAGGCAGTATACAACCGCTTATTGGCTCCACGTAAAATCATCCTGCCAAAAGTATAGCAATTAAGCTCAAAATAAAATACCCTGTTACAGGTATGCTTTCTTTGAAATTAATTCTTCACTTTTACAGCATAAAACATCAACTATGAAATGGTACTTCACAATTATCCTTGCTTTTTTTGCTACTAGCTTACAAGCACAGGATTATAAACTGGAAGGCAATGAAGTGAAAATTGCCAAAGCAGTTTTGTTTGAGACCGGCTCAGCCAAATTAAAACCAGAAAGTATGGCTGCACTGGAGATTATTAAACAATACCTTACTGATAAGTCATACATCAGCCAGCTAAGGGTTGAGTGCCATACCGATAACAGCGATGCAGTAGCTATCAGTCAGGCGCTTTCTGAAAAAAGGGCCCTGGTTATCTGCAGAAAACTAATTGAAATGGGTGTTGATTGCAAAAGGCTGATAGCTGTTGGTTTTGGAGATACCAAGCCGGTTGCAGATAACAGTACGCCGGATGGTAAGGCAGAAAACCGCCGGGTAACATTTGTAAATGTTGCTTTAAGGGGCCATGTGATTGGTGGTATGCCGGTTGATGGGGGAGGAAAGATTGCTGGTGAACTTTGTAATTAAAATCACTGTGAATTAAAAAAAACTGCCAGCCTGTCCCGATAGCTATCGGGATGTCGAAGGCGGGTTTATTTGAATAAGCCGGGTTTGGCAGGCTCATCCTGACAGCCTTCTAAAATTCAAGTAGCATTTACTGACCCAGCCATTCCTTAAAACCGTTTACCCTTTCGCGACTTACCACAGTTTCAGCATTAGTAGCCGGAATGATTTCCAGTTTCAATCTTCCGCCCAGCCAGGTGTGCACTTTTTTTATAGCTTCAATATTAACCAGCAGGTGCCGGTTGATGCGGTAGAATTTATTGGGCTGCAGTTGTTCTTCCAGCTGCGATAAATTTATTTCAAGCAGGTGCTTATTGTTGTTGAAGTCTACTGCGTAACAAAGTTTACCATCGGCATAGCAATAGGCAGTGGCTTCGGTTTTTATAAAACTAAGTTGCTGTCCGCGTTTTACCAGCAGGCGTTCTTTGTATTTGGCAGTATTCATGTCCGCCAGCATCTTCATCAGCTTATCGGAGTAGTCGTTAGGTTTTTTGTGGTAGATTTCGCGGTATTTTTCAACAGCCAGCCTCAGTTCGGTTTCATCTATAGGCTTCAGCAAATAATCGATGCTGTTTACTTTAAATGCTTTTAGGGTGTATTGATCGAATGCGGTGGTAAAGATGACTGGCGTCTTTATCTGCACCTGCGAAAAAATATCAAAACTTAAACCATCGGCCAGTTGTATATCCATAAAGACAAGGTCGGGCTGCGGGGCGGATTGAAAGTATGCGACTGCTGTGGCAACGCTGTCTAATTTTTCAACAATATCAATTTCGTCGCTGATGCTTTCCAGCAGTTTGCCCAGCCGGTTGGCTGCAGGTGTTTCATCTTCTATGATTATTACCTTCATCTTAGTTTGGTATCAATGGTATGGAAACCGTAAAACTATCGCCGCTTTCATCAACTCTTACATCATCATCACCAAATAATTTATAGCGGTTGCGAATGTTCTGCAAGCCAATACCGGTTGATTCTATCAGTTGGTTTTTTACCTGCAGGTTATTGCTTACCAGCAGGTGGCCGTTTTGTGCAAAAACTTTAATGGTAAGTGGTTTGGCTGCCGAAACAATATTGTGTTTGATGGCATTCTCCATTAAGAGTTGCAACGACAGCGGTACGATCTGCTGCTTTAATTTTTCTTCCGGCACATCGATTTCAATATTCAGGTTATCGCCAAAGCGGGTCTTTAATAAAAATCCATAAGCCTTTAATACATCCAGTTCATCTTTTAATGGTATGGTTTTTTCATCCTGTACTTCCAGTATGTGCCGGTAAACTTTCGACATCTGTTGTACAAATTCAATGGCCTGGTCGGGAGTATCTGGAATGATGGCGGTAAGTGTGTTCAGGTTATTGAACAGGAAATGTGGGTTCACCTGTGTCTTTAATGCATCCAGCTGCGCTTTCAGGCTTTCCCTTTTCAGCGTTTCTTTTTCTTCCACGGATTTTCTAAGCTCATTCATAAAATATATACTCTCATAAATGGCAATGATCATGATGGTGCAGAAGATGGCGGCGGAGTTGGAATTGATAAACCTGTCGGTAGCCAAAAAACTGCCATTCTTTTGTTTAAAAACAATATCATCAATAAACCAACCCAGTAAATTATTGCCGACCACTGTAAAAATGAACATGGCAACAGATTGGTGAACCAGGCGTTTGCGTACATCTTTGAACAAGGGGTATTTGCCACGGCTCCAGATCATGATAAGCCGGTCGCCGGCCCACAGGCAAATGATCATGACCATGGTTTTAAAATAAAGATCTGCAGTAAAATAGGGAGGTCTGCTGAAACGGCAACCGCCAAAGACAAAAGGCACAATAAAGCTGAGGGCCGGTACAGTGAACAGTATCAGCCAGCCATCGTTAAATCCTATTTTGCAATTGGTGCGCCTCATGTAGTAAAGATATAAAAACCGGCAGCTTATCCATATGTTTTGTACAGATAAGTGAACTGCCGGTTTACCCTGTGGATTTTTATATTTTTAGTTTGCGTTTCCGCGGCTGTTGAAAGATTCCACGGCAACTTTTAACTGTGCAATATCTGATTGTGCTGCTTTCGCTTTTTCAATAGCAGGTGCGTAGCCGGCAAAACTGTTAGTAACTACATCGTTTAAATTCTTTTTTGAAACCAGTTTCAGTTGTTGTGTTTTATTTTCGTAGATGAAGTAATCGCCGGGCCTGCCTTCTGTACCGCTCAGGAAAAAAACTTCGTTTCCAACCTGGGTTGGTTTAGAAGAAGCATCACTTGATTTTAGTAAAAAACTTAGTTCGCCATTGCAAACCACTTTAAAAAAATCGCCTTTAATGCAATGGTAGGTAGTGGCATCAATTTCGGCAGAAGCAATATCCGATCCGTGGTATTTTTTTTCTTTACCATTAACCAGTAAAGTTACAGATGCATCTTTACGGATATTGTCTTTGATGAAACCGGTTACAACAGTATTGTCAGCCAAAGTGACTTTTCCTTTGCTGAATCCTTTGGGTGCTTCCTGTGCATTGGTTTGTAAAAAAAGCAGGCTTAATGCAACGCCAGATAATAGTTTTAAAATTTTCATGACTGTAGTTTTTAGTATTGATAAATTAAGATTGTGTATTAAAAATTAGTACCCAATACTACCAATCATGCGGTGCCTGCACAATCAAAAAGGAGTGAGTTGCAGAAAATGCGGAATGAGTTGTGAAAAGCAGGACCGGTTATAAATGGATATATGAATAATTGCCTGTATAGATTGCCGGTAATTTTTCAGGAAGCTGATAATCGCAAGCGGGTATCCTTATCTTTGTTTTATGACATCACAGTTTTTTACCTACGATAAGAACAAAGTAATACAGGCATTGCGCTATCATTTTATTACACGCCGCGAAATAAAAGTGATGATGATATTTGTAAATGTGTTTGCCCTGCTTTCGGCCGGCTTGTTCTTCTTTAAAATAATATCACCCTTTGCGTTTTTAATAAGTTCGTTGCTTTGGTTTGCCCTGATGATCTTATTCTGGTTTGCTATGCCCTATATGGTTTACCGCAAAGCGGAAACGTTCCGGGATCGGTTTAAAGCAATTTTAGGCGATGATATTTTCAGGATCGAAAATGAACGTGGTGGCAGAAGCTGGAACTGGAGCGAATTCAGTACCTGGATGGAGAGTCCGCATTTTTTTCACCTGTATTTTAACAGCCGCTCATTTTTTATTGTACCCAAAGACGCTTTTGAAGGAGATGATGAACATGAGGCAAGGAAGATATTGAAGGCTAAGATTGCAAAAGCGTGAGCTACTGTTGTTGGTTGTTCGTAGCATCGGGTGTTTCAGAGTCCTGCTCGTAGCTCACAGCTAAAAGCTTACAGCTTCTTCTCCATCACAAAATGTGGTATGGTTACTTCTGTAAACCTATCTCCTACTGGCTTGTAGCCTAGCTTTTCGTAAAAGCCCAAAGCTGTTTCCCTGGCGTGCATGATCAGTTTTTTATATCCCTTATCGCGGCTCACCGTTTCTGCAAAATTCATCATGCTGGCACCAATGCCCTTGCCTTGCTGGTTATTTTGTACTGCCATCTGCCGAAGGCGCAGGCAGTTGTTATCTGCTTTGGTAAGTATGCAGCAGGCCAGTAAAACATCATCATCAAAAGCACCGATCAATATATCTTCCTTTTCCCTGGCCAGTTCATCGGGCGTAAAAGAAAGGCCAAGAGGCTGCCTCAAGATCTCGTTCCTGAGTTTTACCATTTGCAGGTATTCTTTTGAACCGTGGTCTATTTGCTTTAAGGCCATAAGCGGATATGTTTTTTATAAAGATTAAGGTTTTGGCAGGGACGGGTTTACAATATACAATTTTTTTAAGCACCATTGTCATTTGAATGCAACAATTGGTTGCGAAATGTATAATTCAATATATAAACCTGGCCGCCAAAAAACAGATTTAAGAAACCCGAAAATTTTATGCCTCTAAATGGGTATTTATCAAACAATATCTATTTCTTTGCAATTAGTGCAAAATGTATATTTTTGCAACCAATACAAACTAAATTTAATTATCATGTCAGACATTGCAACAAGAGTAAAGAAAATAATTGTTGACAAATTAGGAGTGGATGAAGCAGAGGTTACACCAGAAGCTTCTTTTACCAACGATTTAGGTGCCGATAGCTTGGACACCGTAGAACTTATTATGGAATTTGAAAAAGAATTCAACATTTCTATTCCCGATGAGCAGGCTGAGACCATTACTACTGTAGGTCAGGCCAATGCTTACTTAGAGGAGCATGCTAAGTAATTAACTTAACTATCACAGGCAAATTTTATGGAATTAAAACGGGTTGTAGTTACCGGATTGGGAGCACTGACTCCATTGGGCAAAACTGTTGAAACATATTGGCAGGGTTTGGCCGAAGGGGTGAGTGGTTGTGATTTTATCAAACAATTCGATTGCAGCAAGTTTAAAACCAGGTTTGCCTGTGAGGTTAAAGATTTTGAACCTACCGATTATTTAGACCGAAAAGAAGCCCGTAAGATCGACCGGTTTACCCAGTTTGCATTAATTGCCAGCGATGAAGCTGTAAAAGATGCAGGCATTAACAAAGATAATGTTGATGTTGACAGGGTTGGGGTGATCTTCGCCAGCGGCATCGGCGGTTTAATTACCTTCCAGGAAGAAGTGGTGAACTTTGCATTAGGCGATGGTACACCACGTTTCAATCCTTTCTTCATTCCTAAAATGATACTGGATATTGCCGCAGGGCAGATATCTATGCGCCATGGTTTTCGTGGGCCTAATTACGCTGTTGTAAGTGCATGTGCTTCCTCTACCAATGCGGTTATTGATGCTTTTGATAATATACGCCTGGGTAAAGCAGATGTGATTATTACCGGTGGCAGCGAAGCCGTAGTAAGCGCTGCAGGCGTAGGTGGTTTTAATGCCATGAAAGCCCTAAGCGAAAGAAACGACAGCCCTTCAACTGCCAGCCGCCCGTTTGATAAAGACAGGGATGGTTTTGTGATGGGAGAAGGCGCAGGCGTTATCATTATTGAAAGCCTGGACCATGCATTGGCAAGAGGTGCTAAGATCTATTGCGAAATTGCCGGTGGTGGTGCTACCGCAGATGCCCATCATATTACAGCACCGCATCCCGAAGGATTGGGTGCAAAAAATGTAATGAATGCAGCATTGAAAGATGCCGGGATGAAGCCCGAGGATATTGACTACATCAATGTTCATGGAACTTCAACACCCCTTGGCGACCTGGCAGAAACCAAAGCGATCTTAAATGTTTTTGGTGACCATGCCTACAATTTAAATATCAGTTCCACCAAAAGTATGACCGGCCATTGCCTGGGTGCAGCAGGTGCTTTAGAAACCCTTGCCTGCATTATGGCGGTTACCAAAGATATTGTTCCTCCAACAATCAATCACTTTACCGATGATCCGGAACTGGATCCTAAACTGAATTTTACTTTTAACAAAGCACAGCATCGCACGGTGAATGCCGCCCTGAGCAATACTTTTGGTTTTGGCGGGCATAACGCAAGTGTTATTGTAAAAAAGTACGTTGCTTGATTTTTTAAGTAAGAATCTTACTATTTCATTTCTGCTTTATTACAAGGCAAAATTTCCTTAATTTTATTTGACGTAATTAAGTTTAATTTCACGGAAATCATTTACCTGCTTTGCAATTCATAAAAGATTTTTTTAAAAGCAAAACGCATAACCGGGAGTTTAAAAAGCAACTGAGTAATGTGCTTGGCTTTACACCCGGCGATGTGGCCCTGTATAAAACAGCCCTCAGCCACCGCAGTGTACGTGAAGGTGCCGATGAAAATAATGAACGCCTTGAGTTTTTGGGAGATGCTGTTTTAAGTTCCATAGTTGCACATTATCTTTTCAGAAAATATCCCTACAAAGGCGAAGGCTTTTTAACAGAAATGAGAAGCAAAATGGTAAACCGCCAGAAGCTGAATGATATTGCCCTAAAGATGGGACTTAAAAAAATTACGTTTTATAATAAATACGATAATGCGCTGAAGATATCTCAGATCTTTGGCAATACCCTGGAGGCACTGATTGGTGCCGTTTACCTGGATGTTGGTTATTCAAAAACACATAAATGGGTTGAAAAGCGCATCATTATGCCGCACATGTTTATGGACGACCTGGAAGATGTGGAGATAAACATAAAGAACAAACTGTATGGCTGGGCAAATAAAAATGGCAAAGCACTTGAGTTTGAAACACTGGATGAAAAATTTGAGAATGGAAGAAGGCTGTTTACCATTGGTGCCACGGTTGATGGCGAATTAATTGCCGAAGCAAAAGGCTACAATAAAAAAGATGCCAGCCAGATTGCGGCACAGCTGGCTGTAGATAAATTAGGACTATGACAAGTTTGTAGTTTGTGGTTTATAGTTTGTTGTTAAGAGCTTAACCAGCAGACTTTTTTCAACCACAAACCAAAAACTACAAACTACAAACAGATTATATGAATTTTGGAATACTAGGAAGCGGAAGCTGGGGAACTGCATTGGCAAAAATTTTAACCGATAATGGCAATACCATTTATTGGTGGAACAGGAGTGAGGCACATATCAGGCATATACAGGAGCGACACCACAATCCGCAGTATTTACCAGCCGCCCACCTTGATACTTCAAAACTAAAACTTACAACCAACCCGGCAGAAGTAATTGCTAACAGCGATTGTGTAGTGATAGTGATACCATCTGCTTATACAGATGAGGCTTTAGGCGAACTTGATAAAAATATTTTTGCCGGAAAAAAAATTATCTCGGCCATCAAAGGAATTTTACCCGAAAGCAATTTGTTGCTGAACGAATATCTCAAAAATGAATTTAAGGTTGATCTGAAAGATTACTTTGCAGTACTTGGCCCGTGCCATGCAGAGGAAGTTGCGGCAGAAAAACTATCTTATCTTACTTTTTCGGGCATCGACGAAAAGGCCACACATGATATAGCGGAATGTTTTAAAACACGCTATTTGAACACCGTTGAAAATGACGACATTTTTGGCGTGCAGTATGCTGCCGTGTTAAAAAATATTTATGCAGTAGGTTCCGGTATTGCACACGGACTTGATTACGGTGATAATTTTTTAAGCGTATTTATTGCCAATTGTGCCGATGAAATGGCCGGGTTTTTAAAGAGGGCTGGTATTAAAAATATTGAAGTTGGCCATACAGAAGTTCGCAAGCCCGCTGAGGAGCACAGGTCAAATAATTATGCAGCATCTGTTTACCTGGGCGATCTGCTGGTAACCTGTTACTCCCTCCACAGCCGTAATAGGGCTTTTGGTAATATGATCGGTAAAGGTTATTCTGTAAAAGCCGCCCAGCTGGAAATGAGTATGGTTGCGGAAGGTTACAATGCCAGCAAATGCATGCATACCATTAACCGTAAAATTCTGGCCGATATGCCCATTGCAGATACCGTTTATAAAATTTTGTGGGAAAACCTGCCTGCTGCCGAAGGTTTTAACAGTATCGAGTTGTGTTTGGTGTAAAAAGGTTGTAGCTTTATATAACAAAATAAAACAATGCCATTCTCTTTTTCAAATATCGGTACAACAGCCATTCTCCTGATGGTGCTTTGTTTAAGTCTTGCAGAGCTGATAAAGTATTTGAAGAAACACTATAGCCATTCAGGAAAATAGATCTGCTGCAATTCCATCAGCAAATAATTTCCCTTCTCTTGTTAAAATAAGTTTGCTATCTACTGTTTTCAGTTTGCCGGTACTTTCATATTTTTTTGCCGCATTGATCAGCGTTTCCATTTCTGGGTTACCAAAAATCTTGCTAACAAAATCCAGGTTCAATCCTTCTATTGTTCTCAGCGAAGTCATAATGTATTCATTCAGTTGTTGCGTTTTGGTAAGCACTTCTTCTTCAAAAGGAATAATACTGTTTTGTAAAGATTGTATGTACAGGCTGTTATTGGCAACATTCCATCTTCTTCGCTTACCATCAAAGGCATGAGCTGCAGGGCCAAAAGCGTAATAAGGTTCGCCGCTCCAATAGCTGCTGTTGTGTTTACTTCTTAAACCCGGTTTTGCAAAATTGCTTATTTCGTAATGTTCATAACCTGCCTGCTCCATCCAATCCATCAGCAATAAAAACTGCCTTGCCTGTTTTTCTGCATCCACATTTTCTTTTTTATGCTGTGCAATCATTTTGTCTAAAGCAGTTTTTGGTTCAACCGTTAAAGCATAACAGGATATGTGAGGAATACTTTTTTCAATAACAGTATCTATATTTCGTTTCCAGTCCTCATCACTTAAAAGCGGAGAGCCATAGATCAGGTCAACTGAATAATTTGTAAAACCAGCCTCATGAATTTTATCAATGCATAACAGAGACTCTGCTGCATTGTGCGCCCTGTTCATCCACGCCAGTTCTGCTTCTACAAAGCTTTGAATACCCACACTAAAACGGTTAATGCCAAGTGCTTTCCATTCCTTCAATTTAGTATCAGTAATATCATCAGGATTTGCTTCCAGTGTTATCTCAATATTATCTGCAAAAACAAATCGTTTATGTAAAGCTTCGAAAATCATCCCCAGTTCATCAATACTTAAAATACTGGGTGTACCACCGCCAAAATAAAGTGTTGCGATGCTCTCTTTTTCGCCATCAATAAAAGAAGTAGATAAGCTTATTTCTTTCACAATGGCCTCCAGCATTTTTTCTTTTTGGCCCATCGAAGTAGAAAAATGAAAATTGCAATAGTGGCAGGCCTGTTTGCAAAAAGGAATATGGATGTAAATACCCGGCAAAGATTTTAGGTTTAGTCCCGGTAAGTGTCGGGATATTATTTTAGATTTGATTATTAATGACGCCTGTTAAATTGATACGCTGCAAAATAATGCTTCCTGTGCTGCTATGCATGGGCCTTGTTATTGCTTCGCCAGGCATTGAGGCCCAGGGAATAAAAAATCAGCCCTACCAGTTAAGCATTCATTTCGTAGACAAAGATAACTCCTTTAACGCCGGGCAATTAAAATTACAAACGGCTTTTACAAATAAGGCTTTGTGCGACAATTATCTTCAGGGCCTGGTTGCGCTGTTAAGTTCCAAGGGCTATCCTACAGCTTCGGTTGATAGTGTTTTTGAAAAAGACAACGCTACCATCATTCATTTATTTCTGGGTAAACAATATCAATGGATAAAACTGATGCCGGATGGTATTGAAAAAGCTGCCATGGATGAAAGTGGCTTCAGGGAAAGGGATTATAAAGGCAAACTGCTTAACATTCAGCAGTTGCTTGGCTTGCAGCAAAAGATACTGGATTACTACGAAAAGAATGGTTACCCGTTTGCCGAAATATTCCTGGATAGTATCAGGCTTGATGAAGAAAAAATGGAAGCTTTACTCAGGGCCAAAAAAGGCCCTCTTTATCATATCGACAGTATCCGGGTTTTAGGCAAGGTAAAGATATCCAAACAATTCCTGAAGCATTATTTGTCCATCTCTAACGGTAGTTTATATAACAAAGAAAAGCTTGAGCAGGTAGATAAACGCATTCTGGAACTTCCGTATTTGCAATCATTGCAGCCAAGTGATATTACCATGTTGGGTACAGGTTCTGTTCTTAATTTATACCTTGCAACCAAACGAAGCAGCCAGGCCAATTTCTTAATTGGCTTTTTACCCAGCGCCAACCAGTCTGGCAAATTACAGCTTACCGCCGATGTAAACCTGGACCTTAAAAATGCTTTGAGTAACGGAGAAACGATCTTGCTTAAATGGCAGCAACTGCAGCCAAAATCTCCCCGGCTTAACCTGGGGTTTCAGCAACCCTATATTTTTAATTCCAGTTTTGGTTTCGATTTTAGTTTCGATCTTTTTAAAAAGGATTCTACATTCCTACAGATCAATGCATTGATTGGGTTACAGTATCTTTTATCTGTACATCAGTCGGGTAAGGTGTTTGTACAATGGCAAAATAATTTCCTGCTGGGAACCGGCGTTGATACCAACCTGGTAAAAGCTACCAAGCAACTGCCACCCAATATTGATGTTAAAGCTGTGAATGTAGGGCTGGAATATGAATGGAGTAAAACTGATTACAAACTGAACCCACGCAAGGGCAACGAAATAAAACTAACAGGATTGGTAGGCATAAAAAATATCAAAAAGAATAACGAAATACTGAATTTAAAAGATCCGTTATTTAATTACGCCAGTTTGTACGATTCGGTGAAAGCCAGGTCTTACCAGTTTAGGGTTAAGTTATCTGCCGCCCACTTTTTTCCTGTAGGCAAGCAGGCAACTGTTAAAACTGCCATAAACGGTGGGCTTTTCATAAGTCCTAATACATTTCGCAATGAGCTTTTTCAAATTGGAGGATATAAACTTCTAAGAGGGTTTAATGAAGAAAGTATTTATGCTACCCAGTATGCAGTACTTACAGCCGAATACAGGTACAGGCTCAAATTAAATTCATACATGTTTGGATTTGTTGATGCGGGATGGGTTAAAAATAAATACCAGTCTGTTGACCTGAATAATAATTTTATTGGTGCCGGCCTTGGACTTGCCTTTGAAACCAAATTCGGATTGCTGAATATCAGTTATGCTGCCGGCAAGCGCAACGATGTAAAGCTAAATCTGCGTGAAGCATCAAAAATTCATTTTGGGTATGTGAATTACTTTTAAAAGTATCGCACCCAGCATCTATTTTTGCAAAAAAATATTTTTAGTGAAGCCGATTTTTTTTCTGGGTTTATTCATCTTCATGCTATCGGCGGCCTCATTATGTGCTCAAAATAGGGATACCCTTGTAGCCCACAGAGATTCCCTGGTAAAGATGCCTTTTGCTGATACAATTAAAGCACCAGATTCTGCAAAAGCTATTACTGCAGCCAAACCTTTCTTCGAACTAAAAAACAAACTACTCAATACAACTGCAGAGCCTGTATCATTGGCTGTACAGCCTAAAAAAATGAGGTCGAGCGATGCTTTTTTTTACCTGGTCGCATTCATGGTTTTATTGCTGGCATTTCTGAGATATTTCTATAGCCGTTATTTTGCAAACCTTTTCCGGGTATTTTTCAATACCTCGTTGCGGCAAAACCAAATTACCGACCAGCTTTTACAGGCAAAGCTGCCTTCTTTTCTTTTCAATATCTTTTTTGTGGTAAGTGCGGGCATTTATGTATACGTTCTTTTATCTCATTACAGGCTATTTACTGCCGATAATAAGTGGCTGGCTGTTTTTATATCTGTTGTGCTGATGGGGTTGGTTTATTTTATTAAGTATTGCACATTAAAATTTACTGGTTGGATCACCGGTCTGGGAACGGAAGTTAATATTTACGTTTTTGTAATTTTTCTGATAAACAAGATCATGGGAATCTTTTTAGTTCCTTTTGTGATCATACTCTCTTTCTCTGCGCCCGAAATTGCCGGAATTGCAGCAATGGTATCTTTAATGAGCATTGGCGTTTTTCTTTTATTACGCTTTTTTCGTTCTTACGGGCTGATACAAAATCAGCTAAAAATCAGCAAATTCCATTTTTTATTATACATAGCCGGACTGGAAATAATGCCCCTATTGCTGATTTACAAGGGTTTAATGCTTTATTTAACTAAAAACCTGTAATTTTGCATTGCACGCTGAAATGATTATGGTTAAAAATGGTTCAACACAAGCTGTTACCTCTGGGAAAACAGTAAAAAAAGTACTCATTACCCAACCTAAGCCGGATGGCGACAAGTCGCCATACTTCGATTTGGCAAAAAAATATAATCTTACCCTTGATTTTCATCCTTTTATTGTGGTAGATGGTATTCAGGCCAAAGAATTCCGTAAACAAAAGATTGATATTGCCAGCTTTTCAGCTGTAATTTTTACCAGCCGCAATGCAATCGACCATTTTTTCCGTATCTGCGATGAAATGAAAGTGAGTGTTTCTCAGGAAACTAAGTACTTCTGCATTACTGAAGCCGTGGCTTTATATCTTCAAAAATTCATTCTATATAGAAAACGCAAGGTTTTTTACAGTGCAGATGGAACCAATAAGTGCCTTTTTGATGTAATTAATAAGCACAAGGATAATGAGAAGTTCTTATACCCATGCTCAGAATCGTTTGATAGTGAGATAACGAACTGGCTTAAAATGCATAATTGCGAATATGCAACGCCTGTGCTATATAAAATAATAAGCAACGATATTACAGAGGTAATAGCACGGAACTACGATCTGATCTGCTTTTTTACGCCAGGCGGCGTAAAAAGCCTGATGGAGAATTTTCCTAAATTCAAGCAGAATGGAACTACCATTGGAGCATTTGGAGCCAATACCTTTAAAGCAGCCGAAGAGGCGGGCCTGGTTTTGCAAATAAAAGCGCCTCAACCCCAAGCACCAAGCATGGTTAGCGCACTTGAGATATACCTGTCTTCACTTAAAAAGAAATAGGATTGCTTCTTTTTTACGGCACATAAACACAGAAATACCCTTATTAAATTAGCCCGAAATCATTTTGTGATTTTTTTAACAATTATCAAAATCATCTGCGTGAAACTGTAATATTCGATTCATCCGGAAGAATACTGCTTCGCTATCATTCATTCCGCATCAAAGTGTATAATTACTCATGCTATATTTTCTCAATAAAACAAACCGCATTTTGAAGCATGTTTTCACAAAAAATATTGCCCCATATTTTATAAACAAAAAATTAATGCTTGCAACTGACGCATTGATACAAAGACATTCATAGCAGGATGCCACTAAAGTGCAAACGTGCAAAAGTAGTTTTCACGGATGCTTTAAAACAATAAAAGCCTTTACCAGTAAGACATTTAGCGAGGCTGATAGTATGTTATTGAATGTAAATTACAACCTGACTGCCGAATGGTTCAAAGGCAACTTGATTTTCTGCGTTAACAAATTTGTTGAAAAGAAATCAGCTGATTTTTTTTGCTGATAAAAAAAAACTATCGAAATTACGGTTTCAATTATCAGTTAAGTTAAAATCAATTCAACCCACCCTTTGATACCGGCGATTTTAAAATTTATTAATAATAATTGGCATAAGTTCAGGCATTTAAACACAATATTTGAATATTTCTATCGTTTACGTTTTTTACGGGCTTAATTTACCTGGAAAATAAAAATTGAATCAATCATAAAAATGATGATAAACCAAAATAATCATTACATTTGCCCCATACCCTCAAAGTTAAAAACAATGAAGTACAGGCTGTATTATTTAGTAGCTTTCGCGGCTATCACATCTTTATCTACCAGTTGTAAAAAATCGGGTAGTAAATCAGGCAGCGGTTATGCTGTTGACAAGGGACAACTTATCGGGGCAGCTCCAGCTTCAAAATGGAACCTGGATAAGCCAAAGGGTATGGTTTATGTCCCACCAGGAACTTTTCATATGGGTTCCAGTGATGAGGATATGAGTTATGCACTTACTGCCAGGAATAAGTCCGTTTCTATAAACGGTTTCTGGATGGATGCAACTGAAATCACTAACAACGAGTATCGCCAGTTCACTAACTGGGTAAGAGACTCAATTGCTGCCAAATTAATGGGCTACGTAAAGCAGGGGTCCGATGGTAATGAATATATTGACTGGAAAAAAGCCAATACCATCAAATGGGGCGATAAAGCAACTATGGAAAAAATAGATGCTATCATCGTTACTCCCGACAATCGCATATTCGGTAAAAAAGAACTGGATGCAACCAAAATTGTTTACCAATCAGAAATATTTGATTACAAAGCCGCTGCACAAAATAAAGATGCAACAGTTCCACGCTCTAAGTTTATCATAAAAAAATCAATTCCTGTTTACCCTGATTCTTTGTGCTGGGTAAGAGATTTTGCTTATTCTTACAATGAGCCAATGGCTAAAAAATATTACAGTCATCCTGCGTTTGGCAATTATCCTGTAGTAGGTGTAAGTTGGAAACAGGCAACTGCATTCTGCGAATGGAGAACTCATTACCTGAATGCATATCTTGAATCAAAAAAGAAAGCAGCTGAATCTGATTTCAGGTTACCAACTGAAGCAGAATGGGAATATGCCGCAAGAGGTGGCCGTTCACAAGCCGACTATCCTTGGGGCGGGTATTACCTTAGAAATAAAAAAGGTTGTTTGCTGGCTAACTTTAAGCCAGGCCGTGGTAATTATCCTGAGGATGGAGGTTTTTACACCGTGCGTGCTGATGCTTACTGGCCTAACGATTTTGGTTTATACAATATGGCTGGTAATGTTGCAGAATGGACTTCGTCTTTATATTATGAAGGAGCATACAATTTCCAACACGATATGAACCCTGATATCAGGTACGACGCTAAAGAAACTGATAAACCACGCGATAAGCGTAAGGTTTTACGTGGAGGTAGCTGGAAAGATGTTGGATATTTTTTAAGAACAGGATCACGTTCATACGAATATCAGGATACATCTAAATCATACATCGGTTTCCGTTGTGTAATTGATTTACCGCCAACCCAGAAAAAAGGGAAGAAAAAGTAAACAGCGTTTTCAACACAATTAATCATTATTATCGATAATATTTTTAGAGTATTTTCTTGTTTATCAATTTCCATAAGGGCATCGCTCTTTGTAATGAAGTAATTTTTGATAAATGAAGAGAGTATTTTAAAAATATTTTTCATATAAACTTTGTAATAAATTAAAAAAACCCAACTAAAACTTAAATTTTATGGCCGGACGTCCGATTGATCGAATTTTAAACATTGGTGTATCAGCAGCTGCGGTACCCGTATTATTTGGTGCATTACAGAAAATATTACACTCACCAAATGCAGATATGTGGTTGAAGATAGGTTTGTACACCGAGTGTTTGATCTTTGCTGCCTATGCGCTACTTTACGTATTTGCTCCACCTCCAGAAGCTCCAATACCGCTTGAAGCAAAGGTTTTAGGAGATTCGCCATTAAAGAATATGGATAAAATGCTTTCTGAAGCAGATATCACACCAACAAGCCTTAAAAAACTTGGCGAAAGCTTTAATAAACTGGGTACTAGTGTTGCAGGTATCAGTGATGTAAGTGATGTTGTAAAATCTACCAGCGATTTTGGTGCAAAAACCAAAGAAGCCACTACTGCAATTGGTACTATGGCAAGTGCATTTAGTGCAAGTGCTGCTACTATGACGTCATTCAACAGCGCCAGCGAAAGTGCAAAAGGTTTCCACGAGCAGGTACAGGTATTAACCAAAAATTTAGGTTCGCTTAATACTATTTACGAGTTAGAATTAAAAGAAAGCAATAACCACCTGAAAGCATTGAATGGCTTCTACGGTCAGATGGCTCAGGCCAGCCAGGCTATGATGGCCAGTGTGGATGATGCACAAAAAGCAAAAGAGCAGATTGGTGCTTTGGCTACCAACCTGAGTAAACTGAATTCAGTTTATGGCAACATGCTGAGTGCAATGCAGGGCAGATAAAATGTTGATTGGTTCATTTGCTTGTAAGTGTATTGTCAGTAATCTGTTTTTATGATTACGGCAATTTTAACAGGCGACCGGTTAACGATTAATTAAAATCATTAATAACAATCGTAAATTAAAATATTATGGCTTTACCTAAAGAGCCCAGGCAAAAGATGATCAACCTGATGTATCTGGTACTAACAGCCATGTTAGCACTGAATGTATCAGCTGAGGTTATTGAAGCCTTTAAAACGGTAGATAAAAGTTTGGTGAAATCCAACACAAACCTGGAAGCAGGAAACAACGCCTTATTTTCTTCATTGGCAGCGAAAGTTAACGAAGCTGGTGTTGATAAGGAAAAGCTGGCCAAATGGACAGCAAATGCCCAATCAGCAAAAAAATTATCGGATGAATTTAATAAATACCTGGAGGGGTTAAAGTCAGATCTTAAGACCATGTCTGGTTTTAAAGGTGAAAAAAACGAAAAAGGGGATGATAAATTTAAAGATGATGATTTGAATGCTTCTTCTAACCTGATGGACAACCAGAAAAAAGGGAAAGAACTTGATGAAAAATTAAAAACATACAGGGCAGCTATGTTTGCAATTGATCCTGAAATTGCAAAGGAGTTTGAAAAGACTTTTCCTATAGAAGTTGATCCGGCTAAAGATGCAACTACCAACAGTTTCAGAATGATGCCTACTGTTGCTGCTGTTACACTTTTAAGTAAATATCAAAACAACATCAAGAATGCAGAAAATCAGGTAGTAACTTTTTGTCACAACCAGGTAGGGCAGGTTAAGATTATGTTTGACCAGTTTAAACCTATCATCGGTACAAGTTCTACTTACCTGATGCCGGGTGAACAAATGACTGTTACTGCAGGTATTGGAGCGTTTAGTAAAGCAGCTGCTCCAAGTATTACAATTAACGGGGTAACTCAAACTGCTGACGCTGATGGTGTAGCTGTAAGAACTTTCCCTGTAAGTGGTTCTGGTTCTGTAAATGTAGTGATAAACTATACCAAGCCAGATGGCTCTAAAGGAACTGAAACCAAAACAATTCCTTACACTGTTGGCCAGCCAAGTAGTGCTGCTATTTCGCTTGATAAAATGAATGTTTTTTATGTTGGTCTGGATAATCCTATAACAATAGGTTCTCCAACCGGTATGGAAAAAACAGGTGTTACCGGAAACAATTGTACTATAAGTGGCAGTGGCCCTCACAGAACAGTTAAAGTTAGTGGCACAGGGGAATGTTCTATTACAGTATCTCCGCAGGGAAGTACGCCATTAACACAAACATTCAGAATCAAGAGAATTCCTGAGCCTAGCTTTATGGTTGGCTCCGGTAAAGCCAGAATGCCATCTGTTGATTTTAAAAACCAACAGTTTTGTAGAGCTGATATGGGACCTGATTTTATTTATGATGTTCGTTATTCTGTAGTTAGTGCTACTGTTTATTTCTCTGGCGCTAATTTTGCTAATGTGGTTACTGCTTCTATCACTGGTAACAGCTTAGCGGGTTTGGCTACTTATATACAGCGTTGTGGTCCAGGATCTGTTGTTTCTTTTGATAATATTAAAGTTTCTGGCCCCGATGGAGTAAGAATAATTGAACCTAAATCTTTTGCTTTATTTTAATTAATTAATAGAAGTACTATGAAAAAGTATCTGGCTTTGCTGATTTGTTTTTGTATGTTTTCTGCCTTGGCTGTAAATGCCCAGAAGAAAACCACAAAGCGTGCAGCTACAAAACGCTCTTCAACACGTAAAACAGCGGGAAAGACAAAAGCTCAAATTCAGCCTACAACTGCACAAGTTGATACAGTTGCTGCTGTAGCCGCAGCTCCGGCTCCGGTACTGCCTGATAGTTTACCTATAAAAAAGGTGTTGAAATCTTTGCGTCCTGATGAAGCAGTAGAAACTACTACGCTGAAAGACAGAACGCCATTGACGTATGAAAACTTAAGAGCCGATGATGCAATGTACAGGCATAAAGTATGGCGTGAAATTGACACCAGGGAAAAAATGAACCTGCCATTCCGTTACGCAGCTGACGAAAACAACGGAAACCAGCGCTTTATATCGATTTTATTTAAGGCAATACAGGATAGTGCGGTTGTTGTATTCAGCAATATTGATGACAGATTTACAACACCAATGTCAATTGGAGATGTAGCCAAAGCCATTGGCGGAGAGCCAATTCCGGTTAAACAATATGATTCACTTGGAAATGAAACCGGTGTTATCATGAAAACCAGGGAGATCAACCTTGATTCTATCTATAAATTTCATCTTAAAGAAGAAGTTATTTTTGATAAAGAAAGTTCAAGACTATTCTGGAGGATACTGGGAATTGCTCCTGTAATGAATGTTATCAATTCTCAGGGTATTAATCTTGGCGAATCTGAATTATTCTGGGTTTATTATCCTGATATGAGGCCGATCTTTTCAAAATACGATGTATATAATGGAAAGAACTACGGAGCCAGGATGAGTTGGGAAGACCTCTTTGAAGGACGTATGTTTTATGGTAGAATTGTAAAAAGCACTATCGATAATCCTTATGATAGGTTTATCAATCAATATCCCGGCTTGAAAGACAAGGGTATTCTTCAGCTGCTGGAAGGCGAGAATATTAAAGAAAAGATATTCAATTACGAACAAGATCTTTGGGCTTACTAAAAAGACTTGTATTTAATAACATTTCAAATGCTCCCGGTAAAACGAGAGCATTTTTTTTACTGTCACAAAAGCTCAGCTATAAATAACTTATCAACGTTAGGGCAATTACCTATTTGAGGTATTGGTTATAAAGAATTGAATAACTACCTTCGTCTTGGTTTTTCATAGGATATTGGATTTTAAACGGGGCCGAATTTCTATTCAGGCCCCTTTTCTATTGTAGCAATTGATCAAAATACTTCATTAATATCCCGGCTTTGGCTTTTCCGATAATACCTGCAATTTCTTCAAAAGATCTTGTTTTTATATTCTTAACGGATTTGAATTCCCTCAGCAACAAGCCTGCTGTAGCCTTGCCAATTCCTTTAACCTGCTCCAGTTCATTAACAAATGTGCCTTTGCTGCGTAGGTTACGATGAAAGGTTATGCCGAAATTGTGTACTTCATCTCTTATTCTACGGATCAGTTTCAGGCTTTCACTATCCCAGGGAAGTTTAACAGACTCTGTATCTCCCGGAAAGAAAATCTCTTCTTCATTTTTAGCAAGTCCTACCACAGCTGTAGTGCCGGGTAATTTTAACGCAGCAATACTTTGCATAGCAGCACTTAGCTGCCCCTTGCCCCCATCAATAATAATTAACTGAGGAAGCGGCTGCATTTCATCCAGCTGGCGTTTATAACGCCTGTAAACAACTTCGGTCATAGAAGCAAAGTCGTTTATACCAACTACCGTCTTTATTTTAAAACGCCGGTAATCTGCTTTGCTGGGTTCGCCATTTTTGAAACATACCATCGCCGACACCGGGTAGCTACCCTGAAAATTCGAATTGTCAAAACACTCAATGTGCAATGGAACTGCCTGCAACTGAAGATCTGTTTTTAATTGCTCCAATACTTTGATCTTTTCATCAGCTGTCTTATTTTCCAGGTTCAGCATCTTTCTTTTTCTTAGATCTTCCCTGAAATAGTTCACATTTTTTTCCGACAGGTCAAGCAACTTTTTTTTATCGCCACCCTTAGGCACTGTGATCTTAATATCCTGTTGGGGATAATCAATGACAAGGGGCACAATGATCTCATTCGCTTTACTGTCAAAATTGCTACGAAGCTGAGCAACGGCAAACGAAAGTATTTCTGCTGCTGATTCTTCCAGCTGCTTTTCAAGGGTAATAGTTTTGGTTTGTACAATGGCTCCGGCATTAACGGCCAGGTAGTTTACATAAGCAATATTTCCGTCTTCTAAAATAGAAAAAACATCTACCGATCCCATACGGGTGTTTACAACAGCTGAACGTACCTGGTAATTTTTAAGGTGCCCGATTTTATTCTTCAACAGCGCCGCTTTCTCAAACTCGAGTTTCTGTACATGTTCCTGCATTTCTTTTTTAAAATGCTGTATTACTGCAGAAAGATTACCTTTTAAAATATTTACCAATTGCTGCAAATCTTCATTATAATTTTCGAGTGTTTGAAGCCCTTCACAAGGTCCCTTGCAATTTCCCAAATGATATTCAAGGCATACTTTAAACTTTCCTTTTTTAATATTGCTTTCTGATAAATTAAGTTTGCAGGTTCGTAAAAGGATGGTTTGCTTTATAAAATCAAGCAGCTCTCTTACTTTTTCAACTGACGTATAAGGACCAAGATATTGAGATCCATCGTTGATCTTCCGTCTTGTAAAAAACACCCGTGAAAATCGCTCATTCTTAATAACAATATAAGGATAGCTTTTGTCGTCCTTTAAATTGATATTGTATTTGGGTTGAAATTCTTTTATCAGCGTGTTCTCCAGTAAAAAGGCATCCTGTTCGTTGTTTACAATCGTAAATTCAATGTGATGAATGCGCTTTACCAGTTCATGTGTTTTATACGTGGTAAAAGTTTTCGAAAAATACGAACTGACTCTTTTACGTAAATGCTTTGCTTTACCAACATATAATAATTCATTGTCGGCATTAAAATATTTATAAATACCCGGCAGTGTGGGAATTGATGAGGCTATGGTTGAAAATTCCTGTTGTGTCATTATTATTAAAAGTCCCAGATTATTTTTTCTTCTTTCTCTGCCTTCATTTCGCCTCGTTCATCAATTGCAATAGTAGTAATTTTACACGACTGCCCGCTTATCCAGGTTAGCTGCAATGTTTTGTTTTTGGCTGGTTGCTTAACCATATATACTCTTTTTACTTTTCCGGTCTTTGGTTCAATATAAATATCCCAGTGTTTTAATTTCATGTTTTCCGGAAGAGTACCCGATGGATCGTATGTGAATGTTACTGCATTTAGGGATTGATCCATAAAATTACTTTCGGTAAAGTATTTAATTAAGTTTACAGAGTCAATCTCTGGCTGCAGAAATTCAGAAAAAGCACTATCCAGCTGTTCATGTTTTAGCCAAACAGAATCTGTTAATCCATTAACTGTTGTGTATTTCAGCGGGTTGATGCCTGTATTTTTTATAGTAAAGATCTCTCCCTTAAGATATTCTGTTACGGGAAAAAATCTCTGTTGTGTCAGCGTATCATTGCCCGAAGGTTTTGCTGAAGAATTACCAGCGTTTGAGCACGAGTATAAAAAAAGGCTACAAGCCAGTAAGGATATAATGATTCTCATTTTTCAAATTTAAAGGCAAACAATGCAATTCTAAACAACAAGATACAAGGTATAAAGTTAAAACGTTTTTAAGGTTAACCAAATTAAAAACGCAGCAATACTGTCGTGTATTGCTGCGTAGAATTTAAATAGTCGTTAAAACTAAAAACCTTTGGTTAAACCAAATTTGAGCCCCACCGCATAAGGCTTTTCAATTAAGGCTATATCTTTTTTATAAGTAGAATTTACCTGGTAACGCACCTGGGGCCCTACCTGTAAATTATAAGAACCCAGCTTAAAGTTCATATAGGTTTCAAATCCTAAGTTTAGATTCCAGGGACTTATTGATGACCGGTCTGATACATAGCTTTTGAGATCAGTTGAAATGATATGGGCTTTGCCATCAAAAATATACGAAGGCTGAACAGTGGCTCCTGCATACCAATCTACATTATTCTGACTGGAAATCCGGTATGCAAAACCAACCGGCAATGATAGCTGATAGGTTCTGTTATGTAGGGTTACTGGCTGCAGGGGAGTTGTGTTGAATGAATTTGATGTAGTAGACATTCTTGCTGCAGAATATGAATAACCAGTACTTGGGTCATTTAATAAAATGGTTGTAGTAACTGGGTGATTGTTTTCATCTGCAGCAATATTGTAATTGGTATAGTTGAACTGCACACCGGCTTTTAATTGTATTCTTTTAGCAACTAAATAGTTTAATCCTAAACCTGTTTCAAATCCAAAACCAGGCTTCTGGCTTATAGAGTTGTTAATATCAGCATTTGCAAAAGGCGTTGCCGACCCTTTTGAGTTAGTTGTTAATTTACGGTAGTTTACAGCTGGTGTAATATAAACCTGGTAACCCAAACGGCCTTTCCATTTTTTAGCGGCAGCTTTATTTTGTAATGCATAGTTTTCTATCCAGGCTTTTTCTTCATTTGTAAGTCCGTTTTTATCAACAGCATCTTTAGTTGTAACGGCTTTTTTAAGCAGAGATTCAGTTAGTTTCTTTGAGTTGATTTCATCTGTATTATCGGTAGGTTTTATAACGGCAATTTTAGAAATATCCGTTTTTGAACTCATGTCACTCAAATTGCTGCTTTCTTCTTTATTTATTTCAACAGAAGAAGGTTTGTCTGCTGATCTGGCAGAATTGTTTTTTTCTTTTCTATTTGTAGCAGCTATATCAACAAATATCTGGTTGGATTTTATGTAAGTATCAATATTCTGTATGATGTTCTGCCCACTGGTATTATCCACAACCTGTGCGTCAGCAACAGTCTTTATTTCAGCTGATGCTGTGGTTGAATAAGGTGCCGGCCTGTTGCTTTTTACAACAGTATAAAGGTTAAGGTCGCCCTCTGCATTAATAACATCTTCAAAAGCGGAGGTATATGTGTTTTCATTTCTTTGATAGGTTCCGGAATTTGCTAGAGCTGTTGTTTTTTTAATTGTTTTTTGTTGTGAAAGCTTTTGGCTATTGTTTTCATAAAAGCTCGGATCCGCTGTATTGTTATTGATCTGACGTGTAATAGAATTTTCGCCGGTGTTTAAATATCCAATAAGTATTAAGGACCCGATCAGCAGTAAACTCATAACAACAGATGGCCACCTGCGGCCTGGATGCAGATTATTATAAATGCTATGCCAAACCCGTTTGGAGGGATACATGCTGAACTGATCTGCCTTTTCTTTCAGCAGCAACTCAAACTCATCTTCGTAAAATTCGTTCTCCATCATTTTTAAAAAACATAATAGTAATTGGTAATTCCAATGCCTGAAACGCCTTGCGGCAATCTGACCTGGTTATACTGCCCCCAAAAAATTTGTCTTTTTCCTGGGTTTTTGAATTATTTTTTTCTTTATCAATATCTCTTCCAACATCGATTTTGCCCTGGTATACTGACTTCTACTGGTACTTTCTTCTATATCCAGCATAAAAGCAATCTCTTTATGTGAATACCCTTCAATGGCATACAGGTTTAATACAGTTTTATATCCCAATGGCAAAGACCTGATGCATTCAACGACCTGTTTGGCCTGCATAATAGAAGGTATCATCTCCTCCTTTATATGAATACTGTGTGCATTGCTTATATCAACACTGTCGGAGAACTTTTTATTCTTCTTCAGCACATTAATACAGGTATGCACAATGATACGCCTGATCCATCCTTCCAGGGCTCCTTCATTTCTATATTGATGCATCTGGGAGAACACTTTGATAAAACCCTCCTGTAACATATCTTCAGCATCCTCACGGTTTTTTGCAAAACGGTAGCACACACCCAGCATTCTTGGGCTAAAACGGTTATATAATGCCTCTTGTGCAGTGGCATTATTCCGTAGGCATCCGCTAAGCATAAGCTCTTCCGTCATATATGTGCTTGATTTCCCTATAAATATAGACAAATTACCGCTAAGTAATGCTGCATTACCGTTAAAAAAACCTCCCGGTAACTGCCGGGAGGTTATTAACCAATTTGCTCATAAGTTATTGACTATCATAGCTAGTAAGCAATCACAAACCTTCATACACTACCAGTTTATTCTTAATCCAACCATAAAGTTTCGGCCGGCTGCCGAAAATCCTGAAGCGAAAGTTCTGTAGTTTCTATCCAAAATATTTTCCACTCCAACCTGTACCTGCAGATACTTTAAAATATTTACATTGGCTTTCCAGTTAACTGTCATCCAGGAAGGCATACCATCTGGAGTTGCATACTGAGCATTATCTTCACCATCGGCATTATATTGATCTAAACGTTTCCAGCCATTATATAAAAGATAAGCTTCTGTATTGAAAATTTTGTAGTGGTAAGTGATGCTGGTTTTTCCCATAAATGGCGGTATATGATCTAATGGTTTGGTTGAAACATTTCTGTTTACAAGCAGGTAAGTGCCATTGGATTGTTTTTCATAAACGGCTGAAGTTTTTGAAGCATCTGTTTTAAAACTTCCTTTGGTGTACGACATGGTACTGCTGAATGCGATGCCTTTGTAAATATCTGCTGCAATATTGAAAGTAAAACCGTACAAATTTGCTTTGTTAACATTCTGGCTGGCCAGTACCTGGCTTTTTACACCATTGTAAACAATTGAATCCTGTCCATTCAGCTTATAAGGAGCTTTCAAAATTGCATTTCTAAACAAGGTATAGAAGCCGGTTAATTCAATACTGATCCTGTTTGCAATACGCTGGTTGATGGTAAGATCAAAGTTGTAAGTGTACTCAGGTTTTATGTCTGCGTTAGGTACTACTACCTGCCTGGCCGCAGTGTTTGATTCAAAAACCTTTGCCAGGTCATCAATGTTAGGAGCCCTGAAACCAGAAGAAACGGATGCTTTTATGCTGGTGTTTTTTAAGGGAGAATAAACCAGGCCTATATTTCCTGTTACAGCAAAACTGTGTTGTTTTACGGCTGTATCGGGTAAATTAAAGAAGGAATTGTCATTAACATTGCTTTGCAGGTTGATGGATTGTAAGCGAATACCATCGTTTAAAATCATTTTTTTATTTTTGAACTTATACAGGTGCTGTGCAAAGATGCCAAAATTGTTCATCTTGTTTTTACCATCCGGATAACGGGTAGCTAATTTGGTAACAGCCCCGGTAGTTAAATTGGTTCTGGTTGCTTTTGATTGTACATCGTTCAGTTGCGCATCTGCACCAATGGTTAATTCACTGTTTCCTATATCCTTTCGTGTGCTGATGGTAATGCCAAATACTCTCACTTTCTCCACCTGGCTGTCAAAGCGGTCGTAACGCCTGTACTCCCTGGTCTGCCTGCTCTCTTCAATATCCTGGTAGTTAATATTTGCTTTTAAGGCATCTACAAAACCCAGTTTGGTTACATTTAATTCATAAGCACCCATAATTCTTTTTTGTGGGCCATAATACCATTCTGCATAACGAAGTGTGGTTCCAATTGAACCCCCGAAATTCCTGGTATCCTGCAAACGGTCGTAACGGGGCACATCAGTTGTATTTGATAGTTGAAAATTCAAAGAATGAGATATATGATCATTCTGTTTGAACAATAATTTTTGTATGATATCCCATTGTTTGTACCCCGAAAATTTTTGTACCCGGTCATCGGAATTTTTTAATACCGAATCTACACCGTTTACGCTACCAACATATGTGCTTCTTCTGCCAAAATCCGGATACTTGCTAAGGTAGTTACTTCCCATCTTCATGTCGCCAAAATAGCTGTAGTTATACGATTGAAACCAGGCAAATTTCCTACCGCCCAGGCTTACATCTGCATGGATGGTTTTTTCATTGTTAACATTGCTATACCTTGTAAATGCAGTTCCGGTGGTCAGCATTTTTTTATCTCCTGATAATACAGGCGATTTGGTAACCAGGTGAACAATCCCACCCAATGCATCACTGCCGTAAATGGTAGAAGAAGGGCCATACATAACTTCTACCCGGCTAAGTGAATTCTGATCGCTAGTAATTACATTTTGCAAATGCCCGCTGCGGTAAATGGCATTGTTCATTCTTACTCCATCAATTACCAGCAATACCCGGCTTGCTTCAAAACCACGCAATACAGGGCTGCTGCCCCCTTGCTGACTTTTTTGTACAAATATTTTTCCGGTGTTTATCAGCAGGTCGCCTGTATTTTGTGCGTTGACTTGTGCAATGGTTTTGGCAGAAATGACCTCTATTTTCTGGGCTATATTTTTTTTGTTTTCTGAAAAATTACTGGCAGATATTACAACCTCTTCCAGGCTGATTTCTTTTTTAGTAGTATCCTTATTGTTGTTTTCCTGTGCAAATACAGCACATGTTGTACATACTAAACACGCTGATATAAATATCCTCTTCATGATGATTGGTTTAATGAAATAATAGTTAATTGCTGCTTTGTAAATTGCAGCAAGGCAAACCGGTAATATTTTACCGCTTTAAATAAAAGATGAGTAATGCAACCTGGGAGGGTGTGTAAAAGGCAGGCCAGGTGCCGTGGGTAACATAGCCACGAATGAATGATACTGATTTGAAATACTCCGCCAGTCTCTTTCGCAGGTTATTTGAAAATAACTGTTGTATAAGGGCAAATACTGGAATTCAAAAGAAAATTCACTGGCAGGATTGTCCTGGCTGCTATGTTCTGTGTATTTTTTCAGATCAGCTAACAGCTTTGTTTCTGCAGTATCAAAAAAACCGGTTAGTGTTATGATTTCATTATCTGTTTCAACGTATTTAACATCAAACAATTCTCCATTCAGCAATACTTCCTTATTTGCTCTTATCCAGGTGATATCAGCCCTTGCTACACGTACTGATTGCAGCACATCTGTTTTCAGTTTTTCTTCAACTTCCTGCTGAATGATCATTTCCTGCAAAAGAAAATGTAAAGAAAGTAATACCGGTACCGATACGATCAGTAAAAAGAAAAAGGCTATTATTTTGGTTGATAACCGATACATAATTCTGTTGCTGTAAAAATGCTGTTTGCGGTGCAAAACTAAGCAAATTTATCCTGCAACAGGGTTGTTAAAAACAACAAGCGGAATATTGCTTACCGGGTTATTAATGATTGAAGCATTTACATTAAATACCTGCTTTATCAATGATTCGCTAAGTACTTCTTTCGGCCTGCCATGAGAAACCAGGCTGCCTTCCTTTAAAAAAAACAGCTTGTCTGCAAATTGTATGGCAAGGTTAATATCATGCATAACAGCAATTAAAACTGTGTTTTCATCTGTAAATTCCCTGGCAATCTGCAAAAACTCCTGCTGGTAATTAATATCAAGGCTTGTAAGCGGTTCATCTAAAAATAAATACCGGTAACCTTTAGCGGGCTTTTCCCAAACCTGGGCAAGCACTCTTGCGTATTGTACTCTTTGTTTTTCGCCACCGCTCAATGTTAAATAATTTCTATCAGCAAAAGAAGCCAGATTCATTCTCTTCATTACATCGTGGCAAATGTCAACATCCTTTTTAGTTGGGTTAAATGTAAAATGAGGGTAGCGTCCCATCATTACCACTTCTTCCACCATCAACGGAAAACTTAATTCGGGTTGCTGGCTCATAACTGCCCGATACTTTGCCAGTTCCTCTTTTTTTATATGTGCTATTTGTTCAACCGCATAAAAAACCGAACCATTGTACTTGTTTATTTCACCACTAAAAATTTTAAGAAAGCTGGACTTGCCTGAACCATTGGGGCCCAATATCATATTCAGCTCACCGGGCTGAAATTGTGCACTAATGTTGTTCAGGATAGATTTTTTTCCAATGCTGTACTGTATATTCTCTGTTCTAAGCATTGTAACCTCCTTTTTCGTTTACAACGTTGAAGCGTTTTAGCAATAAAATAAAAATGGGTGCACCTACAAGCGATGTAATAATACCGATCGGTACTTCGGCCGGAGCCAGAATAAGCCTTGCACACATATCGGCCAGTACCAGTAATAAAGCACCTAAGATCATGGAGGCTGGTAACAGTTTTTTATTGTCGCTGCCAATCAGCAAACGAAGTACATGCGGCACAATTAAGCCCATGAAGCTGATGACACCAACAAATGCAGTAGCAACAGAAACCATTATTGTGTTCAGCAATAGTATCCTTCTTTTTAACTTATCAGGGTTTACGCCTAAATAGGTGGCTTCCTCTTCCCCAAGCAGTAAGGCATTCAATTGTTTTGAATAACGAAATGAAAGAATAAATACAATCAATGCCGCAACACCAACGATCATTACCTGTTGCCAGGTGGCACCGTTGAAGTTTCCAAGATTCCAGAATGTGATACTTCTTGCCTGGGCATCCCGTGCAGTATAACTCATAAATCCAACACCACTTAAACATATAGCATTGATGGCAATACCAACTAATAATAACGACATGATGGAAATGCGTTTTGCATTCTTTGCTAATGAATACACAGCAATGGTGGCAATTAAGGCGCCTGCAAATGCAGCAACAGGCATTAACAAAGGGCCGGCCAGTTCTTTTAATGCCGGGCTAAACTCAGGCGCTTTTACAAAAACAATGGAGGCTCCCAAAGCAGCACCGGCACTGGTTCCTACCAGGCCCGGCTCTACAATGGGGTTGCGAAACAAACCCTGCATCAGTACCCCACTAACGGCCAGGATGGCCCCGGTGATGGCGCAAAGTAAAACCCTTGGCAATCTTAACTGAATAAAAACGCCTTCATAAATAGTAGCAGGATCTTTACCCTGAAAAAAATGTTTTAAAGAAGAAAACATGTCTGAAGGCAATATGGGAACTGCCCCAAATGCAATGGCAATCAGCATTACTGCAATCAACAACACTATCAGAACCGGAACGAAGAACTTATTTTTTCTCAGCACTTGTAGTTGTATAAAGCAGGTTAATTAATTTGATAACATTATCTCCTGTACGTGGGCCAAAGTAAATAAGATCATGTTCTTCAAACCTCACAATGCGTTTGTTTTTACCGGCATTGGTTAAAGATACACCGGGTACACTACTGATGAATTTATCCATGCTACCCATACGGTCGTAACCAAAATCGGTGGCAATGATAATATCCGGATTTGCTAAAGCAACAGCTTCGGCACTCATTTCACGGGCACCTTTACCGTTATATAAAGCTGGCGTACAGCCTGCCAGGCGAATCATTTTATCACCCACGCCATTTCTGCCGCTCATTACAAAATAATTATTATTACGCAGGCCAAAATGAATGATCATAACTTTTAGCGAGTCTTTTATGTTCAATGCTTTTAAAGTATCGGCTGCTTTTGCAATGCCGGCATTCATTATATTGATAAGAGAGTCAGCCTTTTTTTCTTCGCCAAAGAATCTGCCAAGTTCTTTCATTAGCAACCTGGCACTGTCGATGGTATTGGCTCCGCCAAAGGCTTTGATATTCAGGCCTGCTTTGGTTATCTGAGGCAGCACTGTTTCGGGTCCGATGTCGTTGCTATGTATCACCAGGTCGGGTGTCATGGCAATAATGCTTTCCGGGCTTAATGCACGATGATAGCCTACTGTTTTTAATAATTTGGCGCTATCAGGATAAGTACTGCTGAGATCAACTGCAACAATATTATGTCCTTTGCCCAACGCAAAAACATATTCTGTTAATTGCTTCGACAGGCAAACGATACGCATGTCTTTGGTGCCATCAATTTCTTTGTTGCCGAAACGGCCGCAGGAGATAATAAGGAGCGACAATGCAGCAATGAGTAAAAGATTTTTTTTCATATAAGTGTCTGTTAAAAAATGAAAGAGGCAGTTTCAAAAAACTGCCTCTTTCTTCTGTTTTAAAAATTGTATTTGAGATTTACACCACCATATACAACAGCTTTTGTTGGAGCTGGAATATAGGCATCAGGCAACTGATTTACAAAGATCATTAGCGGGTACTTTGTTTTGGTAATATTATCTACACCAAAAAATGCATCCAAACCAAAATGATTCGACAGGTTCTTTCTGAATCCTAGTTTACCATTCAGCAAACTATAGCTTGTAGTGTTATAAGTAGTAAACACTTTTGGATTTACGCCCGATGCACTGGTTTTTACGGTACCAATAGTTACACCATCTTTATAAATGTGCACCAGGTTTGCATAGAATCCTAATTTGGTTGCTACATCTACTCCTAAAGCATTCATAACTTTTGGTACACCATAAACCCTTTTACCACTGTAATCAATGGTGTCACGTTGTGCTACAGTAGCACCGGTAACGATCGTAAAATTATCTCCGTATTTAAAGTCGGAATAAGTGAAATTAATGAACGGAGTTATGTTTGTAAATACGCCATCAGGATTATTAATAATTGAGTATCTCAGGTTTGCTTCAAATCCTTTATGTTTTTGATCGCTTCCGTTTACCATGTAACTGTAAGCTGTGGTTGTGCTGTTTAAAGGAACAGAAACAGCTGTCATTTTGTTGGAGAATGTAAGTGAGAATACAGACAGCTGGTAAGCCAGCCTGTCTTTTAATAAAGATCCTTTAGAGCCAATTTCAAACTGATCTCCATATTCTGGTTTTAAACCGGTATTCACAAAGCCTGATGAAGGAGTAGCACCAACTACCGGTGTTACTACAAAGAAATAAGAACTTACAGGCGCTTTATAACCCTTGCTGTAAGAGGCATAGGCTGATATCTTTTTGCTGAAAACTTTATTTACAGCAACATGCGGCGACCACATATTTTTATAGGTTGTTTCAAAATGCCCCGGGTAGGTAGCAGTAATTGCCCTGAAGCGGTCATCCAATGAAATTCTTTGAGAGCTATAACCTATGCCTGCAGATACAGAAAGATCCTGCGGAAGCAGCAAAGTCCATTCAGTGAAAAATGAAGTAGGTTGTGTTACATAATTCAGATTGGAAGTAATGGCATTGATAACATAATAAGGACTAACCCCATAAGTATATGTTGCCGGAGCAGGGTCGTTGGGATTAACCTTCATGCTGTACCCGATCGTTTGTGCATTTTGCTTTTGCAATTCCATTCCGGTAATACCATTCAACGACATATTTTTACCTATAGATATTTTTGTATCAAACGAAGTACGGAAACCATAATTTACCGTGTTCTTATCAGTATACCCACCGGCGCTGGCGGCATCGCTTTTAAAACCTGTACCAAACACCGAAGTTGTATTGGCGAATCCTTTAAAGAAACTATAAGTGTGTGTTACGCCCGCCCTGTAGGTAACCACATGGCTGTGGGCATCATTCCTGATATAATTTGGGTTGCCCGAGTAATCGTTATTGTCCCACTGTGTAAGTGTAAGTTCGCCCAATCTCTGATCATAGCTATCCGTAAATCCTGCGTAAAATAATATGTCTTGTTTTTCACTTGGCTGGGTCATTAATACCAGGTTAACAAAGTCTTTATGCGAAGCATTGTGAATAGAAAACCCGTCAGATTTTTGTTTGCCATAATTCAACAAAAGGCCGCTACGGGCTCCGCCGGTAGCAAAACGGGTAGTGTACCGCTGCAAACCATAATTTCCAAGCATTATATCCTGGCTGATGGATGTTTTTCCGCTTGCAGGTTTTTCAGTTCTGAAACTTACTGCTCCGGAAATTGCCTGGCCGTACAAAGTTCCTGCAGGGCCTTTTAATATCTCCACATTACCAAGCGAAGCAAAATCAATATCATCCATCGTGGTAATGCCTTCTGCATCTGTTATGGGCATTCCATTAAGATATACTTTGTATCCTTGTCCATCGAAATTGCTGTTAATACCATTGGTGCCTCTTGCACCATTGCCATATCCACGTATATTAAATTGCTGACCACCAGAAACGCTTCTCCTGGTCATCAGCACGCCTGGTACGTTGGTTTCAATAGCATCCTGAAGAAAAATTCCCTGCCCCCTTTTCAATTCCGGGGTTGATAGCTTGTTTATTGCCGCAGGCTGATATAGTGCTGACTTATTCGGATTTGAAGTGGTTGTGATTTCCACTTCACTAAGATTTGAAACAGTTGGTGAAAGACTTATTGCAATGGCGTCGTTACAGTTTTTAATGCTGTATTGAACAGATTCGTATCCAACAAAAGAAACGGTAATGGAAGATGATTTAGAACAATCAACAGTAAAAGAACCGTCTTTATCTGTTGAAATGGTTTTGCCACCACTTAGTGTAATGGTTGCGCCTGAAAGCGGGCTGTTGTTGCCTGCATCAATAATTTTTCCTTTAACAGTTTTTTGAGCAAATGAAGTAATAGATAGCAAGGTTAGTAAAAATAGAAATATATGTTTCATTTTATTTTATTGATAGTAAATAATATACAGCACAGTCAACCCTCATGTAAAACATGGGGTTAAAGGCTCTTAGTTTTTAAAGCATTAAATAAATACTAGCAATATTTTGGGGGTGGGGCAACTGCCGGATAAGATATATTGGATATGCTTTCTGAATAAAAAGGAAAAGAACTGACGATGAACTGCCAGCTATTTTGAATTGAAAATGTAATGTGTTCTTTATAATTAGGAAGAAATATAAACTTGGCAACATACTGGCTGAGTGGATTGTCAGACTTGTTCTTTTGTTGCTCGATTGCCCTGGCGTGCCTTAGCAGCTTCTCTTCTTTTGAATCAAAAAAGCCCGTAAATACGATGTTGGAACCTTTAATCTCAAAAGATTTTATATCAAAAAGCTTTCCGTCAATCTGAATTTCCTTTCCGGCCTTCACCCAATCTACACTGGTAGCTTTTAATGTAACAGTCTCCAGTGGCTCTGTTTCAAATCTTTGTCTTCTCTGCTGCTGCAGTAATTGCTGTTTTACAAAAATGCCTACCGAAAAAAACAATGGCAATGCCACTAAAAGCAGCAGTCCAAAAGCAGCGAGTTGTTTTTTTACAGTCAGCATGTTTAAAAAAGAAAACGAAGTTAGGTATTATTTCCTTCTAACTAAACTGTCTTCCGGGTAACGGGCCTTAATACTGTCTCGTACAGATGTAACCCAATTTGCAAGTGTTAGCTTTTGTTGTTCATCCATTTTGGCATTGGTGTGTATCCACAGGTAAGAATCGAGCGGCATTTCGCCTTCTTTAACCTCTTTATTTACCTCATCCAGTTTTCTGTACTGCCTGCCAATACGGTAAGAGGCAAATTCCGAGAAATTCAACTCTCTTTTACCCTCTTCAATATGATTATTTAACCACCAGGCTACCGGTTGTATTTGCGAATACCAGGGATAAACGGTGTTATTGCTGTGGCAATCGTAACAACTGGTTTTAAGAATGGCCTGCACATTTTCCGGTACCGGGTATGCTTTGGTAATATCGTTGTTGCTGATGCCTTCTGATTTGTTTTTTGCCGGACGAATAAATTGTATAACAATAAAAGCCAGAAATAATATCTGGAAGCTTCTTTTTAAAATTTTTGTAAGCATACAATGATCTTTAGTTAATTAAAATATTGCCTGTCATTTCTTTTGGAATGGGCAGTTTCATCAGGGTTAATATAGTTGGAGCAATATCGCCCAGTTTTCCCGGGTTAAAATTTCCTGTCCAGTTGTTATCAATTAAAAAGAGCGGTACCAGGTTTAAGGTATGGGCAGTGTTGGGCGTGCCATCTTCATTAATAGCATAATCAGCATTGCCATGATCGGCTGTTAAAAGCACGGTATAATTATGCTGAAGTGCAGCAGCAACTACTTTTTCAACGCATTGGTCAACCGTTTCGACGGCTTTGATTATAGCTTCCCAAACGCCTGTATGGCCCACCATATCTGCATTTGCAAAGTTCAGGCAAATAAAATCGGCAGACTTGTTATTGATCTCGTGTACAATTTTTTCTGTTACCTCAACGGCGCTCATCTCTGGTTGCAGATCGTAAGTGGCTACTTTGGGTGATGGAACCATGATCCTTTTCTCTCCTTCAAAAGGCACTTCTCTGCCACCGCTGAAAAAGAAACTTACATGCGGGTATTTTTCTGTTTCGGCAATACGTATCTGTGTTTTATTGTTCTGCTGCAGAATTTCTCCCAGTGTATTTTTAAGGTCATCGTTTTCAAAGATCACCTGTACGTTTTGAAATTTATGATCGTACTGGGTCATGGTGGTATAATGCAGATCCAGTTTTTTCATGCCAAAATCCGGCATGTCCGTTTGTGTAAGCACTTCGGTTATTTCCCGGCAGCGATCTGTTCTGAAATTGAAACAGATCACAGCATCACCGTTCTGAATACTGGATGCAGGATACCGGATACCTGAATTGATGATGGGCTTTATAAATTCATCGGTTATTCCATCTTCGTAAGATTGCTTAACTGCCGCAAGCATATCATCGGCCTTGCTGCCAATGCCATTAACCAGCGCATCATAAGCCAGCTTCACTCTTTCCCAGCGTTTATCACGGTCCATAGCATAATAGCGCCCGGTAATGGTTGCTATGCTTCCAACCGTTGTATCAAGGTGTTGCTGCAGATCGGTTAAAAATCCGAGCCCGCTTTTGGGATCCGTATCTCTGCCATCGGTAAAAGCATGTATGAATACATTGCTCAGTCCTTCTGCTTTACACAAGCTGGTTATTGCTTTTACATGATTAATATGTGAGTGTACGCCGCCATCACTTACCAGGCCAATGAGGTGAAGTGGTTTATTATTGTCACGGGCATACCTTATTGAATTAAGTAAGGCTTCATTCCTCGCAAACTCCCCGGTTTTAATGGCAACATTAATGCGTTGCAATTCCTGGTACACAATACGGCCTGCACCCAGGTTCAGGTGTCCCACTTCGCTGTTGCCCATTTGTCCCTCGGGCAAACCCACATCTTCGCCGCAGGTAACCAGGGTGGTATGCGGAAATTTTGAATATAATGAACTAACAAAGGGCGTTTTGGCATGTTGAATGGCATCGCTTTTTTCAACTTTGCCTAACCCCCAGCCATCCATAATAATGAGTATAACTTTTTTATCTTCCATTCGTTAAAACTAAAATAATTGCAGCTAATTTAAGCTGATAATTGTCATTTGGGCATAAATTCAGTTAATTCGGGCTAATTTTATAGACTCTTGGCACGTTTTTAGTGAATTTACAAGAGTTAAAATATTCATACCATGAAAAGGATCATTACTTTTTTAACCATAGGCACTCTTATAACCGCATTTACTTTTTTTTCAAGCATTGATGAAGTAATAGGGGCTATAAAAGCAGGTAATGCTGCCGATGTTGCCCGTTTTTTTGATAATACGGTTGAGATAAATACGCCCGATAAATCGAGCAGCTACAGCAAGAGCCAGGCCGAGCTGGTGCTTAAAGATTTTTTCAGCACAAACACTGTAAAAGGATTCACCCTGGATCACAAGGGTGAGAATTCGGGTTCGCAATACTGTATTGGAACATTACTTACAAAGAATGGTACTTACCGCACAACGGTTTTTATGAAACTGAAAGGCGATAAGCAACTATTACAGACTATCACTTTTGAACATAAATAATCCCTTTTGAAAATATAAACAGCAGCCCCGGAAATTCCGGGGTTTTGTTTTTAAGTTCTTCCTTAGCTTTGTTGCTATGGATTATAATGAACAACTGGAAATGCTGATCAGGAATGCCCTGGCCGAAGATGTTGGCGATGGCGATCATTCCACCCTTTCATCTATTGATGCGACAGCGCAAGGTAAAGCTGTTTTAAAAATTAAAGAAGATGGCGTACTGGCTGGTATGCAAGTAGCAGAAAAGATATTTCGCCATATGCAGCCCGATATTGTTTTTACTGCATTTAAAAAAGATGGCGATGATATGAAGTATGGCGAACTTGCTTTTGAAATAAAAGCGCTGGTGCATACCATCCTGCAATGCGAAAGACTGGTTTTAAACAGCATGCAACGCATGAGCGGCATTGCCACATTAACCAGGCAATACACACAAAAACTGCTGCCTTACAAAACAAAACTGCTGGATACCAGGAAGACCACGCCCAACTTTCGCCTGCTGGAGAAAGAAGCGGTGAAGATCGGCGGCGGCGTTAACCATCGTTTTGGTTTGTACGACATGATCATGCTGAAAGACAACCACATTGATTATTGTGGCGGCATTGAAAAAGCAATTGAAAAGGCTTATGATTATGTACAAACAAAAAAGCCGGGTTTAAAAATAGAAGTAGAGACCAGGAGTATTGAAGACGTAAGAAAAGTGATGGCTGTGGGCAAGGTAAACCGTATAATGCTTGACAATTTTAAGCCTGAACAAATTACTGAAGCACTCAAAATTATTGATGGCAAATATGAAACAGAGGCCAGCGGCGGAATCAATCTGAATAATATTGAAGCCTATGCAGCAACAGGTGTTGATTTTATCAGCAGCGGCGCTGTAATACACCAGGCACGTAGTCTTGACCTGAGCCTTAAGGCTGTTATCATCTAAATTTCAGATCATGTCGAAGAAAAAAATACAGGGATTTGGCGGGTTGGTTTATTCTACTGATCCTGATTTTAAACTGCCCGAAGAGGATGGCGGAGAACAGGAAACCATTGAGCCATCTCAGCAAAAGTTAAAGATAAGGCTCGACACCAAACACAGGGCCGGCAAAGCCGTTACGCTGGTAGAAGGCTTTATGGGCACAACTGCCGATATGGAAGACCTGGGCAAAAAACTAAAATCATTTTGCGGCACCGGCGGCTCGGTAAAAGAGGGCGAAATAATTGTGCAGGGCGATAACTGCGACAAGGTTTTGCAATGGCTGCAGAAGAACGGTTATAAACAGGCCAGGAAGATCTGATCCTTATTTGCCAGGCTTCTCCTCAATGCTCAACGCCCCGCTGGGGCATTTTTTTATCTGATCAATAATTTGTTGTGTTTCTGCCTGGCTCAGATCAATCCATGGTTTGCGGCGTGGATCAAATACGGCTGAAAGGCCCCGGGCGCATATTCCGGAGTGGATGCATATTTCGGGTTTCCATACAACGGTTATCTCTTCGTTGCGGTAATGATGGGTTGTTACAGGCATTTTCGTTAATTTAACAGTGAACTGGCATGTAAATTACGGCAAAAAGCCGTTTTTATACCTACTTTTACATCAAACTCAAGGCATGATCTCAAAAATATCTGAGGGTATTACCATTACCGTGGAAACTTACTATCAGCCTGAATACAGTAATCCTGTAAACAGTGAGTTTATGTTTGCCTATCGTATCACCATCGAAAATAACAATGCTTTCCCTGTAAAATTGCTGAGCCGTCACTGGTATATATACGACAGCAATGGCAGTTTGCGTGAGGTTGAGGGTGAAGGAGTTGTAGGCGTGCAGCCACAGATCAACCCCGGAGAATCTTATCAATATATCAGTGGTTGTAACCTGCGTTCCGAAATAGGCAAGATGCACGGTACATACGAAATGGAAAATATAAACAACAAGAAGACATTCAATGTCATTATCCCTTCTTTTGATATGTGTGCCCCTTTTAAACTGAACTGATTTTAACCTTTTTGGTGCTGTATTTTGGCGTATCTTTAAGCGTTTCAAAAAAGCAGCCGGGGGGATTGGTGTAAAAAACATCTCAACAAATTACCGCCGGCAGTGTTATCAAAACTAATACTCTGATAAAACCGTAAATTTCTACAATGGCAAAAGTTACATTCTCAAACAGCAATAATGATTTTTATCAAAGCCTGAAGGCTTCTGTAGAAGAGTACTTTTTTAAGAATAAGATCAAAAAAACCGGTGATTGGAGGCTTTTTTCGAAAACCATAATATTGGTTATTGCCGCCGTTAGTATGTATAGTTTATTGATGTTTGCACCGTTAAGCAACTGGCAGGCGTTATTATGTTGTGCTTTGCTGGGAGGTTCTTTAGCTTCAATTGGCTTCAGTGTTATGCACGATGCCAACCACGGCAGCTATTCTACAAAACCTAAACTGAATGATTTCCTGGGCCTGAGTTTAAATGCAATGGGCGCCAGTTCGTATTTCTGGAAACAAAAGCACAATATCATTCATCACACCTATACAAACGTAGATGGTATTGATGACGATATTGCCAAAAGCCCGGTAATTCGCCAGTGCGAATCGCAGAAATGGGTGCCTGCACACAAAGTGCAGTATTTGTACCTGCTACCTGTTTATTCGCTTTCTACCATTTTCTGGATATTCATCATGGATTTTACAAAATATTTTTCACGCAAGATCTACACTACGGATGCCTGGAAGATGTCAACAAAAAATCACATTATCTTTTGGGCAACCAAAGCTTCATATCTTACTTTTTACATTATACTACCGATGATGGTTTGGGGCTTTGTTCCCTGGCTGGTTGGTTTTTTTGTTTTGAATGCAACCATGGGCCTCATATTATCACTGGTTTTTCAACTGGCACACGTAGTTGAAAATACCGAGTTTGAGCATGTGCCCCTGGATATGACCAAACATATTGAAACAGCCTGGGCCGAACACCAGATGAAGACCACCGCTAATTTTGCCATGGGTAATAAAGTAATATCCTGGTTTGTGGGTGGATTGAATTACCAGATAGAGCATCATCTTTTCCCCCGTGTAAGTCATATTCATTATCCTGCCATCAGTAAAATTGTGATGGAGAAAGCAAAAGAGTTTAACCTGCCTTACAATAAATACGACACTATGTCTGAAGCCGTTGCTTCACATTTCAGAGTAATGAAGCAACTGGGTAAAAAGCCAGAACAGGTTTTGCAACAGGTGCAGGCAGCATAATTTTTACTTAATACCTTTCTCTACTTATTTACTTGCTAAGGTTTGTATTTTGCCTGCTGAAAAATAGTCTCATCATCCGTAGCCATTAATTGTGTTAAACTGGTTTTGGGATTTTTACTCATGAATTTTTTTACAATTTGCCAGCCGGCAAAACTGCCGATATTGCCCGGTGATGCTTCTCCCAGTTCCTGGGTTTTGGGCCCTTCGCCAATATAATTCTTGATGATATTGTTATCGATGGTTTGTAAAAAACCGTTTTGCACAAACAGGTCCCATACGGCTGCTTCATGTTCATACACGCCTTTCAATTGTTCTTTGGTATAGCCAATCAGTTTGTACTCTTCTGTTTTGGGTAGCAGTTTGCTGAGTATGTACAATCGCTTACCTTTTTCCACCATTTGTTGTACGAGTGGTTTTTCATCCATTTTTTCAGGATACAGATCATTTACAATATTCTTCATACAGTTTACTGCAATATAATCCGGCTCAAACCGGTTGCTGATATATTCAGGATAGGTTTCCTGCACAAAGGTTGATCTGTACAAAGAGAAGTTCTTTCCCAGGTGATGTTGTAGTCCTACCAGTATAGCATCATCTGTAAGTATATCGCCATAACCATCAATGGGGCCAATATAAGTGATGATCTTTTTGCGGTCTTTGTAAGCCGGAAAATAGTATTTCACAAACTGGATCCCCTTTTTTATTTCCTTTTCATAAGGAGTAAAATCTTTAAAAACCATTTGTGAGGAATCATATACATGCCTGTATGCAGTGGTAAAGCCATGCACGTACACAGCAACACTGTCGGCCGGCCATTTGGGATCTGCATTTAAAATAGTTGCCAGGAAATTTTCGCCAAAGGACGGGAACCTGGATATTGCCTGGTCGAGATTAGCTGTATAATTCGATGAATCAATAGTAAAGAGGTCTCTTTCAAAACGCATCGTACTCAATTCTACTTTTATGTTGGAGACATCGGGTGTTTTGTCGGCGCTGTTGCAGGAAAAAAGCAGCATAGCTGCACAAAGAAATACAAAACTTATTCTCATTATCTTATTTTAACTTTACAAGTATAAAAAATCATTTGTAAACATAAAGTTAAGCCCGATTGCGGGTTTGGGGCATGAAAATATTTTTAGCACAGCAGAATTATCATATCGGCAACTTCGAAAGCAATACCCAAAAAATAATCAGTGCCATTAACACAGCAAAAGAGCAAGGCGGAGACCTGATCGTTTTTAGCGAGCTGAGTGTTTGCGGCTATGCACCCCGCGATTTTTTGGAGTTTGAAGATTTTATCAATAAAAGTTATGCAGCCATTGATATAATTAAGCAACATGCAGATACTATTGGCGTGTTAATTGGCGCTCCCGATCGTAATCCAATACGGGAAGGGAAGGACCTGTTTAACGGAGCATTTTTATTATACGAAAAAGAAATAAAAGGCATAGCCCATAAAACCTGCCTGCCTAATTATGATGTGTTTGATGAATACCGGTATTTTGAACCAGCTTACAACTGGAGCATCATGCAGTTTAAAGGAAAAAAACTGGCAGTAACTATTTGTGAAGATATCTGGAACCTGGGCGATAATCCTTTATATCGGGTTTGTCCCATGGATGAATTGATGAAACAGCAGCCGGATGTAATGATCAACTTATCTGCATCGCCCTTTGATTATACACATGATGAGGACAGGAAGGCAACCATCAAATCGAACGTAACCAAATACAAACTGCCCTTGTTCTATTGCAATGCCGTTGGCAGTCAAACGGAGATTGTTTTTGATGGCGCTTCCCTGGTATTTGATGCAGCAGCCAATCTTTGCGGAGAGCTGCCACGTTTTGCAGAAGCCATACAGTCTTTTACTTTGAATGATGATGGAAGTATTGATGCTGCCGTGCTTGAACCTGCCAGCCGCATGCCCGACAAAGAACTGAATCCTGCAACACTCGAAGAGAACCTGAACATAGCCATGGTGCATGATGCCATCGTACTGGGCATCAGAGATTATTTTACCAAGATGGGTTTTACCAAAGCCATACTTGGCAGCAGCGGTGGTATTGACAGCGCAGTAACATTAGCACTTGCCTGCGAGGCTTTGGGCAAAGACAATGTGAGAGCCGTATTAATGCCTTCGCAGTATTCAACAGGGCACTCGGTAAGTGATGCAGAACAGTTAAGTAAGAACCTGGGAAATCCATACGATATCATCCCCGTAAAAAATATCTACGATAGTTTTTTAAGCGAACTGAAACCCATTTTTAAAGACCTGCCCTTTAGCATAGCCGAAGAAAATATACAAAGCCGCACCCGTGGAAACCTGTTGATGGCTATCGCCAACAAGTTTGGCTATATCTTACTCAACACATCCAACAAAAGTGAACTGGCAACCGGTTATGGCACCTTGTATGGCGATATGGCCGGCGGCATCGGTGTGTTGGGCGATTGCTACAAGTTGCAGATCTATGCGCTTGCAAAATACATAAATGAAAGAGACCTGCCTGCCGGCAGGCAGGTCATTCCAGCCAACATCATCACCAAGCCACCCAGTGCAGAGTTAAGGCCCGGGCAAAAAGATTCTGATAGTTTACCGGAATATGATATCCTTGATAAGATACTCTATCAATACATAGAAAGACGACAAGGTCCCAATGAAATTAAAGCACAGGGTTTTGATGCAGCCCTGGTTGACAGGATCTTGAGGATGGTAAACCTTAATGAATATAAACGCAACCAGTTTTGCCCTATCATTCGTATTTCGCCTAAAGCATTTGGTGTTGGCAGAAGAATGCCGATCGTTGGTAAATACCTTAGTTAGCAGTAGCCTGTTGCTTTTTTAGTGGTAATCTTTTGCCATAGCTTAACTGGCGCCATACCCATTCAAAAGGGCCGTAGTTAAAATATTTGAACCACCAGTTGCTATAGATGATCTGCAATACATAAACGCAAAGCCCAACCGGTATAAAAATGGAGGGTCCTATATTGCCACCCAGTCCTAATCCAACGCCATAATAAAGCCCGATGCCGATAAAGGTCTGCATCAGGTAATTGGTCATGGCCATTCTTCCCACAGGGGCCAGAAATTTCAACCTGCTTTTACCATCTTTCTTTATCCAGTGCAAACAAATAACAGCAGTATAAGCCAGGCAAAGCGGCACCACACTCAACGCATAAAATACGGTATGCCCCAGGCCGGAAATATCCGGTATCTTTTTTCCAAAAATTTCAAAGTAAGTACAGCCGATGGCAGCCGGAATGCCAATGATAAAACCCCAGCGCCGCAGCTTTGTAAATAGCGAAGTATAATCGGCAAGGTTGGTATACATCATTTTTCTGCCGGCATACAAACCGATGAGGAACATGCCCAGCACTTTGGGTATACGGTTGCTTTCAATGATGTATGCATAGCGGTATAAAAATCCGGATGCCTGCCAGTTACGCCATTCATGCCATCCGCTTCCGTTTTTAAAAAGATATGTAGCAAAGCTGTCGTCTGTTGGTATGCCGTTCTTTTTATCTATAGCCAGTGCCATGTTTTCCAGGAAGCTTCCGGTCTTTAATTTCAGCAACACATTAATGATGTCTATCAATATGGGTGTTAAGATCAGCGCCCCGGCCCAGATGAGCAATGTTTTGTCTGTGCATTTTCTGAATAGCGGCAGCAACATCCCGATCAGTGCATACAAAACCAGGATGTCTCCTTCCCATAGCAGCAACAAATGTCCCAGGCCGATAAGCAAAAGAATGAACAGGCGGCGATAAAATATTTTTAAGGGATTGATCCCTTTAAGCTCATTGCGTATAAGAATGATAGAAAAGCCTATGCCAAAGAGTAACGACAACAGGCTGTAGAACTTTCCGTTTATAAATGTAAGTTCACCCATGCCAATAATGCCATCAGCAGGCCAGGTGGATAGCGCTTCCCGGTGCGGCTGGGTTAAGAAGCCCCAGCCGGTAAAACCAAAAAGATTATCCAGCAATACCCCTACCAGGGCAAAGCCACGTAATACATCTAATATATCTGTTCTTTCGTTTTGTAAAACGGGAGCGGCTGAATTGGACATACTTGCTGTTTTGGTAATGCTGCAGTCCTGCAGGTCTATATTTTTTCCACCACCACGGCAGTTCCGTAACTGAGCACTTCTGTTACACCGTTCATCACTTCATTGGCATCATAACGCATATTAATGATGGCATTGGCGCCACGTTCGTTGGCATGCTGCACCATTAACTGGTAAGCCTCTTCACGGGCTTTTTCGCAGAGCTCAACATAGATACTTAACTTTCCGCCGCCCAGCATCTGAAAGCCGCCGGCAATATTGCCAAATATGCTCCTGCTGCGAACAGTGATGCCACGTATAACACCCAAATGTTTGGTGATGCGGTAACCTTCCAGTATGTTGGATGTGGTTATTAATTGCTGATCTATCATGATTCATGTTTTTCCTAAAGTTATATTGATTTTAACAAAGATTTGCGCCCTTCATAAAAACGGCCAAATTTTTGTTCTGCATAGTTCGTATTTTGCAGCCCTCACAACCCCACCTATCCTCCCCTGAAGGGGAGGAACATTTAGGAGATGAAAGTGAAGACCCAAAAAGAATAAAAAAAACACGATCTTCTCCATAAAAAGTTCCCCCTTTAGGGGGCGGAGGGGGTTTTAAATAAAAACCTATGGTTCAAACATCTGAAGACATCCGTTTGCTGAACGAAAAAATCACCAGTGCATCCGGATTTGTAACCCGTATTAATGATGAATTAAGTAAAGTGATCGTTGGCCAGCAATCGATGATCGAAAGATTACTGATTGGCCTGTTAAGCAACGGCCATGTACTGCTGGAGGGTGTGCCCGGCCTGGCAAAGACCCTGGCCATCAAATCGCTGGCGCAGGCAGTACATGCCGATTTTAGCCGTATACAGTTTACGCCCGACCTGTTGCCTGCCGATGTGGTGGGTACCATGATCTATAACCAGGCAAAGAATGAATTTGTGGTTCGCCGCGGACCTATCTTTTCTAATTTTATTTTGGCAGATGAGATCAACAGGGCCCCGGCAAAAGTGCAGAGTGCCCTGCTGGAAGCCATGCAGGAAAGACAGGTAACCATCGGTGATACCACCTATAAATTGCCCGAACCTTTTTTGGTGCTCGCTACACAAAACCCCATCGAGCAGGAGGGAACCTACCCTTTGCCGGAAGCACAGGTGGATCGTTTTATGCTGAAGGTTGTGGTTGATTATCCCAGCAAGAGTGAAGAGCAACTGATCATCCGCCAGAATACATTGGGGTTGAGTTTTCCACCCATAAACCCGGTGGCATCTACCAGCGAAATTTTAACTGCCAAGGAACTGGTAAGGCAGGTGTACCTGGATGAAAAAGTGGAGAATTATATCCTGGATATAGTTTTTGCAACACGATATCCTGAAAAATACAACCTGCCCAAATTAAAACCACTTATTGGTTTTGGTGGATCGCCGAGGGCAAGTATCAACCTGGCATTGGCTTCAAAAGCCTATGCATTCTTAAATAACCGGGCTTTTGTAATTCCGGAAGATGTGAGAAGCATCAGCAAGGATGTTTTACGCCATCGTATCGGACTCACTTATGAAGCTGAAGCAGAGAATGTTAATGTAGAACAAATCATAAATGAAATATTAAGAGGCGTTAACGTACCATGATCTTAACCACCGAAGAAATATTACGCAAAGTCCGGGAGCTTGAAATTAAAAGCAAGAAGATCACCACGCATTTATTTACGGGTGAATATCATTCTGCTTTTAAAGGAAAGGGTATGAGCTTCAGGGAAGTGCGTGAATATTATGCCGGTGACGATGTGCGGTTTATAGACTGGAATGTGAGCGCCCGGTTCAGTCACCCGTTTACCAAGGTTTTTGAAGAAGAAAGAGAACTGACCGTAATGTTGCTGATAGATACCAGCGCCAGTAATTTATTTGGTACCGTTGCCCGGCAAAAGCGCGACCTGATCGTGGAGATGGGTGCCGTGCTTACTTTCAGCGCTATCAATAACAATGATAAAGTGGGCGTTATTTTCTTTAGTGACAAGATTGAAAAATATATTGCCCCCAAAAAAGGCAGACAACATGCTTTATACATTGTACGTGAACTGCTGACCGTAGAAGCAAAAAAACAGGGCACCAACCTGGATGATGCCATTAAGTTCTTCAGCCGCTCGGTAAAGCAGCGCAGCATTGCCTTTGTGCTGAGCGATTTTTTAGCAACCGGTTATGATGACGGGTTGAAAGTGATCGGCAACCGGCATGATGTGATTGGCATACGGGTATATGATAAGATGGATATGCAACTGCCAGATGCAGGCCTGCTGCAGGTGCAGGATGCAGAAACCAATAAAAGCGTGTGGATAGACAGCAGCGATGAAATGGTGCGCTATAATTACCAGCAGCATTTTATGGAGCAAAGCGAACTGAGTAAGAATTATTTCAGGAAGGCAGGAGCAGAGTTGCTGCACGTGCGTACAGACGATGACTATGTAAAAATTTTACAGCAGTTTTTTATTAACAGAATGTAGGAGGAAGGTTGTCCGTTAAGCGTTGTTCGTTGACCGTGTGCGAATAATGCAAACTGATTATGCCGAAAGCCGGACAACGAACAACCAGCAACGAACAACGATTTAACAGAGCGTATACATGACGAGCAAAAGGAACAATTGGAATGCATTAAGAGCCGGATTAACGGGCTGTCTCGTTCTTTGCGTGCAGTTTGTTTTTTGCCAGGCCCTGCAAACCATTACCGATAAAAAAGACATCCTCATTGGCGAACAGATAAAGCTTACCATTAAAACGCCGCTGCCACTCAATTCAAATGCTTTAACCAAATGGCTTGTGTTGCCAGATTCTATTCCTCACTTTGAAATTGTAGATACAGGCAAGCCCGATACCACCAATTTTAAAGACGATTCCAAAGCCATAGAGCAAACCATTACGTTCACCAGTTTTGATTCGGGTAAATGGGTTTTTCCTGCCTTGCCAGTAGAGTTTGCCGGTGCCGGCGGACAGCCAACACAAATTGTGAACAGCGATTCATTTTATGTAAATGTTGGTTATGCCCCTGCAGACAGTACAAACCAACTGCGGGATATAAAACCCATCATCAAAGTTTCGGTGATAGATTATTTCTGGATCTATATTGCAGCCGGCGTTTTGCTTTTACTGCTTATCATCTATTTATTATATCGCTATTTTAAAAAGAAAAAACAGGAGGCTCCGGCAACCCCGCTTTCAAAACTCTCGCCTTTTGATGAAGCCATGGCCGAACTTAAAAACCTGGGCCAGTATAACCTGAATGATGCTGCACAAATAAAACAATACCATATCAAACTGGCAGATATATTTAAGAATTACCTGGGCCGTAAACAAAGCCGGAACCTGTTCAACAAAACAGCGGGCGATTTGCTGGCTAATATGAAAGAGGTTAACTTATCATCCGAAAATATTTCAGCATTGGCAACGGCGCTGCGTTGTACAGATGCCGTGAAGTTTGCCAAATATCTTCCCTTACCCGATCAAAGTGAAGAAGCCCTGCAAAAAATAAAAGAAACCATCACCTTAACCGAACGGTCAACGGCCAACGATCAACGATCAACCACCAATGCTATTTGACTATTTTAAAAATATAACCTTTGGCCAACCCTGGTTTTTGCTGTTGCTGATAGCAATACCGGTATTGATTTGGTGGTATGCAGCAAAGAACAGCAGGCGGCAGGGCTCCATCATTGTATCCGATGTATCGGCAAAGGGTTTGTCATCATGGAAAACCGGTTTCCGTCATTTGCCTTTTGTGCTTCGTTTGCTGGCCCTTGTTTTTATAATAGCCGCCATTGCCCGGCCGCAAACCATGTTTGAAGAACAGAATGCCGAAGGCGAGGGTGTGGATATTGTGTTGTGTATTGATGTAAGCGGCAGTATGACGGCGCAGGACCTTACACCCAACAGATTGGAAGCTGCCAAAAACGTGGCTATTGATTTTGTGAACAAAAGAATTACCGACCGCATTGCTGTAGTGATCTTCTCCGGAGAAAGTTTTACGCAATGCCCCTTAACAACCGATCATGCAGTGCTGATATCGGCCATTGAAAATATACGCAATGGTTTGCTGGAAGATGGTACCGCCATTGGCAGCGGCCTGGGCACCAGTGTTGACAGGCTGCGAACCAGCAAGTCAAAAAGCAAAGTGGTTATTTTATTAACCGATGGAGAAAATAATGGCGGACTGATAGACCCGCAAACCGCCAAGGAAATTGCTAAAGCCTTCCAGGTAAAAGTGTACACCATAGGTGTGGGCACCGATGGTTATGCACCCCAGCCTGTAAACACGCCCATGGGCGTGGTAATGCAGCAGGGCAAGGTGAGTATTGATGAAAAACTGCTGAAACAAATTGCCGGTGAAACCGGCGGAAAGTATTTTCGTGCTAAAGATAATGCCGGTCTTACCGGTATTTACGATGAGATCAACAGCCTGGAAAAATCGAAGGTAGAAATATCAAGCCGTACCCGCTATACCGAAAAATTCTTCCCCTTTGTAATGGCCGCACTGGCATTGCTGTTTTTGGAAATGCTGCTGAAGTTTACTGTGTTCAGGAAGTTTCCGTAAAGGGCTTCTTTACCAATTGCTGTCTCACCAACCGCAGGAAAATTGTGAACACGCAACTTGTGAACATTTTAATTGTTCACAACAGCTGTGTTCACAAAAAATACTGCACAACAACCAGTTATTTTTTCTCCTGTATGCAATAGGAAGTTATTTTCTGCAGCTGTTGCTGCTCATTAAATTCGTACACATCGCAGGCCCATACAAAAGCAAGCCTTTTACCATCCCATAAAAATTCCGCAGTGCCGTTGATGGCCACCCGGTTATTATCGGCAATAATATGGCCTGTTGTAAAATTGGTGGTAACTGTTTTAAAATAAGCCGCCACCTGTTCGCAGTTTTCCATAACCGCTTTCTTTCCTGTAAAATTGTTTTCACCCACCACATCCCAGGTAATATTTTCTGAAAAATGCGGGTATGCTTTTTCAAAATCTCCACCGGAAAAGGATGCTGCAATTTGTTGTAAGGTTAGTTGCATATTTATTTTATTTAACTGCAGGCTCAGGTTTTTCTATTGCCTGGTAAGATAGCAAAAGGCTTCAGACCTTACCGTGGCTGTATCTTCAAATTCTCATCTATCCATTCATCTAATTTTCCTGCTTCCTCACTTTTAATAAGCTTTTCTATCTTCTTGTCTTTTTTAATGCCGTTGCCCGATTTATAAACCGCTATCACATCCCGCAGGGCGGCCCGGTGCTTGGCACGCATATCTTTGGAGTAATTATTTTCAAGCACATAGCGGGCGCAGGCCGACATGAACACGATCAGCATGCCTTCATTTTTTTTATTAAAGTCCAGGATCGTTTCATTCAGCTCCACATCAACTGTAGGGCTGCCGTTGATCCAGCTGAGCACAAACTGCGATATTGCTTTTCTTTTCTCTGCCTGCTCATCAAATGGGGTTTCTTTCAGCCATTTGGCAGCGCCAATTACAGCCTGCTCGTATTTGCTGTAGTCGGCAGCTACTTTAAGTACATAGTTTTCCGGAACCTGGTAGGCCTGGCTGTACAGGTTGTTGCAACAAATGCCGAGGCATACAATAAGAAGGGTGATCGTTTTTTTCATGATCAGGGTTGATTAGTTAGCTGTTATTGTTGGGTATGGAACAGCCATTGCCTGGCCGTATTCCAGTATACAATATAACACATATTTGTAATAGTGAAACAGCCCCTGTTGTATGAAGTTATTCCGGGCGGTCAATCAATCTTCAAAGGAGGCCCTACAACCTGCATATCATTATCTGCAAAGATCTTTGCTATTTCATCCTTACCCGGCTCATGGTCTAAAGCTGCCATGGTAATAAAAAAATTCTCCAGTTTACCCGCAGGTTGCATGATTACTGTCATTTTTCCTTTTTCAGATACCTGTGTCCAGGCATGTGCCACCTGTCGTGGTAAAAATATACTCTCCCCGGCTGCCAGATCATATTTGTCGTCACCTACCTGGAACTTGTATTTGCCTTCAATCACATAAAATATTTCGTCCTGGGCATGGTGAATGTGTAAAGGTGTTCCCTTGCCTTGCGACAAAGACGTCTGCTCAAAAATGGCAATGTCGCCATCCGTGTCAGATCCTGAAACTTTCACATCCAGTATATTGGAGTTTACACCCTTCAGCTTAATGTGTCCGTGAATTCTCCCTTCTCCTGCCGAAACCTTAAAGCCTTTCTTTTGCCTGGTCAGTTTCCCGGGCAATTGAGAAAATGCAAAAACCGGTGCTGACATTACAGTCAGAATAGATGCAATAAATTTATTTCTTTTCATGTCTGTAATTATTTACAAGCTTTTAATAAAATCTCAAACAACCACCGGGCTTTGTGCAGCGGGGAAAGTAGCCGGCTGCCGGCCAATAACTGATATTAAATGTAGAACTAAATACTGATAGCTACCAGGAGAAGTTTAGCACTACTGCCCCGTAAAATGGCGACCGCCTGCGACATTGGCTATGTCCCCGGAACCATTCATGCTTTCCATTTCGCTACATGAGCACGAGCCGGGGCGAAAGGGCAAGGGTTTAATTGCAGCTATTCTACTACCTGTTGCATCTTAAAACCCGCTTGTGTCCAGCACTGTTTTAAAACCTGCCTGGTCCAGGAAAAAATCTCTGATTCGTTCGGTAGAATCTGAGTAGTAATTACGGGCAAAAAAATTATACCCATCAGTTAAATGAACCTGCACAAGAATGGCCGAGCCATCTAACATGTTTTTAATATCCAGTCTCTTTCCTGCATTAAATCCGTTCATTACCAGAACTGATTTTACGCTATCCCATAGGCTCCCATCAATTGAAATTGGCTGATATTGAACCAAAGTCTCATAATCAGAAATGGTTTTGGCAAAATCAATCTTTAATTGCGGATTTCTAATCTGGCTTGCAGATTTTTCAATGCTTTGTGATTGTATCCAATATGCATTTCTATCCCTGCAAAAGGAGATCAGAATCGGGTCGATCCAGGCACCTGAATAATACATTTGAATTTTCTCAACTCCTGTGAAATAATTGTATAGTAGCTGACCATGGTGCATCCATGTTATCCGGTAATTTCGCTTATTCAGATTTGTATCAACTCCTGTGAAAAATGTTGAGTCATTGCTTTTTAGTAAAAACGGAACAACAGGAGCGGTGGAATCAAGTAACACTCCTTTTTTAGTCGATATCAAATCATTTTTTGAGTACTCGTATAAAGTGATCTGGTTTTTTTTGTCAGAAGGATGGCAACCGAATAGTGCAACCAAGGCGATAAAAAGAAAAATTATTCTCATAGAGTCTCGTATATAGTTACCATGAAGGTTCCAGGCTTTTTGTAGTTGGTGAATGGACGAACTGGCTGCCCGGAACTGATTTTTAAATTTATAACTAAATCCCGATAGCTACCGGGAGAGGTTTAGCACTACTGCCAACAGAATTTGGCCTGCTGAACATTCAGCTGCTTGTATTAGTAAAATACTTTGATGAACGCCCGGATGCAATCCGGGCAGATTTTACGAGGCACAAGTGATCCCGCAAAGTTCACATTTGGGTTTGGCATTGCATTGGGAACAATTGTGCCGTGGGGCGCGTGCTTTTAATTAAGCCCTTTTAAATATTTTATTTGGAAGGCCGCATCAATAGCAGGCCTTGAGTTTTTACCCTTGCTAACTGCTAATTGATATGCCTTGATAGCATCATCAAATTTCCCCCATTTTTCATATGCTTTACCAAGATAAAAAAAGCCCGAAGTATAATTGGGATCTTCTTCAACTGCAAGTTCAAATATAGCAACTGCTTCCTTATAATTTTCAAATAGCATCAATCGTTCGCCTAAAAACTCCAGAGATGAAGTAGTGTAAGTATATAATGTTGAATTATTTCTCTTTAAATTTTTATAGGTCTGAATTGCATTTTCAATTGAACTTTGGCGCATTATTTTGTAAAGCGTATCAGCAAGAAGTTGTTTTGCTTCTTTCACTGCGTTTCCCCTGAACAGGTGCATAATATTTTCAAACAGGTCGTAGCCTGATTGATTTGCACAATTCGATAGTAGAATAATGCATTTTTTTTCATTGGGTATCCTGAAAATAACTGCACGAAAGGCCCTGATAGCACCACTATGTTCCATGGTTTCAATGGTATCGTTTTTAGTGATACCTGTACGTGTAAATTCCCACCCAAAACCATAAGCATAGTCAGGCGCAATTGAAAAATGTGAAGAACAGTAAGATTTCAGATTTTTGTTCGAAAGCAGTTTATCGCTGTATAATATTCTATCCCATAAAAACATATCAAAGGCAGTGGAATATGTACTTGCTGCACCAATTGTGTTAGGAACATAAATATAAGGTTCCGTAACATACTTATCAGCGAGCCTGTAGTATCCAATAGCCCTGTGTTGAAGCGGTGTTATATGATCAACCAAGCCTGTATGGTTCATTCCTGCCGGAATAAGTATATTTTCTTTCAATAGCACAGCCAATGGTTTGCCGGTAACGTGTTGAATAATTTGTGCAAGGATAAAGTAACCGGTATTGCTGTACTTATATTTTGAGCCTGGCTTGAACTCAAGGTCACCACTGCAGAAATGCCGAAGTATATATTCCGGTTGATAAGCCAGTTGCAAAGAATCGTCCCATACATTTGGCAAGGCAGAATAATTTGGAATACCTGATGTATGTGTCAGCAGTTGTTCAATCGTAACCTTATTTCCTGTTTCTGTCCTGTATTTGGGAAGATAGTCAGAAAGTTTACCCTGCATACGCAACTTGCCTTTTTCTACCAGTTGCAGAACAAGCATTGCGGTAAATTGTTTTTCCAGTGAACCCATCCTGAAAATGGTAACGGTATCATTGGGTATCTGATAATCACGATTGGCGAATCCAAACGATTTATGATACACAATTCCTGAGCTGTCGGCAATTAAAGCCGTTCCTTCAAACAAACCATTTTTGTAATACGATTGGAATAGTGAGTCAAATTTTTGAGGCAGCTGTGCTGCAGCACTACATGAAATTAAAAATAATGGGCTTAAAAATAAATATTTGAACATACTCTTTAATGATTAGAGAGTTTCAAGCATGACGCACTACGTTGGAGGCTTTGTGCAGTTTGGGAATTAACCAACTGCCCGCCCGGAACCGAAGTTAAATTTATAACTAAATCCCGATAGCTATCGGGAGAAATTTATCACTACTGCCTGGCACCATTCACCCTGCTGAACATGAAGCTGCTTGTACAAATAAAATGCGTTGATGAACGCCCGGATGCAATCCGGGCAGATTTTACGAGGGACAAGTGATCCCACAAAAATTTCGTTTTAGATTTTAGTATTTGTATCGGGAACACTTGAGCCGGTGGTCGAAGTACCAATGTCCAGCCCCGCTTTTGGCAATACCGTGTTAGCTGATGTTTAAATTACCCAGGCCCCATACCGTCCCGAAAAATAATTCTTAAACTGACATAATAAAGTAAGAATGATAAAACTAAAGCCAGAAATAAACCAATCAAAATTCTTAGAACTTTATTTATTGGTAAAACTTTCCACATTAAAGGAATTGTTATTAATGGTGTCGCAAACATGGAGAACCATAAGACTTGTCCGAGAGTATCCATACTAAAGAGGTTACGATAAATATCAGCTAATGTTCGAGGCTTTGTGCAGTTGGTAAATTAACCAACTGTCTGCCCGAAACTAAATTTATAACTAAATTCCGATAGCTATCGGGAGAAGTTTAGAACTATTGACCGGCACTATTCAGCCTGCCGAACATTCCAGCTGCTTGCACAAATAAAACGCGTTGATGAACGCCCGGATACAATCCGGGCAGATTTTACGAGGCCCAAGTAATCCCAGAAAAATTTCGTTTTAGATTTTAGTATTTGAAATGGGAACACCTGAGCCAGTGGGGGAGGTTAATATCTACCATTAACAACATTACCAACAATAAACCTCACTTTGTGATAAAATGTAAATATTGGATTTTTTACAACCATTTTATTTTTCCAAAGTTCTTCTTTGAACCAATTCTTTGGTATCCCTAATGCTTTAAGGTCGACATTAGGGTATCTTTTAAGCAGCACGTAAAGCCTAAATGTATAATTATTGTTAGGTGAAATTATATTTACAATGTATTTCATACAGCACAAATGAATATAAAGATCACCGTGTTCAATTAGCGGCGGAGTTGCCTTTAGCCATGGATAAGGTGGCTTACTTAACATTTTAGGTCTGCCCGGTAAAGTTTTATTCCATATTCTACCATGATGAGCACAAATATTTCTAATTTGGGAAATGTCTTGAACCCAACTATGAAAGTATGTATGGTTTACAGTTCCAAATTCTGCTGCGATTAAATCCTTTGCTTTACATTTAGTTGTAAGATTCCCATATAGTTTTGACAAAGCACCTAAGGACAATATTTCTAATGTTTTCCATGCTGGTGGACACCTTGTATCTGTGGTATATTTATTATAATGCTCTAATAAAAAAACCTCCTTTTTTCTATTTAGTCTTAGGTCTTTATTAATTGTTTTCATGCTCTCTATGTGTTCTGTAGCATTTACGAAATTAACAGAATTCTCAAACCACCATGGTGTTAGCTCATGAGCTAAATGATAAATCATTTTTGTTCTGAATGAGATTTCAAACTCTTCTATCAGGTCAAAAATCATTTTTCTTAATTCCGAATCAAACCTATACAGTTTTACAACAGTTTCAAAGTGGCTGTTAGGTTTAAACTTATGATTTATTTTATCAGATTGAAAAGGCCACCAATATCCAGCAAGCCTATAATAACTAATGTCACTCAGTACCTTTTTGGCATAAGCTTCGTCATTAATAATTAAACCTCTTGACTTTAATTGATTAATTTGAAAGTCAATATTTGTAGCAGGTTTTGTAAACTTCATAAAAAGAAAAGCCTCCATTTTTGATGAAGGCTTTTATCATAGAATTAAATAAAATAAGAAAAAAGACTCACCCTGGGACGCTGTTCTTATGATGTAGCGTGATGAGTACTGTTAGCACAAAGATGAGTAAATATACTGGCATAATAAAGCTTTTTGCCTATTTTTTTGTTAACTGAACAGTAAAATTACCGTAAATCTTACGTAAGCAATCGTAAAATTACGAAGTTACGATTTACATAAATATTATATTTTAGCCTCTTGTTTTATGTGAAATTTATTTTATTATCATTCCTATAATTTAGGGAACTTCATTTTTTGTAATTATAATCCGTGACTAAAATTAAAATCTCTTTCTTTAAGTATATGGATTTTCTCACACTCAGGACCTATCGACACAATATCCACTTTTATTTTTTAAAGTCATATATTGGTTACCTGATTTTAGTTGAATTCGTCATTGTTGCTGATCATGCAGATGGCCCTGCAGAGTTTGCAGCCATGAACAATCTGCGGGCTGCAAGCATTAGCAATAATACTTGCACAAGTGGTGCTAACCTATACTTTAAATAGGTTAGTTACTTGTTGTTCTGCTTTGTCAATGTCGGATGCGAATCGATTCCACCAATAAAGTAAAAACTGTATTTTAATAAACTAGCAAATCGATTTACACTTTGTAAAAATTGATAGACTGTATTGCCCAATTCATATTCTTCAGAATTATGTTTGATTATTTTTTCGCCTAGTATTTTAATTGCTTCTGATTTGTCAATTACAAATCCGTGATCTTTATACTTATAAACTAATTCATTTGCTATCACCTGAGGGTCTTTTGGCAGATCTTCTTTATGTGTGCTTAATAAATTCTCTGCATACTGCATAGCAGATTCAGCAACTCTTTCGTAATAACCTATTTGTATAGGTTCTATTGAAAGGTGAAGATATTTTGCAAACATTTCAGCAGAGGTCGGACTCTCTTTTACTAATTCAGCTATATGTACAATTGAATTTTTTAAACCTAACGCTGGGAGTCCATTTATTTGTGGGTCAATAGGCCCAAGCTCACTCAAACTTCCCATATGGATTTCATTAGCGGCACAACATAAAAGTGTGGCGGCGGATTTTGCATAACGAGGTACAACTACGATGAATTTTCCATTTGAATATTCCCTACATAGTTTTCCTATCAAGTATGCAGAACCTGCAATGCCTCCTCCTGATAACAATATCATTAATAGAGGTTTCTTCTTATCAAATGTGGTAACTGCACTATAGATTTTGTCGGCATCACTCTTTAACATGGTACTGTCATCATATAATACAACCAAGTTATATTTAGACAAGCACTTGAATTTTTCAACCTCTTGCTTTAAATAAGTTGTAAATGCTTTATAGAAATCTTGTTTCTTGACTTCATCACTTTCTCCAGAAAATGCATTTAGTAATGCCGCTATTACATCATATTGATTTAGTTCAGTAGAGGCGTCTTGAGTATCCGACACCAATTCTGGAGAAATGGTATCTTTCTTTTCTGTTGCCTTTTTGCTAGTTTGTGCCATTTGTTTATTTTATTCCAATTATACAATATTATATAAATATGATAATTTATACAAAAAAAATAATAATATTCATCTGTGACCTGATATTATTCTCCTCATAAAATCATCCCAAATGTTAACGTTTTTTAGTTTGTCGGACTATAATAAACAAATAGCTTTTATTCTTTGGCTATTTTCCAAAACCCAAAATAAAAATTATGTCGACAATGCTACTGGACCATTTGTCAGCCTACCCCACCTCAAACCCAAACCTAATTAACCTTTTACCCAAATTCACCCTATCCGGCAGGTGGGGGTACCCACCTTACAAGCTGGGTTAATTTGGGTAAAGGCTGGGGTCAATTTGGGTAAGGGGGTGGGTCAGTTTAGGTATATGGGTGGGGGTACCCCAGCTTCAGGGGTGGGTTAATTAACCTTTAAGGGTGGGTCAATTTGGGTTTTAGGTGGGAGAATCCACCCTCATGGGTGGGGTAATTTACCCTTTGGGGTGGGGTGCCCCACCTGAATAGGTAGGGGTAGTGGGAATTTTGTATCAAATTTTGGTATTTTTTGCTCTGAGAGGTATTTTTTGAAAAATTCCGCCAGGCAGGAATAAATCCGATGCCAATTAATTGAGCTGGCAGCCTGTTTTGATAACTATCGGGATGTTGAAGGTGGGCTACCAACCGGGTGCTGGCTTTTTGTTTAATATTTTGTCAGCTGCTTTCACCGTTATTTCTACCATCATTTCTGCAAAGATTTACGGATGAAGTATTTCAAAATTATTCTGACCATAACAACAGTTATTATTCCATGCAGATAGAAATACAATCTCAGGCTTTGATAGTCATTTAACCTTAGTGAGATTCCCATTATTGCCAGCAGGATCATAGAAACAATACACATTAAAACCGGCATAAAAATAATTGCCGGCCAGGGAAATTGCATTTTGAAAATGCATTTTAAAATTACCAGGTAAATGAAAGTAAACACGGCAACCAATTCAAAACAGAAAAAGAAATCATCCCCTTTCATATTTCGATTGCCGGATTGCAAATATTCCCAGGTGAATGAGAGTACAATGAGTATGATCAGATAAACAAAACTGCATATAGTGAATGCTCTTTTCATATGTTGACAGCTATTCAAAGATATGAATTGAAGCAGATCTTCGCTACGGGTCAATCCCGGGTATGGTAAGGTTCTTTTTGTGAACAGTTGTTTTGTGAACATTTCATTTGTTCACAACTGACATGTTCACAAATGCTTAACTACAAAAGTTTTCAGGGAAGATAGATTTTCTTCAGCTGAACTTGCTGTTTAATAATTGAGCTGTCAGGCTGAGCTTGTCGAAGCCGGTATGGTTTTGTAGTAACCCGCCTTCGACATGCTTCCCGAAAGTAACGGGACGGACAGGCTGACAACCTGCTGGTTAAAAGTTTTAACAGCAGCTGCAAAATCTTAATTTCCCTTCCATTCATTATTTCCCCGGTCGCTGTCGGGCAGCTGGCTATCCGGGTCCAGGGTTATATTAACCAGTTTGCCGGCAGATGCATATTTATACACCCAGGTTCCGCCGCGGAACCAGATATCGGCAGGCAGGTTTACGGTCTCGGTTTTGCCATTGGCCTGCACGATCTTCATAATAACTGGTAATACCAGGCTGCCCTTGTTGCCAATGGTTATAAGGGCGCCTTTAGCCGGGTCGCCATCTACATAGTTTACAGCGGTAATGGTTTGGTCCAGTTTAGCCGTGGTAAAAAACCATTCCTTCCAGAACCAGTTCAGGTCTTCGCCGGTGGCATTATTAATACAGCGGAAAAAATCCCAGGGCGTGGGGTGCTTAAAGGCCCAGGCTTCGGTGTATTTTCTGAAAGCATAATCAAAACGTTCCTTACCTACTATCACGGTACGCAGCAGGTTTAAGCCGTAAGCCGTTTTACCGTAGTACTGGTAATGCTGTTCGGGGTCCATGGCATCCGATACCACCATCAGCGGATCTTTATAGTCCATAAACTGTATATCGCGGGATGCAAAAAAACTTTTGTCTTGGTAGGCAGGGTCAACCAGGTACTCGCCTTTATTGAACAGGTTGTTGGCTATATAATTGATGTACACATTAAAGCCTTCATCCTGCCACATATAGCGGCGCTCGTTGCTGCCCACGATCATGGGGAACCAGTTATGCCCGATCTCGTGCGATATTAAAAACCAGAGCCTGGCTTTTTGTTCTTTATAACTGTTGAAGATAATGCCGGGGTATTCCATACCGCCGGTAATGCCGGCATTGCTTACGGCCACATTCCAGGGGTATTCAAAAAAGTTTTGCGAGTATATTTCAATGCTGTGTTTTAAATATTCGGTAGAGCGGCTCCAGGCAATATCGCCCATGCTTTCAACCGGGTAGCAGCTCATGGCAATTGCCTTTTTGCCCGAGGGCAAATTTATCCTGGCGGCATCCCATATCATGCCTTTGCCGGCTGCAAATGCCACATCACGACAGTTTTTCATAGTAAAATGCCAGGTAAGGTTGCCGGTAGTTGTTGGTGGGCGTGTTCCGGGCCTGCCAATTTCATCGGCACCAATAATGGTAATGGTTTTATCGCTGCCGGCAGCAGTTGCCAGCCTTTTCATTTGCAGTGGGGTTAATACTTCGGCGGCATTCTGCAGATCGCCGCTGCCATAAATGATCATTTCGGCCGGGGCGGTAATAAAATATTCATAGTCGCCATAATCGCAGTAAAATTCGCCCAGGCCCATATAGGGTAAAGTATTCCATCCTTCCACATCATCATACACACACATGCGGGGGTACCATTGCGCTATTTGGTAGATCACGCCATCTTTTGTGTACTGCCTTCCAAATCTTCCGGCACCATCCAGCGGTATGGCAAAGCTGAAATTTATTTTCAGTGTTATCTTATCGCCCTTTGCTTTCATGGGTGTGTTCAGTCGCACCTGCATGCGGGTATCGCTGATGATGGGTTTTACTGTGTATGATTGAGAGCCATAACTAACCGTTACATCTTTAATTTGATAGCCGCCGTTGGGTTTGTTAAGTACGCCAAAATAATCGCCGGGGTAGGGCGTGGCAGCTACCGATCTTGAATTGGATGCAAATACATTCTGGTCAAGCTGCAGCCAGAGGTAATCCAGCTGGTCGGGACTGTTATTGGTGTACGTGATTGTTACATCGCCGGTAACGCTGGTATCTTTTTCGCTGAGCGTGGCATGAATGAGATAGCTGCTGTTGTTTTGCCAGTAAGCAGCACCGGGCACGCCTTTGGCCGATCGGAAACTATTTGCTGCAGGCATATTGAAATTCTGTACAAAAAGATCGTGTGGGTTATAGGCTGCTGTATTTTGTGCAAACAGGTTGCAGGCAATAATTACCTGCACTGCAAAAAGAAAAGCTTTCTTCATACCGTTAGTTTGGTTTATTAAGGGAAGAAGTTAAGGTTTTAAGTTTGATTTTTGGAGAAAATTTGTAGTTAAATCTTTTCGCAGCGAAGCTGAGAAAATTCACGCTCTTCCAATTCGTGTAATTCGTGTATATAATTCGTGTAATCAAACAATTCGCATAACTATTGTAATTTGCCCCCTCAATGAACGCAACCGTATACAAAAGCACCGGCAACTGGTACCAGGTAAAAGATGAGGAAGGCAATGGCTTTAATGCACGCCTGCTGGGTAAGTTTAAAATGGATGGGCTTACCAGCACCAACCCCATTGCCGTGGGCGACCAGGTAACTATTGAAATGGAGAACGAAATAGAAGGATCGGTTACCATTACTGAAATTGGTAAAAGAAAGAATTATATCACCCGTACATCGCCGGCCAATAAACACCAGCATCATATTATTGCATCAAACTTAGATCAGTCGCTGTTATTTGCTACCCTTAAAGATCCCAAAACATCGCAGGGCTTTATAGATCGTTTTTTAATTACCTGCGAAGCCTACCATATACCTGCTATTATTGTTTTTAACAAGAGCGACCTCTATCGCCAGAAAGAGCAGGATAAATTTACCCAGGTAAAAGACATTTACGAGGCCATTGGCTACCAGGTGCTGAGCATGAGTATTGAAAAAGGAGATGGGGTAGAAGCGGTTAAAAATTTGCTGAAAGATAAAGTGACTTTGCTGAGCGGACATTCAGGCGTGGGCAAATCTACTTTTATAAACGCTGTTTTTCCGGAGTTGAAATTAAAAACGCAGGATGTAAGCGGCTGGAGCGGCAAGGGACTGCACACTACTACGTTTGCTGAAATGTTTGACTTACCAATGGGAGGCAAAATAATTGACACCCCCGGCATACGTGAGCTGGGACTGGTAGATATATCGAAGCAGGAACTATCTCATTATTTTCCTGAAATGCGTGCCCTCATCAACGACTGCCAGTTCAACAACTGCATGCACTTAAACGAGCCCGGTTGTGCTGTAAAATCTGCCGTAGAAGAAGGCGACGTACACATGGACCGCTACATCAGCTATTGTAATATACTGGAGAGTATTGAGGAGAGGAGTTATTAGGTTGAAAGTTGAAGGTTGAAAGTTGCATTCATTACAAGCTGCTTTTGTCTTTTCAGAAAGACTGCAGGGAAGGCTAACCATCAACCACAAACCATCAACCGCAAACCTTAGTAAACCCTATGCTCCAGAAAATGCGCCACTTCCATTACCACATCATTGTTTTTGGCAAGGTTCTTTTTCTGTTGCGGGTAAATGCTTACGCCGTTGAACATGTTGTAGTGCAGGGTTAAAAACTGGCCGCGGTACTGGAAATCCCAGTCCAGGGTTTCAGCATCATCTATCTGGTTAATGAAATTTACTTTCAGGTCTTTTGAAAGTGTGTTGGCAATAGCGTAGAATTTTGAAATGCCGCAGTTGTCGTCGATCACGGCTTCGGAGCAACCGTTAAGGGTTTTAAGTTCGTAGCACATAGGAACTGGTTTTAAATATGAATATTGGTTATTGGTTTTCTGAAATCAGTGTTAGCTAACACTTACCTGCCGCCTCTCCACTTGGCCTTCTGCGATTTTTTCATGGCTTTCTCATCGCTCAGCAATTTTTCGGCACCTACATTACGGCCATCGGTAGGGCAACCCACTTTTTCTTTTCTATGAAATATCCTGCTGATGAAACATCCGCTGGTACCCAGTAAAAAAGAAACCATAACAACGGCAAGTAGTATTTTTTTCATGTATTAAAGATAATATTTTTTTGCTCCAAAAAACAATCTACGCCTTAATCTTCGCTACGGTCTTCGCTAACTCCCCCTTTAGGGGGCTGGGGGGTAAACCATCCACTATACATCACATAATTATCCGCAATCCTGTTTATCTCGCCGCTGATCATTTCCTGGCTTATATCTTTTACCTTTTTGGCCGGTATCCCGGCGTAAATACTGCCCGGCTCCACCTTCGTATTTTCCAGCACCACGGCGCCTGCGGCGATGATGCTGTTGCTGCCAACCTGCACATTATCCATTACAATGGCACCCATTCCTATGAGTACATTATCCTCTATAACGCAGCCATGCACAATTGCATTGTGTCCGATGCTCACATTATTTCCGATAATGGTGGCTGCTTTCAGGTAGGTACAGTGTATAACAGCCCCGTCCTGCACGTTTACCTTGTTACCCATACGAATGATGTTTACATCGCCCCGGATAACAGCATTGAACCAAACGCTGCACTGGTTACCCATTACCACATCGCCTACAATAGTGGCGTTGGGGGCAATATAACATTCGTTGCCGAAGCTGGGAGAGATTCCTTTAACTGGTAAGATTACTGGCATAATAGACCCCCTCCGCCCCCTGAAGGGGGAACTGATCGAGGAGAAGATTGTTTTGAAGGTTATGAAATATTTTTTTTGATTCAAACATTTGTAATGCTGTTAAGCTTCATTGGTCCCGATAGCTATCGGGACTCTCTTGTGCTGTATGTCTTTATCCGGCTTTGTTATGTTTTATCAAAACGGGATACCCACCAGCACATAGGATTGCAGTCTTTTACTTTGATCACTATACATGGCACTTAACTCAATGGGGCCAATGGGCGTTTTGTAGGCAAAAGTTAATGCATAGCCTGTTAATGCATCTTTGCCGGATGTTGCATTCTTTTTGGTTGCATAATCTTTTACCAATGCATTGATGCGGCCGGTTATAAAAATATTGTTTGACGGGTTATAACGCAGTCCCAGCTGCAATACCGTAACACTCGATGAATTAACCGTTGCTTCCTGCAGTCCTGCAAACCTTATTTGATTTCTGAAGCTGCCATTGATACCGCCTATCAGAAAATTATTCAGGTAATTAGGTTTGTTGGTAAAATTTATGCCCGTTTGAAATTCGGTTAAAAATACAAAGCTCTTGTTTATCTTTTTAAACAGCGACAGGTCCAGCATCAGCCTGGCATAGTTGTCAAAATTTAAGGTAGATGGGTTTGTGATCACACTGTTCTCGAACTGTGTAAGATTGGGCCGCTGGTTCCATACCTGCGCCAGCTCTACATTTAGTTTTAATCCCTTGGTGGGGAAGAATATCTGGTTAAGATCGTTGTATTTCAGGTATACATAACTCTTCAGGTCGGTAAACCTTCCTTTTATTTCATGCTCGGCTTTAATGGATGGGCGAAAGCGGATATATTCAAAAGCGGTACCAATGCCGGCAGCTACTTTATTGTTTCCGCTGTTCTGAAAGTTGAGGAAGGTCTGCGAAAAATTCTGTTTGTAAGCACCTTCTACTTTAAAGTTCTGAAAAGTATTGATGGTCTGGTTATCGAGCCTGAAACCTGCAATAAAAGCCATGTTCTTGATACGGCCAATGTATTGAAAATGCTCTGCCTCTATCTGCGAACTTTCGCCAATAGATGCCGAAACCATACTGCGTGAATTGGGTATCAGAAAGTCGCGGCTGGTAAGATTTACATTTACATTAATGCCACGAAAACGGGTATAATATAGTCCGGCCTTTAAATAAGTACTGGGGTTTTCTTCTGCAGTAAAAATAATATTCACCGTGTCTTTGGATATAGGCTCCAGAGTGTAACTGATGATGCGGTAATAACGGGAACCAATGGCCCGGCGTATGCTTTTGTTTATTTGTGCAGCCGTATAATTTTTGTGGTCGTAAAAATTCATCAGGTGAAAGAAGAAAGGGGCTGATGTTTTGCGAAGCCCTTTTACGCTGTAACTGTTAATATAAACCGCATTGTTAATTACCGGGCTGTTTGCTTTTTCTGTTGGCGCACCCAGTGCATTGATACTGTCGGCCAGTCGTTTAAAAACAGGATAGTATTCCATTCCTTTCTGCACGCCAATATCAAATATTTCTTTGCCGCTGCCAAAGCTTCCGGTATTGTATTCTTCCATGGGCATGTGAATGTAGATATTGGTGAGCGGCAGCTCTTCTTTAAAATCTCCCGCCTCCCGGAAGAAAGCCATCTGCAGCAATACATCTACCGGGTTCTTTATTTTATCAATTTTAGAGAGGCCGTTGGTAACATTGCTGCCGATCACAATATCGGCACCCATTTCCTTTACATTCTTTACGGGAAAGTTTCTTACCAGGCCGCCATCCACCAGTTTCATACTATCACGGGTTACGGCCGAAAAAACAGAGGGTATGGCCATGGTGGCCCGCAGGGCGGTGATGATATTGCCGGTATCCATCACTACCAGGTTGCCCGTTTCCAGGTCGGTGGCCATACATTTAAACGGTATTTTAAGATCATTGAAGTTGTGTATGTTGTGTACATGAAAGAACAGCTCCGAAAATTTCATGTTCAGCTCCTGGCCGGTAATTACACCGGTGGTAAGGCGTATCTTATTATTGATGAAAGGCAGTTCAATGGCAAAGCGGCTGTACTGGTCCTTCTCTTCCATGGATAAGGTTTTTAAAGGAACATTGTTGGAGAACAGCACATCAAAATCAATATCATTTTTCAGGCGTTCAATATCATTACCGCTGTAGCCTGATGCGTACAGGGCGCCTACAATGGCTCCCATACTGGTGCCGGTTATATAATCAATTTTAAGCCCGGCACTGTCAATGGCTTTTAAAATACCAATATGCGCCAACCCTTTTGCGCCGCCGCCGCTCAGAGTAAGCCCGATCTTAGGGCGGTGGCCATTATCCTGTGCAGGTGAAAGGCCTGGTAAACAGCAACAAAGAAACAGGGTAACAAAAAACTTCATCAAACAATTATTAAGATATGAGGTTGGGCATTGATTGTACAAATTACGGATAATTTGCTCTTTTATTTTTTGATAAAAGTTAATTATTTGCTACCGGCCGGCAGATGTATTACAGTAAGGGCGACTGTAAGCTATTAAAATAAGATATTTGCCAATGGAAGCCTTTATTTTGCAGCAATAAAACAATTATGACCAACCGCCAGCTTTTTTTAGATCATGTAGGGCAAACATCTGATGCGCCAATGGCGCTGGAGATTGTTAAGGCCGAAGGCAGTAAACTGTTTGATGCTGATGGCAAAGCTTATATCGACCTGATAGGTGGTATCAGCGTTTGTAATGTGGGCCACCGCCACCCTAAAGTAATTGAAGCCATTAAAAAACAGCTGGACGATTACCTGCACATTATGGTATATGGCGAACTGGTGCAAAGCCCACAGGTGCAGTATGCAACCATGCTGGCAGCACATTTGCCTGCTACGCTTAACTCCGTTTTTTTTACTGCCAGCGGCAGCGAGGCAACAGAAGGTGCCATGAAGCTGGCCAAAAGATATTTGAACAGAACGCAGATCATCTCTTTTAAAAACAGTTACCATGGCAGCACACAGGGTGCATTAAGTGTAATGGGCAGCGAATACTGGCAGCAGGCTTTTCGCCCGTTGCTGCCCGATGTGTTGCAGATGAACTATAACAGTATGGAAGACCTGGATAATATTACCGAACGTACAGCCTGTGTTATTGCAGAAACGGTTCAGTCGGAAGCCGGTGTGCTGGTGCCGCAAAACAACTGGCTGAAAGCAGTAAGAAAAAAATGTGATGAGACGGGAACGCTGCTGGTACTGGATGAAATTCAGTGTGGTTTTGGCCGCAACGGATCCTTATGGGCATTTGAACAGTTTGAGGTAGTGCCCGATATTTTATTGCTGGGCAAGGCCTTGGGTGGTGGTATGCCGCTGGGTGCTTTTATTGCGGATAAAAAAATCATGGATTCGCTTACACATAACCCGGTGCTGGGGCATATCAATACTTTTGGCGGCCACCCGGTTAGTTGTGCGGCGGGACTGGCTGCGTTCCAGGCGCTGCTGGATGAACAACTGGTTGATGGGGTAAAAGAAAAAGAAGCACTTTTCATTTCTTTATTAAAACATCCCAAAATAAAAGCAGTAAGAAGCCGCGGACTGATGATGGCAGTGGAGTTTGACAGCTTTGACATGAACAAGCAGATCATTGATGCATTGATACTGCAGGGAGTATTTACCGATTGGTTCTTGTTTGCGGCCAACTGCCTGCGTATTGTGCCACCATTAACTATTAGTGAGGATGAAATTACTGAGGCTTGCAATAAAATTATTATGGTGCTGAATTCTTTTTAGATTGTTACACTCCATTTGAACCACATAGAGTATCTATGTTTTTTCTATTGTTAGCTATATTACTATGTGTTTCAAAAACTGTTTAAAATTTTCTGATGAAAAAATTTGCCAAGAGAATTCTGTATTTTATTGCTGCACTTGCAGTGTTATACCTGTTGCTTTTAATTCCTGATTCAAAAGACAAAGACTTTAAAGTGGACACGGGCAAAAAGCCCTTTGCCTGGAACCGGGATGCACAGTGGAAAGAGATGGAGGAACTGTTCAGGCAGGCACGACAAATGGATACAGTAAAAGTAGATTCAATGATTGCAGCGATCAAAGCAGTCTCAGAACCTGCATTGGATTTATTCGTTGACAAAAAAGTAACAGCTGCAGATTCGTCCTGGGTAAAAGTTCAGAACAATTTTTTTGTATTGGCTTCATTAATTGCGGTAAGACAAAATCAAATACCGTGGATGATTGAATATTATAACAAGGTTCGCAACCTGGTAAAATACCAGTCACAACAATGGAATTTGGACGATGCTGCCACAAGAAACAGGCTGTACACTTTATTATATGGCATGCGTGCAGCTTTGGAAGAGGTGCTGTTACAAACTCCAAAGTTGAATTTTCCCGCCGAAATGAACGCAGGCTTTGCATGGTCTGTAACACCAGCTGCTTCTATTTTCGGTATAGAAGTGCACAGCGGCGATCTGTTGGTTTCCCGTGGCGGGGCAGAAGTTTCTGCATTAATATCAAGAGGCAATGATTACCCGGGCAATTTTTCTCACATCGCATTGATTTATGTTGATGAAAAAACCAAGCAACCTTTTTTAATAGAAGCGCATATTGAAAAAGGAGTTGCCATTGCATCGGTGGCGCAATACGAAGCTGATAAAAAGCTGCGGTTTATGGTAATGCGGCCACGGACAGATCTTCCGGAAATGCAGGCAGACCCCACGCTGCCGCAAAAAGCGGCCAGGTATATGTTTGAGCAGGCTCAGAAGCGGCATATTCCTTATGATTTTAAAATGAATTTCTATGATACCACGCAGATGTTCTGCTCAGAAGTAGCTTCATATGCATACCGTACATATGGTTTGCAGGTATGGAAATATCCATCTACCATTTCATCGCAGGGTGTGGTAAACTGGCTGCACGATTTTGGGGTAGAAAATTTTATCACTCAAATGCCATCCGACCTGGAATATGATCCGCAGCTTTCTGTTGTGGCCGAATGGCGTGACCCCCAGACACTGTACAAGGATCATATTGACAACGCAGCCATGGATGCGCTTTTAGAAAAAGCGAATAAAGGCGCTGCCATCGGTTATAATACCTGGCAACTGCCTGTTGTAAGAGTAGTAAAGGCTTACTGTGTAATAAAAAATATGTTTGGCGGCATTGGTATGATACCGGAAGGTATGAGTGCTACCAAGGCATTAAAGAACCAGGCCTTTGTAGCCATGCATGTACGGGTAAAAAACAAAACCTTGCAAATGGCCGATGAATTCTTTAAAAAGAACGGCTACCGGGCGCCTTACTGGCAGCTGGTAAAGTTTGCAGAAACGGCAGCGGAAAATTAAAAACGAGATCAACAATAAAAAACCCACAGCTCAACTGTGGGTTTTTTACTAATAATTTTATTTGCCTGGATCAATGTGTTTCAGGCTTACCAAAATCTGTCAGGTTTCGTGCATCAAAAGCGGCTTTGTCTCCAAAAGGCCCCAGGTACTGTGCAGGCCCGAATCCAAGGATCGGGAAAAATACAATACCCAGCAAAACAAGCCCTACTGTGAATCCTTCATCTTTTCCAAAGCTTTTTGAAAGCATGTTGTAGGTCCAGATAATGAATACATAATTAACAAGTGGAATTAAAAAGAGGAGCAGCCACCATCCTGGTTTTCCAACGATCTTAAGTAAGATGTACATGTTGTAAATTGGCACAATTGCTGCCCAGCCTGGTTGGCCGGCTTTTTCAAAGATTTTCCACATGGCGGCAATGATCAATACAACCAATGCAAGGAGGAAAATAACAAAACCTAGGCCAAGGCCTAATCCTAAAGCGTCCATAAATAGTTAGTTTAAGTTTAAAAATGAATCCAATATAATGACAAAAAGTTATTTTTCAAACCGCAGTCCTTATTTTTTATAAAGGATGGTATAAACGCTCTGCATTTTTATATACAGTTGCTTTATCTAATGTCAAAGTTTTGGTTTGCTGTTTCAAATACATTTCAACCTGGTCGTCAAAGTGTTTGTTGCCTTGTTTTGCACTGGCACCATACATGTTGATGGTTTCAATTTTGGGCAGTCCCTCTTTCGGAAAACGAACGAACATGATGAGCCCGTCACCACCAACAGATTTTAATTTTCCATTCGCCATCGGTTCTGTCCATTGCGGTGATAACAGGTCGGGAAAGCCGGCCAGCGGCCACTCTTTATCCCCTCTTACCAGTTTCTGAATATCGCCCAGTTTCAGATCGGTAGTTCCAAAATTGGTTTGCATGTAGTTTTGTACATGGGTAAATGTTTCAACCGCTTCGGCTTTGGTAATTGCCCTGGGTGCCTGACCCAGCAGTTGTTTTTTAAGATGCTCATAGGTTAACAAGAATATAGCTGCGCCTTTGCTGTCTGCATCGCCACGTTTATCCCAGTTCTTAAAAGTTATAATTACAGATGCCAGTGCAGGGTATTCTGCTTCACTCAATAAAAACATCGAATCGAGTTTATAAGGATACTGCATAACGGCCGGTAACTGCCTGTCAAATTTTATCTGTTTGAATTTTTCATAACTCAGTTTTTCATTTTGTGGAAATAGTTCCAGGTAGCGTACACTGCGGTTTAAATGATATTCTTCCCAGCCATCCGTTTTTGGAAAGGAAGAGGCTTTTAAATTATCTGTAGCCGCAGTTGCCAGAAAGGAAGAATGATTGGTGTTGAATAAAAATCCGCTTTTGGGGTTTATATATTGAGGCAATTCTTTCTCGGGCCTGAATGAGGTCCACAAAGTTTTGGAGGTATTACCTGGCAATGTTCTTTTCCAGTTATAGTTTTCAGCTGCATCTCTTACAGGCATTAACGCATTGTTGATGTAAAATATAGTATCGTACCTGTCGGCATACATAATATTGAACATGCTTAATTCCTGCCGGTTTAGGGCAGCGTAAAATTCTGTAAAATTCTTTGCCTTGTCCATCTGGTACCATTGGTCCAGTACGCCAATCTTCATGTTAGCGCCCAGCCGCATAGAAAAAAAGCCCTGCTCGTTCTTCATGGTAGCGCCATATTTACTCCAGTAAATTTTTCTTTTTACGTTGATGGGTATGCCTTTTATTTTCAATTTGATCGTTTTTACTTCCAGGTCAATCCATTGTCCGTCAAATTTGTATTGCAGCGGATTATCGGGGTTCATCTCCAGCTGGTATTCATCCATGCGGTCGCAATAGTTTACGGTATGTGCCCAGCCCAGGTTTTCGTTGGCGCCATGTAAAATGCAGGGGCCGCCTGCCAGTAAGCCTCCGGTAATATTCAATCCTTCTTCGCTGCAAAGGTGAGCTTCGTAAAATGCCTGCGGGCCTGTATTGGGCTGGTGGGCATTAATTAAAAGAAAGGCTTCGCCGGTGGTGGTTTTTGAGGCGCTGATGGCTGAAGAGTTGCTTCCTTTTTTATTCAGCTCAGGAGCTTCCCATTCCTTGTTGTTGAATATCCGCATCAGTGCCTGGTCGGCACCATTAAAAATAGTGAGTGCAAAAACAGATGAAGAAATATATTCCTTTGCCGTAACCGGAAATATCTTTTTATGAATGATCTCTTCGGGGTGCTTTTTTGCGTAATCATTCAGTCCCTGCAAATAGCCATCAATTAATTTCAGGAATGCCGGTGTAAGGGTGTTCCATTTTTCTTCGGTTATTTCGCGGCAGCGGAACAAGGCAAAAGCATAATCGCCTGCTGCCCCTTTTTTACCCATTACGCCAGCCATCAGGTTTTTGGCCGGCAGTATCACTTCCTGCATACTTTTAAAATCATCTTCTGCTTCTGCCCAGGCCAGGCCGTAAGCCACTTCGGCATCGGTTTTGGCAAAAATATGCGGCACGCCAAACGAGTCACGTACAATATCAATTTTGGAGGGATCAATTTTAGTTTGGGTATGAGCGTTTATGAAAAGGAATAGAAGAAATGAAAGCAATGAAATTCTTTGCATTGGAAGAGGTGGAGTTTTAGTAGAGATTGTCTGTTGTTTACTTAATAAAGATATGCTGTAAAACTGTCTCAATGAAATCGGGTTGTTCCTCAAGGACAACCTGCCTGCCTGCCTGCCGGTACAGTTGGAAAAGTTTAACAGCCGGATACTAAAAATAATTTGCAGAATTCAAAACCAATAGCTTACTTTGTATTTCAAAGTGCTTTTTTTATGGATACACAGCATCAACCATTGGAAGACCTGCAACACATCAAAAAAATGATGGAACGAAGCAGTAGGTTCATCAGCCTGAGTGGACTAAGCGGTATTGCCGCCGGCATTTGTGCCCTTGGGGGCGCCTGGTTTGCCAGCCAGAAAATTAACTGCTGGGTAAAAGGCGATTGCCAGTTAAGCCTGCTGATAACCTCTAATGGAGTTGAGCTGATCAATGATCTTTTCTGGATCGCAACTATAACTTTTCTTGCTGCATTTGTATCGGCTTTTATTTTTACATACATCAGAAGTAAAAAGAATGGCACTCCCATGTGGGGCACAACTACCGTTCGTTTGTTCTGGAACATGGTTATACCCATTACGGCTGGCGGTATATTTCTGATCAGGATGATGCAGCTGGGAGAGTTTCAGCTGGTGGCGCCCGGTTGTTTGATATTTTACGGATTGGCCCTGGTGAATGCAAGTAAATACACGCTGGGCGAGATCAGATATTTAGGTTACGGGCAAATTGTACTGGGACTTTTTAATCTTTGGTGGATAGGCTATGGCCTGCAGTTTTGGGCCATGGGTTTTGGTATTTTGCATATTGTGTATGGTGCCATGATGTGGTGGAAATATGAACGCAAATAAATTCAACAGCCCGATGAAAAATCCGATAGAAAATCTGAATAAAATATTTGACAGCAGGATACGGCTGGGCATTATGAGCGCCCTGATGGTGAACGATGAAGTTAGTTTTAATGAGCTGAAGGAGCTACTGGATATTACGGATGGCAACCTGGCCAGTCATTTGAAAACACTGGAGGAAAGCGAATTTATTAAATTTCAAAAGGGATTTATCGGGCGCAAAACAAACACTACTTATTCAATTACCAAAAACGGTGAAAAAGAATTTAAGCTGCACCTGGATGCATTGACAAAAATGATAGGTTCTGTAAAATAAATTTTTTTGCACTTACACTTTGAAATACAAAGTACTTTCGATTTATGAACAAATACATTAAAACGACATTGATTTTTGCCGGCATATGGTTTATTGCCGCTTTAATAAATGGTTTGTTAAGTGGGCTATCAATCATTTTTTTAGATGCCGCTGAAAATGCAAATCCCGGTACCCTGGCATTGTCTGTTATTTTTTCTTTCGTGTTTAGTGCTCCGGTTGTTGGCTTGGTTTGGTTTATCACATTGATGAGACAGATTGCTGATAAAAAAGGAGATGCGCTGTTTCAGTTTGCGTTAAGTACCGCATTTATTTGTGCCTTTGTTGCTGCACTCATCTATACTTATACTATAGGAAAGGAATTTATGAAAGCCAGGTATGTTGTTGCATGCTGCATTGTCATATCCGCACTGGCTGCTGTTTTAATGTTCAGAAAACAAATCAAAACAAATGAATAAGGCTTACCAGATTTTAGCCCGGCTGCGTTCCGGCCTGCTTGTTTTTCTTACGCATAACATGGCCTTACCCATGCTGCGTTTTGTACGCAGGCCGCAGCTGTTCCCATATACACAGGCACAACTGGCTGCTTTTCCTGCAGGTACATTGGGTTACGACCTGGTGCATTTTCTGCACCGGAAAAATCTGAAACTGCTGCCACATTATGCCAAGCATGATATTAAGCATATCCTTTTGCAATACGATACTACCGATGAAGGCGAAGTTTGCCTGCAGTGCTTTATGCTGGGCAATGGTCATATCTCTTTCCCGGTTGCTGCAACGGTTTTGTATGGTTTTATAACCATGCCAGAGTACTGGAAAAAATTCAGGATTGCTTACCGGCGTGGCAAAGCAAGCATTCCAATAAAAAAATGGAAATGGTTTTCCATTTTAGAACAAAGCACCCAATCACTTATTCATAAAATTAATAACGATGCAAAAAATTAATTACCTGCTTGTTGGCTATTGCTACTGTATTGAACTATTTATAATTCAACTTTTAAAAAGATAACACATGAAGAACCCAGCATTAAAAATTATACTGCTTATCAGCGGTGCCATCTTATTCAATATTATTTTCTGGCAGGAAAAAATGGCCGTAAATGCCCTGCTGTTTGATGCATTTATTTTAGTGTCCGTTTTTTATCTGTACCCGGCTGCTTTTACCAAACCGGCTATGAAATGGCTGTTGCTGGCACATATTGTAACGCTGGTTACACTGGTTGTGCATAATACCGTACTGGCAAAGCTTGCTTTCAGCGCCACGCTTTTACTGGTAGTAGTGTTTACGCAATTCCTGCATCGGTCGGTTTGGTATGCGGCAGCATCGGCTATTGGCAATTACCTGTTGCTTGTGTTCTCTTTCATAGAAGATATCAGGCAGGTAAAAAGGGGGGAGATCAGGTCGATGGGTATAAGAAAAGCATTGCGTTTCTTAATTATTCCGTTGATGATCGCTGCTGTATTTATTTTGATCTATTCTTTTTCAAATGCTGTTTTCCGGGATGTGGTAAACAGCATGGGAATTGCGCTGCAGCATTTTTTTACCCGTTTCTTCGACTGGTTTAACTGGGAGCGTTTTGGCTTTTTAATGCTTGGCTTATTCATCACCGGCGGATTGTTGTTGAAAATGAAAAGCGATTATTTTTCGGAAAAGGAATTTGCCAAACATAATGATCTGTGGCGAAGGAAACACAATTTAAAAAAATGGAAGGAGTCGGCCATGTTCGATCTGCTCACTTTATTTATGGGGCGTTTTGCAAATGGGGTGCTGGCTTTGCGTAATGAAAATACGGTAGGTATTATTAGCCTGGTGATGCTGAATGCATTGTTGCTGTTTATTAATGCCATTGATATAACTTATGTGTGGTTTGGTTTCAGCTATACGCCTAACCTTAACCTCACTCAATATGTACATGAAGGAACAGGTATGCTTATTTTTTCCATTGTACTGGCCATGGTTGTACTGTTGTTTTTCTTCAGAGGTAACCTGAATTTTTATAAGAAAAATAAATGGCTGCGTTACGGGGCTTATGGCTGGATATTGCAGAATGCAGTACTTGTTGTTTCTGTTTTGTTACGTGATTATTACTACATCGTACACATGGGACTGGCCTATAAACGTATTGGTGTACTGGTGTTTTTATTGATGGTGCTGATGGGGTTGATAACTGTTTTCATAAAAATTCATCAACGTAAAACCGCCTATTATTTGTGGCGGGTAAATGGCTGGTTTGCTGTTGGTTTACTGGTGGCTGCATCCTGCATACACTGGGACGAAACCATTGCCGGTTATAACCTGGCACATAAAAATACCGTGCCGCTGGATGTGAAATTCTTGCTAACGCTTTCAGACAAAACACTCCCTTTACTTGATAAGAACCAGGACGTACTGAATGGTAAAGCTCAATCGGTATCCGGCGAGGGGGAATACCTGTTAAGGTCATCTCAAACTGCGCAGGAGATATTTCAAATGCGGAAAAAAGAATTTTTCGAAAAGCAAAAAACATATACCTGGTTATCCTGGAATGCTACAGATGACTATGTTAAAAGAAATTTATCAAACCCGGCAATTACTTCATCTTTAAACCAGGCAAAATGAAACTAATACATTCATGCTGCTATGCAATAGCTGGAATAAAATACTGTTTTAAGTCCGAACTCAATTTCAGGGTTCATCTTTTTGCAACAGTTCTTGTCTCGGTGGTTGGTTTCATTTGTAATATATCTGCTGCAGAATGGATAGCTGTTGGCTTTTGCATCGTTCTGGTATTAGCCATGGAAATGATAAATACGGCTATTGAAAAATTGTGCGATGTTGTTCACAAAGAACGCCATCCGGAAATAAAAATCGTTAAGGATATATCAGCAGGCGCTGTTTTACTTGCTGCTTCTTTTAGCTTAATAACAGCTACGATAATTTTTCTCCCTAAAATAATTATGTATTTCAAATAGAAAAAAATGAATACTACATTTTCTTTTCAAAAAGCTTTATTTGCCTTCCTGGCTTTTATCGGATTACTGATTGCGGTGCGGATATTTTATACAGGCAGCACTATGTATCTCTTCCTGGTTTGGAATATCTTTCTTGCCTGTATACCTTTTACTGTAAGTAGCCTTTTTGGTAAGCTTTCAGAAAAAGCTGTGTGGAAACAGGCTCTGATCTTTTGTTGCTGGCTTGCGTTTTTTCCCAATGCCTTGTACATAGTTACCGATCTTATACACCTTGAAATTGAAAGCAGTGTTCCTAAATGGTTTGATGCAGTCCTGTTATTTTCGGCTTCTGTAGCAGGCCTGGTGATGGCTTTCGTTTCGTTATACCGGGCAGAGGCATATTTTGAAAAAACAAGGATTGGCAAATTCAGGCCTGTTTTAGTCTTCCTGATATTATCCCTTGGCTCTTTTGGGGTTTACCTGGGCAGATTTTTAAGATGGAATAGCTGGGATATCATCAGTAATCCTTTTAAACTGTTGCTTTCCATCGGCCATAGAGTTGTTTCCCCATTTGATCATATCCAAACCTGGACTGTTACCGGAACACTCACCATCTTTTTTTACCTGCTGTATATGTTTGTAAAAAAAATGCCCGGCTATATAAGCCGGGCAAATATCTAAATCATAAAAGAGTTAAAAATCCAGCCCTAAAGAAAAATACATAATTGGTTTTCCTTTAAAGAAAACATTCATGGGCCATGCTGCATCAAACTTCACAAAGTAGCCAAGCAGTGTGCTCCTGGCGCCAAATCCATATCCTCCTGCAAACGGGCCAATACCACCAGCCTTGATCTTTACCTGTAAAGGCACCTGGCCATACACGGCAATCGGGCGTTTTATGCCAGAGTAAGCCCCATTCCATGCAGTACCCAGGTCGATGAACTGGATGATCTGAAAATTATTCAGAAATGAATTGTTGATGGTACGGTTAAAGAAAGTAGAAACAATAGGCAACCTGAATTCGCTGTTAATTACAACGGCATTATTACCATTGGCTACGTTTTGTATAAATCCACGCATATTAACTGCCAGGCTTTGAAATGCATAGCTCTGGTCATTTGCAGGTGGATTGGCAGTATTAAAATACCTGTCCTGCCCGTTACTTTTGGTATTATTTCCAAACATCAGCCAGCCATCAACACCTCCTAAATAATAAATAAGTTTTTGAGTGCCCCAGCTAAAATCACCCGCAGCTCTTCCGGCCCAGATAAAGTTTTTAAGGATCGGGTAATAATATCTTGCATCAAAACCAAGATTGAAAGTGCTGGGCCCTTCGGCAAAACGAACTTTATTTATCTGCCTGTTATAATCAAAATATACTTTATAGCGGAGGCCATTCCAGATATTCATGGCAGGGTTTAAAACATTGTCGTACACATATTCCAGGTGAGTAATTGAATACAATGTTTTTTGGCTTTCAAAAGAATTGCTGAAAGCATCTACTGCTGATGGAACATTTTTATCTGAACGGATACCGGTAGTTAAGCGTATGCTTTTGGTAGCATCAAAAGGATAAGACACATTTACCTGGTACTGGTTAGTATAGGTACGGCCTGCTAGATCTCCCAGGAATGAACCCGTGCTGTCAAAAACCGGGTATGGGCTTTGCTGTACATTACGGTAATAAGTAAGTCCCCAGTCGATCCTGCGTTTTAAATTCTGGTAACTCATCATCCACTCATTATCTTTTAAGTTGGTAGATATTTTAAAGCCCCCGGTAATTCTAACATCTTCCAATAATTCAGTTGTGCCCAGCCTTATGAGGCCATTTAATGGTGTGCCGGAATTAAGCATAATGGGGCCAGAGCCGCCCTGGTATTGCTGATACCGGTTTACCAGTACGCCAGTGTTAAAACCTGCCGATCCATAATCAACAGAAAATTTAGGTGGCTTGTACCTGTATTTTTTTATAGTCTTTAAAACATCGTACCTGGCTATTGGAGCCGATACATTTTTAATTGCTATTTCGCCACTGTCTTTTTTCTCCCCGGCAAATTCTGTTTGAAAAATGTCGTCTTCTTTTTTGGCAGGGTTGGCAGCTGATACTGCTTTATTTACTGCTATTGTATCCTTATACTCATTCATGAGTTTTTTCATGTACTCGGTTGGCTGAGCTGTTACATTCCTGCGGCGAAGCGTATTTTCATCGATCTTTAATTTGTATAAGATCTTCTCATCGCTTTGGCGGGTAACTTCACTTACCTGGTTGTTATCGCCGGCTATGCGTGTTTCGGCAAGAGTACTCTGATAATTGGTTAACGGAAATGTGTAGGCTGAATCTTCGGAAACAGAAACAACAGCAACGGAATCCACATCGGTTTTTCTGTACGCTCTTAAAGTGCTGTCAACTTCTTTGGAAGATGGGTTGCGTAATATCTGGTCAGCAATCAGCACCAGCGTATCCAATCCTGCTTTTTTGGTGGTAAAGAAACCGGCATAGCGGTTACCAATTCCATTCTCATCGCTTACAAACGTAAAATGGTTTTCGTTGTATTGCATGGGAGAACGGGCATTGCCATATTTTAAAGCAGATAACTGGGTGATCTGGTTCAGCTCAGGCTTATCGCCAAAGTTGGTAATTAAAAAGATATTGTATTTGCTATCACTTGGTAAAACAGTCTCGCCACCTTTGGCTGTAGCCGTAGGTCTGTTGCTGCTGAAAATAATACCTGTTTTATTAGGGAAAGCTACAAAAGATGCATCCAGGTCGTCGTACACATCATTGGTTATCTGCTTGGCTTTTTCCTTTTGTATATCGTAGGTAAAAATATCGGTATGGCCGTTTTTAACTGCTGTAAATAAAAGCGTGTTGCTGTTAAGCATGTACTTCATGTCCTGTACCTGGTCAAAATCTTTGGTAAGGTCTATTTTGTATTGTTTTTGACGGTTAATGATATCGTACACAAATAATTTCAGTTTGCCTTCGGTTGTGTACAATACCGATATCCTGGTTCCTTTCGGATCCCATGCCATCATCGGATAGTTGGGATTCATTTCATTCTTGTAACTTCTGATGCCGTATTTCAGCAGGGTTTTGTTCTCATATTCATCATTGTAAATAACCCGTACAATACCTTTTTTAAACTGGGTAACCACGTAGGAATTGTTGCGCTTGGTAGGGTTTACATTGAAGCGGAAGTAATCCAGGCGTGGACTGATATCAAAGCCATCAACATAACTGCCTTTGGGATATGGTTTTCTTTTCGTGATGTCTTTAGAATACTTTTCATCTGCATAATCCATAAATTCGGCCAGCACATCTTTAAACTTCTTTTTACAAACCTGCAGGCAGGCCTTGTTCAGGTTTTTATAAACCGTAGCCAGGTAAAGCAGGTAGGTTACATTTTCCTTTTTGTATTTTTCTTCTATATAGTACCAAAAAGCGTGGCCGGCAATTTCGGGCCTTTTAAAGGCAAACTTGCTGAATTTGCTGTAATTACCGCTCAATATCTCACTTTTCATTTCATCGTCAAGCTCTGTACTCCAGTTTTGGGCCAGGTAGCTCATGTAGCCATCGGTTAGCCATTTGGGCAGATCGAGCAGGGCCTGGTTACCGGCAACTTCACCAATATCATCGCCAAACAAACGGTTTTCGGTTAAGATCTGTGCTATGCCATGCCTAACCTGCAGGCGTAGTTTCTGGTGATCGGATTCGAAATAAACAACCATTTTATTATTCACCAGCTTGGTGCCGCCGCTGGTATTTTGCCAGTCAACACCCAGGCCAATATTGCTTTGCTGCATTTCGGCAAAATCGTTGTATAAAACGATATTAGCCCTGCGCTGCAGGCTGTATTCTGCAGCAGCTTCCATTTGCGGCAGTTCTTTTTCGGCACTTTGCGCTATGAATTTGGCAAGTTCTTCCCCGTTTTGGTGATAATAAATATTGAAATTTTTGGTTTGGTAATAACTCCACTTGAACTTCTTATACTGAACCCTGTTCTTCCCAAACTCCACCGAACTTACCTGTGCTTTGGCAAAATAGGAGCCTGCCAAAAGGGAAAAGGAAATTAGAAATATTCTGCTGAACTTCGCCATATATTAAAATTGATATTGAGTATTAAAATTACTTTATTCGGGTTAATCATTAAAAAACAATTTCAAACCTATAATGTTAAAAGTAAAATCCTTTGTTTTCAGTCCCATACAGGAAAATACGTATTTACTGTATAATGAGTTTAACGAATGCCTGATCATTGATCCCGGCTGTTATTTTCCTGAAGAGCAGGATGAGCTGAAAGCATTTATTACACAGAGCAGTTTACAGCCCCGGATGCTGCTTAATACCCATTGCCATTTAGATCATGTTTTTGGAAATAAGTTTGTGGCCGAAACCTGGGAACTAACCCTTCAGCTGCACGAAAAGGAGAAACCCCTGCTGGATTATGCTCCTACATCCGGCCTGGTGTACAATATGCCTTTTGTTAATTATGTGGGAGCATACATTTACCTGGAAGCAGGCGACATCATTAAATTGGGCGAAGATGAGCTGAGTGTAATAGAAGCACCTGGCCATTCGCCGGGCCATATTTGCTTTTACTGTGTCAAACAAAATTTCATTATTAGCGGCGATGTGTTGTTTAACCGAAGTATTGGCCGTACCGATCTGCCAGGGGGCGATCATGAAACCCTGTTAAAAAATATCAGGGAAAAACTTTTTGTATTGCCTGATGAAACGGTGGTGTACAGCGGGCATGGGCCAACTACAACCATTGGGGATGAGAAAAAGCATAACCCGTTTTTGAGTTAGTTATTAGTAGGTAAAAGAGACAAAGAATTGAAAGCTTTCTCCATTGCTCTTATTTCTTCTCCTGGCATAACTCTATCAACACTCCATTTGTTCCTTTTGGATGCAGAAAACAAACCAGTTTGTTATCGGCACCCGGTTTTGGTTCTTCATTCAGTAAAACAAAGCCTTCGCCCTGCAGTCGTTTCATTTCTGCCTTAATATCGGCCACATCAAAAGCAATATGGTGCAGGCCTTCGCCCTTGCGCTCAATAAATTTTGCTATAACGCCACTGGGGTCGGTGCTTTCAAGCAGTTCTATCTTGGTTTCGCCTTTCTGAAAAAAGGCAGTGTTTACCTTTTCGGTTTCAACCTGTTCGGTTTTGTAGCAAGAGGTATTCAATAATTTTTCAAACACCAAAACTGCCTCCTGCATGTTTTTTACTGCAATGCCAATATGCTCTACTTTCAACATAAAACCTGTTTTTTTGTAAAAGTAGTTTTTTACGGCTTAGTTGAAAACAAGATTTTTCCTGAAAGTAAATGGTAATTGTTCCTGGTTAATACCCTCAATAATCAACTGAAACTTTTTGTCAGATTCAGCAGCAGGTAAACCTATATAAATGGTTTCAGTTTTTTTAACTTCCCAGTTTGATTTCCAGAACAAAGACTGAGATGTGCCAGGGTCTGGTACTATATTTACAGGGTCATCCGGGTTATAACCGGTAATAACGGTTTTGGGTAGTCCTTTAACTGTTTGCTCCGTGGGCTCAAATCCTCTCTTTGTGTAGATCATGAGGTCGCCACCGCTACCTCCGCCACCGGTTCCAAAAGCACTGTATTTTGTGTTGGTGCTTTGTAACCTGGGCTTTAAGGGAAGACTGTAATACCTAACAAGGGCCACATCCTTTACCTGCAGGTAAGTTACCATGTCCAGGTCGCCGGTAATATCCATGTCATCGAGGTAAACGCCAACACCGTCGCCGGATGTAGTACTGATTTTTACACTTCCTCTTGCGTCAATTTTAATATCCAGTTTAAATCTTCCCTGCAAAAAATTAAATAGAGGTCTGCTATCGATCACTTGAGGATTCGCAATAAAATCAAATTCATTTCGTAACAAATTGGTTTGGTTATTTTGAGCAGAAACATATTCATCTATAAATTTCTGTGTTTCAGATTTGGGTTTTTCTTTTTTGCCCTTAACTACAACTTCCTGTAAAGTTTTTCCTTGTTTGGGTGTGCTATCTGGAATATTTATCGCGTATTCGTTTTTAGTGCCAGTTGTTATTGTTTTATCTGAATTGTTTGCACAGGTTAATTGCACATATTTTGAAGCATTGCCGCTATAAGAAGCAGCAGGTACAACTTTTAGCTCAATCCGTATGTCGTTTTTTTCATCAGATTTATCTGCCAGCTGGTAATAAACTTTAACTGTATCATAAAATATCAATGAGCTTATTTCAAAATTTCCATTTCGGTCGGTGGTAACAACTTTATAGTCTTTTTTTGAGTTTTTGCGCAGGAATACAAGGTTTATATCTTTATTTTTAAGCAGTTTTCCCTCGCTGTTATAAGCCACGCCTTGCAGTGTAAGAAAAGATTTTTCGCCAGGCTGTTTTGCAGCTGGTAATGCCGGTTCCTTGTCTATTGAAATTAAAAAATCGTTTAGTGATATGCCATTGGCAGGGTCGATGAAAATTACAGGCTCATTAGTCAGGTCCTTGAAATACCTGTTTGCAGGATCTGTTGATAAGCCTTTTTTCAAAATATTCAAATAGCTGTAACCACTCACATATGCAGGAAGGTTGACTGTTGCAGTTTTCTTATTGATCGTGTCAATGATTTTCAATAAAGCATCTTCTTTTTTGGCGGTACTGTTGTAAATAATCCTTTGTGCGTGCAGCTTATTCTTTGTGTCTGTAAGCCTGAAACTTAAAAACCCACCCTGCAGGCTTTGTAAACTGATTGACTCCCTGATGACGCTAAAGCCCAGCACAAAATTTATATCCGATTTGTAGATCGTTTTGCCATCCAGCATAATTTCCAGTTTGTAATCAAGCAGGTCCTTATCGCCGGTAAGGGAATAGGCAGTATAGGTTAGACTGTCTTTATCTGTTGTTACAGTAAGGTTTACACCACTGGAGGAGGCCAGTGGCAGGGCTTTCCTGATCTCCTGCCCCAACTTATTCTTTATGGCAATAAAATAGTTAACATCAAAATCAGGTTTAAAGCTGGTTGTAGCGTAGCCATTTTCATCAATGGTAAAACTGCTAACCTCATAATTTTTCGAGTCGGTGATCTTACCGTTACCTGTTAATGGGTTCCCAAATTCGTCTTTAAAACTTATTAATAATTTATTTGGCATCAGGCAAACAAAATGGCCGCTCTCAATAAAATAATTAATGATCGCCTCTTTTCCGTTTCCGGCAGTCTCATTAGTCCCGTTACGCTTTATGTAAATTTTTTTAGCACAATCAACCTCAACAGTATCATTACTGATGACGTAACAGTACAGTACATAAAATGCCGCTGTGTCTGCTTTTGGTATTGTTATATTACCCCAGGAAATTCCCGAAGTTAACGGCAGCATCTTTTTAACCAACCTGTTGCCTTTGCAATCAAGCAATTCTGTATAAATGGTTTTATTGCTGTTAGGCGCATTTAAAAAAAATATCTGAAACTGAACAGACTCTGAGGGGCTGTAGGTCTCTTTGTCGGTAGCTACATATAGCCTGGAATTGCCTGCAAAGACTTTTGCCCCACAAAAACACAATAAAAAGAGCAGGGAGGCCAAAAAACTAAACGTATTATTATTTTTCATGTCATAAGCATTTAGTCAATAAATAGTTTTGGGTAGCAGCAAAGAAAATTAAAGAGAGCCAAACTATATGATGTAGAAATTCAGCTAATTGCATAAGCCCCTATAAATTACTTTACGAAATCGGTAAATTCCCTTAAAAGCTAACATTACCACGCAGTAAAATAGAACCTTTTGCAGTAAATTTGCGTTATACGAACAGAAACTAAACAGATTGATTTTATGTTGAAATTGCCCATTTACTTAGATAATAACGCTACTACGCCCATGGATCCCAGGGTTTTGGAAGCCATGACACCATATTTCCTGCAGCATTTTGGTAATGCAGCCAGCCGTAACCATCCTTTTGGCTGGGAAGCTGAAGAAGCAGTGGATTATGCCCGTGAGCAGGTGGCTAAACTCATCGGTGCCGATCCTAAAGAGATCATTTTTACATCAGGAGCTACCGAAGGAGACAACCTGGGTATTAAAGGAGTGTATGAAATGTACGCCAGCAAGGGGAACCATATTATTACCGCTACAACCGAACATAAAGCGGTTTTAGATACCTGCAAGCATATTGAAAAAATTGGTGGCGATGTAACTTACCTGCAGGTAAATGCAGAAGGTTTGATCGATCTGAAAGAACTGGAAGCTGCCATAAAACCAACAACCATTTTAATTGCCATCATGTATGCCAATAACGAAATTGGTGTGGTGATGCCTATAAAAGAAATAAGCGCTATTGCACGTAAACACGGCGTTTTGTTATTTACTGATGGCACACAGGCTGTAGGTAAAATACCGGTTGATGTAAATAAAGATGGCATTGACCTGATGGCTTTTACAGCTCATAAAATGTACGGACCTAAAGGTGTCGGCGCCTTATATGTGCGTCGTAAAAACCCAAGGGTAAAAGTTACCGCACAAATGGATGGTGGCGGCCACGAACGTGGTATGCGTAGCGGAACCCTGAATGTCCCCGGCATTGTAGGCTTTGGCAAGGCATGCGAAATTTGTATGCTGGATATGGAAGAAGATAGCAAACGAATCTCTAAAATGAGAGATCATCTTGAAACAGAATTATTAAAACTGGAAGAAGCGTACGTGAATGGAAGCCGTGAACACCGCCTGCCACATGTTGCCAATATTTCATTTAAACATGTAGAAGGCGAAGGTTTATTGATGGGCTTTAATAAAAATATTGCTTTAAGCAGCGGTTCGGCCTGTACTTCTGCCTCATTAGAACCAAGCTATGTTTTAAAAGCCCTGGGTTTAGGAGATGATCTGGCACATAGTTCACTACGTTTTGGTTTGAGCCGTTTTACAACAGATGAAGAAATTGAGTACACCATTAAGGCAATAAGCGAAACGGTATTGAAGCTTAGGGAAATGAGCCCGCTTTGGGAAATGTATAAAGAAGGAATTGATTTGAGTACGATTGAGTGGGCAGCGCACTAAACAATGTTGAATTTTGAATGCTTAATTTTTAATTAGGCCCTTTATTCAGCATTAAACATTAATAATTAAAAATTTAAAACAATGGCATATTCAGAAAAAGTGATCGATCATTACCAGAACCCCAAAAATGTGGGTACACTGGATAAAAGTGCAAAAAATGTAGGCACAGGCCTGGTGGGTGCACCTGAGTGCGGCGACGTAATGCGTCTGCAGATTGAAGTTGATGATAGTGGGTTGATAACTGATGCAAAATTCAAAACCTTCGGATGCGGCTCTGCCATTGCGTCTTCTTCTTTAGCTACTGAGTGGCTGAAGGGAAAAACAGTTGACCAGGCACTGAAAGTTGATAATATGGATTTTGTGGAAGAACTGAATCTTCCGCCGGTTAAAATTCACTGTTCGGTATTGGCAGAGGATGCCATTAAAGCAGCCATCAACGATTATCGCACTAAAAACGGCCTGGAAGCTATCAAGTTTGAAGAAAGTGTAGTACACTAAAATTTATTATGATGAGTGCTGTAGCAACAGAAAATTCTATTTTTATCAGCGATAAGGCCAAAGACAAGGTTGTTAAATTAATGGACGAAGCCGGTTTAGCGGGTGATGATTCTTATTTTTTAAGAGTGGGTGTAGTAGGCGGCGGCTGTAGCGGGTTAAGCTATAAAATGGATTTTGATAATGAGGTAAAACCAATGGACCAGGTTTTTGAGGATAAAGGGATAAAGATCGTTTGCGATCTGAAGAGTTTTTTATACCTGGTGAACACCGAACTGGAATTTAGCGACGGGCTGAATGGTAAAGGATTTTATTTCAATAATCCCAATGCAAGCCGTAGTTGCGGCTGCGGAGAAAGTTTTGCGGTATAAAAGCATAGTTTAAAATAGTTAAATGCCTCCTGGTTTTCAGGAGGCATTTTTTATTGATCTAGTTTTCGGAAGGTGGCGCAGGCGGAGCCGGAACTGCTTGTGGAGCCGGTGGCGGCGGCGGAGGAGGTGGCAATTCACCATATTTAGTTTCGTAATAAGATTTATTGTCATTCCACTTATCCAGCGAAACTTTTTCTGTTACCCCGTTTTTCTTCATGTACACCAGGTTCTTACCATTATAGTAATGAACAGAAAGTGAATATCCTTTGTCATTTACAATAACCGGAGGTGTAAATCTTACCTGTTTAATCTGTGGGGGCGGAGGAGGTGCCGGGGGCGGAGGCGGCGCAACCGAAGGTTCGGGTGCTGGCGGCGGCGGCGGAGGAGGAGGTGGAGGAGGTGGAGGTGGTGCAATGTCATTCTCGGCTATTGCAGACCGGGATGGTGTTTCGGCTTTTTCAGTTTTTGTTTTTTGCGCTATTGCATGTGTGGAAACAACACACACAAACAGCATAAGCATAGTTTTCTTCATGATTATATTTTGTGCTTAGATGCAAAGCTGTTTATAATCCATAAATAAAAAACCCCTGCTTTTTCAAACAGGGGCCATGCACTTGGTATTGGTAATCAACAAATTTTGCCTTTTCAGGCATATTGAAGTAAAGAAATAGACGGTTTATGAAAATGCACTTGTTATTAACTTCAAGATCTCATTTTGTATAAAGACAAAGGGGCTGTTAAAAATGCTGCACGTATATAAATTGAGTGATCAGGTATTAGGGTATATTAACCTGATATATAGTAAATTGCAGCAATTGTAAAAATTCATGCTAAGCATACTAAAAAAAGAACTAAACCAGTTTTTCAGTAGCCTCACAGGTTATATTGCCATTATACTTTTTTTGCTGATCAATGCCATATTCCTGTTTATGCTGCAGGATAGCAGCATTTTTGAATTTGGGTATGCATCCCTTGATAAATTTTTTGAACTGGCACCCTGGATACTCATGTTCCTGGTGCCGGCAATTACCATGCGTGTGTTGTCGGACGAGTTCAGGGCGGGTACTTTTGAGATTTTGAAAACTAAACCGCTTTCGGCCTGGCAGATCGTATTGGGAAAATATTTCTCAATATTGATTATTTTATTACTGGCCATTTTGCCTACAATTATCTACGTACTTACCATTAAAGCATTGAGTGCCCAGGGAGGTATTGACAGTGGAGGCATATTAGGCAGTTATATCGGACTGCTTTTACTCTCGGCTGTTTTTGCAGCTATTGGCCTTTGCTGCAGCGGGTTTACCAATAATGCCGTAGTTGCCTTTTTGATCAGCGCCTTTGGCTGCCTCATCCTGTATTTTGGATTTAACGCACTTAGTAAGCTTCCGTTTTTTGCAAACGGACCGGATTATTATATTGAAATGCTGGGTATAGATTTTCATTACCGCAGTATAAGCCGGGGTGTGCTGGATAGCCGTGACCTGGTTTATTTCCTGAGTGTGATCTTTATTTTCTTATTGGCAACTGTAAAAAATCTCCATAAAAAATAAATGAGTATTGTTCAGAAAATATGGAAAAGCAAACTTTGGTTACCCATAATCATCATTTTGCTGGGTGCTGTAAACTGGCTTGCATCGCAGTACCACACCCGTATTGATTTTACAAATGAAAAGCGGTTTACGCTTTCATCACCCACCAAAAAAGTATTGCAAAAGCTGGATGATGTAGTGCAGGTAGATGTTTTCTTGAAAGGAGATTTTCCAAGCGGGTTTAAAAAACTTGCCAATAGCACCGGTGAACTGTTAAGCGAGTTTAAAGAAGTAGCTGGTAAAAAACTGCAATACCGTTTTATTAGTCCTGATGAACATGTAGACGGAACCAATATTGCCTGGGCTGATACCTTGGGGGCACTTGGTTTTTATCCTATTAACCTCACATCACAGATTAAAGAAGGACAGCAACAGCAGAATATTTACCCGGTTGCTTTTGTTCACTATAAAGGGAATATTGTGCCAGTGATGATATACCAGGGCAAAACAAAAGCTATCACCTACCCCGAGATCAACAGTGCCGAAGCTATGATGGAATTTAATTTTGCCAGTGCTATTGATAAGGTTACGGCCAAAGACAAGCCTATGCTCATTTATTCTGCCGGAAATGGAGAACCGGTAGATGCAAGGACCTACGACCTTACAGAGAACCTGCTGAAACCTAATTATAAATTTCAACCGGTAAACCTGAATACAATACCACGCATACCGGATATGGTACAGGTGCTGATGATCGTAAAACCGGCAGTGGCTTTTAGCGACCAGGAAAAATTAAAGATAGACCAGTTTGTAATGCGTGGCGGCAAACTAATTGTATTTGCCGATAAACTAAATGCCGAACTGGACAGCCTGCAAAGCAAAAGAGGAGAAGTGGTTGCTTACGACCGCGGCCTTGAATTAAATGATCTCTTGTTCAGGTACGGAGTACGTGTTAACTCCGACCTGGTGATGGACCTTCAATGTGATTTTTTACCTTTTGATGTAAGCGGCAACGGCCAGTTTGAATTATTGCCCTGGAATTATTTCCCGGTTTTTGAAACCAAATCAAACCATGTTGTCAATAAAAACCTGGGCTTTATAAGTGGCCGCTTTGTTAATTCAATTGATACCGTTGGCGCAGCGGGAATCAAAAAAACAGTTCTCTTAAGTTCATCGCCCAATTCCAGAACTATTGCTACACCTGCACTCATAAGTGTTTTGGAAAATGTAAAAGCACCGGAAGATGCCAAGTTTAAAAAAGCAAACATACCGGTGGCCGTGTTGCTGGAAGGTAAATTTCAATCACTTTTTAACAACCGCCTTTCCCAGGCGATGAACGACAGTTTGCAGCAATATGGGGCAACATTTTTACCTCAATGCATTGCCGATAATAAAATAATTGTGGTGGCAGATGGTGATATGGTTTTAAACTCGGTAGTAAAAGGTAACCAGCCAATACCTATGGGCATGAACCCATATACGTATGGAAGCCAGCAGGAATTTGCATTCGCTAACAAAGATTTTTTGCAAAATTGTCTCGATTATCTCATAAACAGTTCCAATCTTTCTGAAGCCAAAGCAAAGGATTATACCTTACGTTTGCTCGATAAGAAAAAAGTGGAAGCACAGAAAACAACCTGGCAGCTGATCAATATTGTAGTGCCGGTTGTGCTGGTATTGTTGTTTGCTTTTACTTTTCAATTTATAAGAAAAAGAAAATACACGCTTAACTCAAATGGATAAAACGCAGGTAATATATCTGGTATTTAGTGCGGTGATCATACTTGCATTGATTTTTGACCTGGGTTTACTCAGTAAAAAGAACCAGGTCATCAGTCTTAAAACAGCGCTGGTACAAACCATTTTTTGGGTTTTTCTTTCCCTGGCTTTTTGTGGTTTTATTCTGATTGAAAATGCAGATGGGCATGGCAGGGTTGATGCCATATCCTATATCTCGGCATACCTGCTTGAATGGTCTTTGTCTATCGATAACATTTTTGTGTTCATCATCATCTTCACTTATTTTAAGGTAGAAGCAAAAAACTACTCAAGAGTGCTGCTGCTGGGTATTTTAATGGCCATTGTATTTCGTATCATTTTTATTGCACTGGGCAGCCAGCTGGTAGCCAGGTTCGATTGGGTGATGTATATTTTTGGTGCCTTTCTTTTATATACCGGTATTAAAATGTTTGCCAGTGGCGATGATGAAGAATTTGACCCGGAAAGCAGCTGGGCTTACCGCATCATGAAAAAATTCATGCGTATTACCAATGTTGATGCCAAAGGGCGCTTTATGGTTACGCATCATGGGAAAGCCTATTTTACAAACCTGGCCGTAGTTGTTATTATGCTTGGATTGATCGATATTGTTTTTGCTGTTGATTCAATCCCTGCTGTATTCTCGATCATTCCGGATCCGTCTAAAAAACTTCTGATCTATTCTTCCAATATTTTTGCTGTATTGGGTTTGCGCAGCCTGTTCTTTTTATTAAGAGGGGCAGCCAGCAAGTTTGATTACTTACAGCAGGGTATTGCCATTGTGTTGTTGTTTATAGGCGCAAAAATGCTGGTGGAGAAATGGATACATTTTCCTGTGTGGGTTTCGTTATTGGTGATCGTGGTTTGTATTTCGGGTTCCATTTTTTATTCGATCTATCATCAGCGCAAAGGCACCCCAACCGACGTACAAGAATAAATAAAGACACAAATAATTTCTGTTGTATAGTATTTCGCAAATAGCATCTGTCATCAATGCCATCACCTTTCAGAAAAACGGGGAAGGCAATATTGAGCACATACTGCTTGACAGCCGTAAACTATTATTTCCTTCAACCTCACTGTTTTTTGCCCTGGGCAGCCAAAGGCGCAATGGTAACCAGTTTATTAAAGAACTGTACAATAAGGGTGTGCAGAATTTTGTAACAGACGAAAGGTTTACTGAAAAAGATATGCAGCAATTTCCGGCTGCTACATTTTTGCAGGTTCCGGAAGTATTGAAGGCATTGCAGGTCCTGGCTGCATTTCACAGGCAACAATTTACCGTTCCGGTAATTGGCATCACTGGCAGCAATGGAAAAACCATTGTAAAAGAATGGCTGTACCAGTTGCTGCAAAACGATTTTAATATTGTTCGCAGTCCCAAAAGTTATAATTCCCAAATTGGTGTGCCGTTAAGCGTATGGCAGATGAATGTATCGCATACGCTGGGGATTTTTGAAGCAGGCATTTCCATGACCGGTGAAATGGAAAGGCTTGAAAAAATAATAAAACCCACTATAGGCATATTTACCAATATTGGTGAGGCACATAGTGAAGGTTTTGAAAATACTGCTGCCAAAATAAATGAGAAAACAAATCTCTTTACAAACAGCAGTATAGTAATTTATTGTAAAGATGAAGATGCGGTGGATGATGCATTGAAGCTACTTCAGCAGAAAAACCACCCTGCTTTATTTAGCTGGGGGCACCAAGAGGATGCAACACTTTGTATTAAAACCATACAGGTGCAGCCATTTAATACGGTAGTAAAAGCAGTATACAAAGGAAAAAAAATAAGCATCTCTATACCATTTACAAATGATGCTGCTATTAAAAATGCCATCACGTGCTGGTGTGTATTATTGCACCTGAATACAGCAGATGAAGTGATACAGGAACGCATGTTGCAGCTGAAGCCTGTAGAAATGCGATTGGAATTGAAGCAGGGAATAAATAACTGCTCTGTAATTAATGACAGCTACAGTGCTGATATTACTTCCTTATCCATAGCATTGGATTTTTTGCAACAGCAGCAGCAGCATCCCAAACGTACCGTTATCATCAGCGATATTTTGCAAAGCGGGAAAACCAACAAACAGTTATATGATGAAGTTGCTGATATTCTGCAGCAAAAAAATATTAATCGCTTAGTTGGTATAGGAGCAGAAATTTCAAAACACAGTGAGGCTTTTAACAGGATACCGGAAATTGCTTTCTTTAGTTCAACTACGGAATTTATTCAGAAATTTCCGGCGTTACATTTTCACAACGAGAGCATTTTACTGAAGGGTGCCCGGCTTTTTGAATTTGAACAGATCAGTCATTTGCTGGAAGAAAAAGTACATCAGACGGTACTGGAAATAAACCTGAATGCCATCATCCATAATTTAAATACTTACCAGCGATTGTTGAATCCCGGGGTTAAAATGATGGCTATGGTAAAAGCTTTCAGTTATGGCAGTGGCGGGTTTGAAATTGCCAACCTGCTGCAGTTTCATCACGCAGATTACCTGGCTGTGGCCTATGCGGATGAAGGCGTGGAATTACGCAAAGCCGGCATCACTATGCCCATTATGGTTATGAATGCCGAAGAAGTAACTTATGATCTGCTGCTGCAGCATAACCTGGAGCCTGAACTTTTTTCTTTTGGCATCTTATCAACTTTTGAAGATTACCTGATGCGAAACGGCATCAATGATTATCCGGTGCACATTAAGCTGGATACTGGTATGCACCGCCTCGGCTTTGAGCCAAAAGACATCGAAATGTTATGCAGCCGCCTTCAGTCAACTTCTGTGTTTAAAATACAATCGGTTTTTTCTCACCTGGCAGCAAGCGATTCGGCACTGCATGATTCATTTACCAATCAGCAGGCTAAAATATTCCAGGAGGGATGTGAGCAGATACAACAAATTACCGGTTACAGCTTTATTCGCCACATTGCTAATACATCGGCCATTCACCGGCATAAACATCTTCAGTTTGATATGATCAGGCTGGGCATTGGCTTGTATGGAGTCGATGCTGACCCAAATATTCAGCAACAGCTAAAAAATGTTACTACGTTAAAAACCACCATCTCTCAAATAAAAAAAATTAAGGCCGGAGAAAGCATCGGTTATAGCCGCAAAGGTGTGGCAACAACAGATTCTGAAATTGCTACGGTAAGAATTGGCTATGCAGATGGTTACCCACGCCTGTTGAGCAATGGGGTGGGTAGCATGGTGGTAAATGGTAAACCTGCACCTGTTATTGGAAATGTTTGTATGGATATGACCATGCTTGACATTACCGGAATTGATGCGCAGGAAGGAGATGAAGTGATCGTATTTGGTGCAGCATTGCCTGTAAGCCAAATGGCCGCTTCGGCACAAAGCATCCCTTATGAAATATTAACAGGTATATCACAAAGGGTTAAAAGGGTGTATTTTGAGGAATAAGCGCCAATTTGCTAATGTACTGATATGCTAATTAGCTAATGATGTAGCCCTTCAATCTAAAATCGCCAATCTTCAATCTAAAATCGCCAATCTTCAATCTAAAAACCCCAAACGCTTATATTTGCAACTTATTATGAAAGCAAGACACATAACATTCATCATCTTATTGATAATAATTGCAGACCAGGCTTTAAAGATCTGGATCAAAACCCATTACCAGCTAAACACATCACAGCAGATCATTGGCAGTGGTTTTCAGCTTTATTTTGTTGAAAACCCCGGCATGGCCTATGGCTGGAAATTTGGCGGCAACTGGGGAAAGATGGCACTCACTATTTTCAGAATGCTGGCAGTGATCTTTGGTACCTGGTACCTGGGCAAAATCATTAAAGAAAAACAGCACAAGGGTTTTATTTTTTGTGCGGCATTGGTGTATGCGGGTGCGCTGGGTAACCTGATAGACTCAGCTTTTTACGGTCTGATATTTGATAAGGGGATGACTGTTGACCCGGTTATAAAGGATTATGTAGGCTACCAGGGATTGGCAAAATTCTCTTCACATGGATATGCATCTTTTTTGCATGGAAATGTGGTGGACATGTTGCATTTTCCAATAATAGATACAACCTGGCCCAAATGGGTTCCTTTTGTTGGTGGTGATAAATTTGTTTTTTTCAATCCTATCTTCAATATTGCTGATGCCTCAATAACCGGCGGGGTTCTTAGTATCCTGGTTTTTCAAAAGCGGTTCTTTAAGCAGCATAACTCTAAAGAAACGCATCCTACCGTTGAAACCGATGCAGTAGTTAATGATGAGTCGCAGGTTTCATAAAATGCATATCTTTAAATCAACAAATTATATCGGTTTATGAAATTAGGTTACCTGGGAGCAGCACTTTTAGCAACAACTTTATTATTTACAGCCTGCACAAAAAATACAGATCCCAGCGGTGAATCGGCCGGTTCTTTACAAAGCCTTGCCACTGGCAATTGCACGCCTGCTACTGTACATGGTTTGTTTAAAGTAGACAGTGTTTTAAACAGCGAGAATTATGTGGATATACTGGTAAATGTAAGTGTGGGAGGAAGTTTCACCATAAAGTCTGACACTGTTAATGGTTATTCGTTTAAGAAAACAGGGACTATTGACGCCGGATTGAATTCAGTTCGCCTGTATGCCAGCGGAAAACCCGTTACAACAGGCGTAAATAATTTTACAATTTACTATGGCTCATCAATCTGCACTTTTCCCATCACTGTTTTTGGGGCCAGCGGCGGATTTGGTACTGCACTTTATACACTGGGCGGATCTCCCGGAAACTGTTCCGTCTCTTCCATAACAGGCAACTATGTTACAGGCCTGGCCATGACAGCAAATAACAAAGTAGAAATGACAGTAAATGTAAATACTGCCGGTACTTATATCATTACAGGTACAACAGTCAATGGTGTATCATTTAATGCAAACGGTACATTTGCCAACCCGGGTATTCAAAATATTTTTTTAACAGCAACAGGAACGCCAACAGCCGCTGGTACATTTAACTACCCCATAACCAACGGGGCTACCAATTGTGGTTTTCCGATAACTTATACAACAGTTATTACAAATGCAACTTTTGCACTCAGTGGCTCACCTGGTAATTGCACAGGTGCTTCTGTAAATGGCACTTATACTGCCGGAACGGCTTTAACAGCTGCAAATACGGCTGTGATAAATGTAAATGTAACTTCACCCGGTAATTATGCCATTGCAACCACCACTGTTAACGGAATCAGTTTTTCAGCATCAGGAACTTTTAATATAACCGGGCCGCAGCAGGTTACTTTAACCGGTACCGGAACACCAGCTGTAGCAGGGCCATTCAATTATCCGCTAACGGGAGGGGGCAATACCTGCATATTTTCTGTTACCAGTTTGTAATTATAGCATCCCGTAAACAATATTTTGTACAGGATGGCCTGTAAAGCAGCAAAGACATGGTTTTTACAATCTTAAAACAGATTAACATTACTCAAACTGATCTTTTAAGAAAAATTACGGAACTTTACGCATAGCGCCTTTATGGCGGCATGTAAAACATACATTCAATGAACAAATTTCGTCCTCTATTGCTTATTGCCACTGTAGTTGCTCTTTTTTCCTGCGAAAAAGAATTTAGCAATGAAAACAGCGGAAATACAGATAATGACCTGATTGTAGGCATCGATTGCCGCATCAGCAAGATGGTTTATACAGATACATCGGGCACTGCAGCAGGTGGCACAGGAACTGGTTTGGGGTCTATTGAGGCAGCGATTAACAACCTGGACGTTGTAAATAAGATCACAAGATTTGATAGTTTATCCAATACGATCGAATTTATCAACTCTCCCATTTATTCAAATGATTCTGTTTTTATAAATGCTGATGAGTATTTTGTTGTTGATGGAAATAAGCGGATTATTAAAATGCATGGCCTTGCCGATCCTACTGATCCTTTCTCTTTACAGTACGATGTGTTTTTTGCTTACAATACAGCGGGCTACCTCATTACAAAAACCTATTTTTTAACTTCAAGCCCAACTATTCCTTTTTATAGGGTAGATTATACTTATGGAGATGGCGCTAATTTAACACACATGTCAGCTGTTAATTTGCCCGGCGGCGATCTGGAAATGGACGCAGATATTACTTACTTCACCAACCTGGCTCCCAGGCGCTTTATATACATATTCCCGGATGAAAGGTTCTATCCCGAATTCAGCCAGTTCTTTAATTTCGGCACTAAAAATTTTAATGCGGTAAAGAAGATGATTGTAAGAAATTATAACCCGGGAAATGTTGTACGGGATTCATTGGTTTCTGCTTTCAGCAATTATATAATGAGCCGTGATGGCTATGTATTAAGTGTGCAAATGGGAAATCCTCAGCCGGAAGCCACACCGCCACTGCCTCTCAGCCCACAGCCAAGCATACCGGCGCTACCAGGCAAACTAAGTTTTAGTTATCATTGCAAATAAGATTTTTTTTAAAAGAAGAGGCTGTCCAAACGGACAGCCTCTTCTTTTAATGTTTGATAATGTTGAAATCAAACTGATTAAATTTTTCCAACCATATTAGCAGGTATCACCCACTCATCAAATTCCTTTGCTGTAACATAGCCTAAATTAACAGCCATCTCTTTTAAAGTTGTTCCTTCTTTGTGCGCTTTTTGCGCAATCTCAGCCGATTTGTAATAACCGATCTTGGTGTTTAAAGAAGTTACCAGCATCAGTGAATTATCTAAGTGCTTTTTGATATTGGCTTTTATAGGTTCAATGCCAACTGCACATTTATCATTAAACGAAACACAGCCATCACCAATCAAACGGGCGCTGTGCAGGAAGTTATAGATCATTACCGGTTTAAAAACATTCAGCTCAAAATGGCCATTGCTGCCGCCGATGCCAATAGCAACATCATTGCCCATTACCTGGGCAGCAATCATGGTTAATGCTTCGCATTGCGTTGGGTTAACCTTGCCGGGCATAATAGAAGAACCCGGTTCGTTATCCGGTATAAATATCTCACCAATACCGCTTCTTGGTCCAGATGATAACATGCGAACATCATTGGCGATCTTCATTAAACTTACCGCAACTGTTTTTAATGCACCATGTGCTTCCACAATAGCATCGTGGGCAGCCAGTGCTTCAAATTTATTTTCAGCAGTCTTAAATGGCAATTTGGTTAGCTTGGCAATATGTTTTGCCACATTCACGTCGTATTTGGGAGGTGTGTTAATTCCCGTTCCAACGGCAGTACCACCTAAGGCCAGTTCACTTAAATGTGTCAGCGAGTTTTTAATGGCTCGTAACCCATGGTCAAGCTGAGAAACATAGCCACTGAATTCCTGTCCTACTGTTAAGGGCGTGGCATCCATAAAATGGGTGCGGCCAATCTTAACCACTTTCATGTAGGCCTTTGCTTTTTTGTCAAGCGTGTTGCGCAATTTGGTAATGCCAGGGATGGTTGTTTCCATCAAAATTTTATACGCAGCAATATGCATGGCAGTAGGGAAGGTATCGTTACTGCTCTGGCTTTTATTTACATCATCATTGGGATGAAGGTATTTTTCTTTGTCGCTTAATTTGCCGCCGTTTAAAACGTGGCCACGGTAAGCCACTACTTCATTTACATTCATGTTGCTTTGTGTACCACTGCCGGTTTGCCAAACCACCAGTGGGAAATAAGCATCCAGTTTTCCATCCAGTATTTCTTTACACACTTTGCCAATCAGGTCGGCTTTCTTTTTTGTAAGAACACCAGCTTCATAATTGGTAATGGCAGCTGCATGTTTTAGGTAAGCAAATGCCCTGATGATCTCTTTGGGCATCCTGTTGATATCCTGAGCAATTTTAAAATTATCAATGCTGCGTTGTGTTTGTGCGCCATAGTATGCGTCAACCGGTACTTTAACTTCACCCATGGTGTCTTTTTCTATCCTGTATTCCATAAATTTTGTTTTAATGTGCTACAAAATTAAAGCAAAAGCTGCACTAAATTCAATTGGGTTTAATGAGGTATCAGCAGTATATTTAGTTTTAATTAATAAGCCGGTATTATGCAAAAATGTGTATTATTATTTTTCTTTTTTGTGTGCCATAGCCTTAAAACGTCTGCGCAGCAACAGGCCTATTTTCCCGATCCAGACACAGCTATCCAACACCGGCTGGAAGAATGGAAGGATTTGAAATTTGGACTGCTGATGCACTGGGGAACCTACAGCCAATGGGGCATTGTAGAAAGCTGGAGCATTTGTCCTGAAGATTTAAGTTGGGCTACCGGGGGCAGGAAAGCAGGTGTAGCTGATAATTATGCTGACTATGTAAAAGCATACGAAAAGCTTAAAACCACTTTTAATCCGGTAAAATTTAACCCGGAGAAATGGGCCGCTGCAGCCAAAGAGGCTGGGATGAAATATGTGGTGTTTACAACTAAACATCATGATGGATTTTGTATGTTCGACAGCAAGTACACCGACTACAAGATCACTGATAAAAACTGTCCATTTTCAACAAACCCAAAAGCAAATGTTACCAAAGAGATATTTTCTGCATTCAGAAAAGAGAATTTTTGGGTAGGAGCCTATTTTTCAAAACCTGACTGGCATTCAGATGCATATTGGTGGAAACAATTTCCGGTAAGTGACCGCAATGCCAATTACGCTGTTCAGAAATACCCGGAGCAGTGGAAAAAATTTACCGACTACACACATAACCAGGTGAATGAACTGGTAAGCGACTATGGAAAGATTGATATACTATGGCTGGATGGCGGCTGGGTGCGTAAAAAAACGGATGAAGAAGTTAAGAATGAGCTGATGGAAACCTATGAAGGAAGCCGCTGGGCCCGTAACCCGCAAAGCCAGGATATTGACATGCCCCGCCTGGTAAAAGAAGTAAGAGCAAAGCAACCAAAACTTATAGTGGTTGACAGAGCCGTGCCGGGTGAGCAGCAAAATTATCTTACACCCGAACAGCATATACCCGATGCAGGATTGCCCTATCCCTGGGAAACCTGTATGACCATGGCTACCAGCTGGAGTTATGTGCCCAATGATGTGTATAAACCAACGAATGAGATCATTGAAAAACTGGTTGACATTGTAAGTAAAGGTGGCAATTATTTGCTGAATATTGGCCCCGGCCCCGATGGAGAACTGGATGCTGTTGCTTACCAACGCCTAAAAGAAATAGGTGCATGGATGAAAATTAACGGAGAAGCTATTTACAGTAGCAGGATGTTTACAGTTTTCAGCGAAGGAGAAAAAATACGGTTCACCCAATCGAAAGACGGGAAGACTAGGTACATTTTTCTTTTTGATTTCCCGGGGGATAAAATTACACTTACAAAGATTCCATTTTTTAAAACAGATAAAGTACAGTTGCTAGGAAGCAATAAACAACTTGCATGGAAACAAACAGCGGCAGGCGTTGAAATAGCAATTCCTGATACATTGAAAACTGTAACTGATCATGTGTGGGTTTTTAAAGTTAAGTCTAATTGATAAAGATGAACTTCATCCTGAAAAAGAATTTTATTTTTTGTTCCCTGTTATTTTTTGCAGCAGGCATAAATGCACAATCCCCTGCTTACCTAAATTCATCATTGCCAGTGGAAACCCGTGTTCAGGACTTGCTTGGCAGAATGACATTAGAAGAAAAAGCATCCCAGATAAATAATACCTCACCAGCTATTGAGCGCCTGAAAATACCGGCTTATAACTGGTGGAATGAAGCCCTGCATGGCGTAGCCCGTGCAGGACTGGCAACTTCTTTTCCACAGCCCATTGGCCTGGCAGCCACATTTAACGATAAAGCCATTTACAAAATGGGAGTGATGATCAGCGATGAAGCCAGGGCAAAATACAACCAGTTTCAGCGAGAAGGAAAATATGGTTTGTATGAAGGGCTTACATTTTATTCGCCCAATATCAATATTTTTCGTGATCCCCGCTGGGGGCGTGGACATGAGACTTATGGAGAAGATCCCTACCTCACGGGTACAATGGGCGTTGCATTTGCTACAGCCATGCAGGGAAACAACCCCAGTTATTTTAAAACTATTTGTACCGCCAAACATTTTGCTGTGCATAGCGGCCCCGAGCCAACCCGCCATCAATTTAATGCCGCACCGATAAAAAAAGATTTGTGGGAAACCTATTTGCCTGCATTTAAAATGCTGGCGCAGCAGGGTAAAGTGTATTCCTTTATGTGCGCCTACAACCGCCTGTATGGCGAACCTTGCTGCAGCGATCCCTTTCTATTGACTGAGATACTAAGAAAGCAATGGGGTTTTAAAGGATTTGTGGCAACAGATTGCGGAGCAGTGTGGGATATGTTCATGTATCATCACACTGCAAAAGATTCTGTTGAAGGAATGGCAAAAGCGATCAGGGCTGGCGTTGATAACCATTGCATGGGTTATGCAGGTGCTGTTATACCGGCAATAAAACAAGGGCTATTGAAAGAAGCAGAATTGGATACGGCCGTGGCAAGATTATTAAGAGCCAGGTTTAAGCTGGGTATGTTTGATGCTGCTTCTCTGAATCCCTATGCATCCATACCATACAGCCTTGTAAATAATGAAGAACACAGAAAATATGCATTGGAACTGGCAAACGAATCCATCGTTCTTTTAAAAAATAAAAATGATATTCTCCCTTTATCAAAAAAGATGAAAAGGATAGCTGTTATTGGTCCCAATGCAAATGATGCTGAAGTTTCGTTAGGAAATTATAATGGCGAACCCGCTCATGTTACAACAGTATTGGAAGGGTTAAAAAATGTGTTAGGGAAAAATGTAGAAATACAATACCAGAAGGGTTGTTATATTGTTGATACGATGAATTATAACCGTGATAAAGATTTTAAGCCGGCAATAGAAACTGCAAACAATGCCGATGCTATCATTTTTGTTGGCGGCATTTCGCCCCGGCTGGAAGGCGAGGCTTTGCAGGTTAAGGTTGATGGCTTTGATGGAGGAGATAAGACAAATCTTGATCTGCCTGAAGTACAAACGGCTTTACTCAAAGAGTTGAAGAAAACCGGCAGACCAATCATACTGGTGCTTATGAACGGCAGTGCGTTTTCGATTAACTGGGAAAATGAAAACATTGATGGCATCATTGAAGCCTGGTATGGGGGGGAAGCAGCAGGCATGGCAGTTGCCAATGTGCTGTTTGGTGAGTATAACCCTTCCGGAAGATTACCTGTTACATTTTACAGATCGATCAGCGATATACCAGCTTTTGATGATTATAGCATGAAGGGCAAAACCTATCGCTATTGTGAGAAACCGGTTTTATATCCTTTTGGTTATGGATTGAGTTATGCAAAATTCAGCTATAGTGATCTGAAATTGTCATCGCCGGTATTGAAAGATAAAGTTGGAATAACAGTTACAGTTAAAAATACCGGAAGTGTAGATGGAGACGAAGTGGTGCAGTTATATATTCATCAGCAAGGCCAGCAGGCAATTAAAGAGCTGAAAGGGTATCAACGGGTGCATTTAAAAAAAGGCGAATCGAAGAAAATATTTTTTTCATTAATGCCGGACGATCTGCAGCATTATAGTAAAACCAAGGATGGCCTGGCTGTTTTGCCGGGAAAAGTGGAAGTAATGATTGGCGCCTCATCGCAGGATATAAGATTGAATGCTTCATTTGTAATAAAAGATAAATGATACGAAATTTAAGAACAATATTGGTTTTATCTTTTGTGATTATTGCCCGGCTATTACCTGCGCAGGATCTACAACCGCAGCCCACAAAAGCTCAATTGCAATGGCATGATATGGAATTTTACCTGTTCATGCATTTTGGTCCCAATACATTTACCGACCTGGAATGGGGACATGGAAATGAAAAAGAAGAAATATTTAATCCAACCAGTTTAGATTGCGAACAATGGTGCCGCATTGCAAAAGCTGCCGGTGCAAAAGGAATCATCATTACAGCCAAACACCACGATGGGTTTTGTTTATGGCCCAGTAAATACAGTAAGCATACCGTTAGGGAAAGCAAATGGAAAGATGGCAAGGGTGATGTGCTGAAGGAATTATCTGCAGCCTGTAAAAAGTACGGACTAAAATTTGGGGTATATATTTCTCCCTGGGATAGAAACCATTCCGATTACGGAACTTCAACATACAACGATGTGTTTGTGAATATGATGAAAGAGATATTTACAAACTACGGACCCATTTGGGAGCTTTGGTGGGATGGTGCTAATGGCGAAGGCCCGAATGGAAAAAAACAGGTGTACGATTGGAAAAGATTTGAAAGAACGGTCCGTGAGCTTTCTCCAAATACGGTTGTGTTTAGTGATATTGGCCCCGATGTACGCTGGTGCGGAAACGAGGATGGCATTGCCGGAAAAACAAACTGGAATATGCTGGATACTGCAGGGTTTACAAGAGGTGCAGGCGCACCAAAACAAGAAGTGCTGAATACGGGAAATGAACACGGAAATAACTGGATACCTGCAGAATGTGATGTAAGTATCAGGCCGGGATGGTTTTACCACAAGGCTGAGGATAGTAAAGTGAAAACTCCGGAGCAGCTATTTGATCTGTATTTGAAAAGTGTTGGCCGTGGTGCTAATTTACTGTTGAATGTGCCACCAGATGGCAAGGGGTTGATCACTGGGTATGATTCTGCATCATTGACTGGGTTTAATAAATTGCGTACAAAAAATTTTGGTGCTAACCTCTTCAAAAATTCGGCTACCTATCATCTTTTTCATGGCATTTTAAAGAAGGCCACGGCGCTAAGTGATGGCAGTTATAAAACAGTTGAGTTGGTTACAGAGGCAGTTCAGGAGTCGGTAGGCGTTGAACTAAAACTGAAGAAAAATACGAAGATTAATTGTATTGTTTTGAATGAGGATCTTTCAAAGGGGCAGCATTGTAGTAAATTCAAATTGTTGCTGTTTAACAGCAAAGATGAACTGGTAAAAGAGATATACGGAACGACTATTGGCAGAAAAAGAATTATTACATTTCCGGCAGTTAGCATCAACACAATAGAACTAACCATTGAAGCGCAAAAAGATTCAACAGGAGTAACTGAAATTGAAGCGTATTTAATCGATGAAAAACTGATTGAAAAATAATTATCTGCCTTTAAATTCAGCTTTTCTTTTTTCCAAAAAGGCGCTGGTGCCTTCTTTCATATCTTCAGTAACAAAGCAATCGCCAAAAGCTTCTACTTCTTTATCGTAGCCGCTTTTCCCGTTTGTGTATGCGCTGTCGCTTACTACGGCAACATTAATACATTCAATAACTTTACCAATGGCAATGGGTGCTTTACTCATGATCACATTCAGGATATCCTTCGTTCTTTCAAGCAGACTTTCTGCTGTGCAAACATGGTTTACCAGCCCTAATTGTAAAGCTTCATTAGCGTCAATCAAATGAGCGGTCATTTGCAGTTCCATGCTTTTTCCTTTGCCTACCAGTTGTGTAAGGCGTTGAGTGCCGCCATAACCTGGTATCAATCCTAAATTAACTTCCGGCTGGCCAAACTTTGCATTTTCGCTGCATAGCCTGAAATGACAGGCCATAGCCAACTCGCAGCCGCCACCCAACGCAAAACCATTTACAGCTGCAACAATGGGTTTTTTGCTATTTTCTATTTTAAAGAAAACATCCTGTCCCCTTTTGGCCAGTGCCACGGCATCTTCTTTATTCAAGCCGCCAAACTCGCTAATATCTGCACCTGCAACAAAAGCCTTGGGGCCGGCACCGGTTATGATGACAGTCTTAATATCAGTATTGTTATATACTTCATCGATAGCTGCATCCAGGTCGGTAAAAACCTGTTTGTTTAAGGCATTTAATTTATCGGGGCGGTTGATGGTAATGGTAAAAATGCCATTCTCTAAACCTGTTAAAATGGTTTGATACATAGTGATCTTTTTAAAAATTCCTGTTTTGTTTAACCCAGTCTTTAATATAATCAGCAATTTCAGATGTGGTGGCGCCGGGGGCAAATAATTTTCCAACTCCCATTTTATTCAGCTCATCCATATCTTCTTCAGGAATAATACCACCGCCGGTAAGCAGCACATCATTCATTTCTTTTTCCTTCATTAAAGCAATGATCTTTGGAAATACTGTGTTGTGAGCGCCACTGAGAATGCTTACGCCAATGGCATCCACATCTTCCTGCAATGCAGCATTCACTACCATTTCAGGCGTTTGGCGCAGCCCGGTGTAAATCACTTCCATGCCTGCATCACGCAGGGCAGTGGCAATAACTTTGGCGCCACGGTCGTGGCCATCCAATCCAACTTTGGCTACTAAAACTCTTACCGGTCTGTTCATAAAAATGATGCTTGAGCAGCAAAAATAATGAATATTGACGGTTGAAGCTGTATTTGGGAATTCGCTAAAGAATCTACAGGCACTGAGTATTCAAAAACTTAAGCGTTGCCTTGTTATAATCACTGTACATCTGGTGATCGGATACGGAAAGATCTATCTGCTCAATCACAAATAGTTTTTGTAAAGGGGTTAGGCTGTTCAGTTCAGGAAAAGAAGCCGGGCTTGCGGTGTAGGCGCTCACCAGCACATCTGAAAATCCTATAAAATAATTTCTGTTGGTAAGATAACCTTTGGATTTCAGTTCGTTGAAAATAGCAGCAGATTTTGCCAGCGTAATATCGCCCCTTCTTGCAAAACGTTCGGCATATAAAGGTGCATGTTCCTTAATAAAATATTTGCTGCAAACGCCACGGCCAGTTATGGTTTGTGAGTTAGATAATGCTGCTGCATTTCCTGTTGGGCCAACGTTTTCGTTGTTATCATATCTTGCCATACAAAACTGAAGTGGCGTAAGTGTGGTTAACGAAACGGCTCCTGCCTGTGCACAATAACTAGCGGCTGCTTTGTATTTATAATAGGCCGAAAGATAGGCAGAGTAATTACCCCCATTGCTCATGCCAACTGAATAACGGAGCTTGCTGCGGTTTGTGGTACCGCGGTTGTAAAATGTATCAGTGAGTATTTTAATATTGGCATAATCAATATTACTTACAGAATCAGCAGGAGATACCAGCCATCTTAACTTACCATCTGCATTGGCATCTACACCTGTTGTAGCTTCCTCTGCCTCGGTAATAATAACGCCAAAATTATCAGCAACCAGGTCTTTAATTAACTGCTTCATTTCAAAATTGCTGGCAGTATTGAGTGCACTGCCGCCTGTGCCATGCAGTAGGTAAACAAATCCTTTATGTGAGGCAGGGAAATAGGAGTACACCGGTTTCATCCTGTCACGTCCCCTGATCATTTCAAAATTCAGGGTAACTGGTGTGATTGTTTTCAGGCTGCCAGTAAAAGATACATTCCTATTTGGCATCACAAACCAGCTATGCCATTCTTCAAACGCATTTAATAAAGAAATATCACCGCTCCATTTATCAAATTGCTGATTATCGCCGTAGGCAATGCTGAAAATATCTACCGTGTCGCCCACTTTATATTTACCTGCACCGTATCCGTTAGTTACTGATACGGTAAAGCTGTCTACAGTTGGTGTAATAGGCGTTAATGTATCGGTTGATGATTTGTTACAGGCAATAAAACTGAGGATTATAATGGCCGACAGCAGTTGTTTCATTATGTAAAATTTGATGTTAGACTAATTTTTTCCGGTTAGGTTTAAAAAGCAGAAAAATGAGCCAGTGCTTTTTCTATTCTGCCTGTCGTATCTGCTTTACCAATTGTTTCTGCTATAACAAAAACCCCGGGACCCATTTTTGAACCAACCAAGATAATGCGCATGATCATTTGTAATTCGCCAATTTTGATGTTCTTTTCAGTAGCCAGGTTTTTAAATTCAGTTTCTATTAAATTAAGATCCCATTCAGATACGCTGTTGTACCTGGAAACTAATTCGCTGAAGAAATCCTGCTTGCCGTCATCCCATTTGGGTTTAACCGAAGCTTCATCATATTCAGCAGGGGCCTGGTAAAAGAAAACAGCCTGCTCGAAAAAATCTGTCAGTAAAGTACAGCGTTCTTTTACCAGTTCCAGTATTGTAGCGAAATGTGCTTCATTATTAATTGCTATCCCTTTTCCTTCAAATATTTCTTTTACCCTTGCCAGGTAATTGGTAACCGGCAATTTCTTTATCCATTCATGATTGAACCATTTGGCTTTTTCAAAATCGAATTTAGCGCCTGCAGCATGTACCCGATCCATGCTGAAATGGGTGATCAGTTCTTCCATGCTATACAATTCCTGCTCAGTACCATCATTCCAGCCCAGCACAGCCAGCAGATTAATGAATGCTTCGGGTAAAAATCCTCTTTCCTTAAATCCTTCGGTAAATTCACTTGTCTTAGGGTCGGTCCAGTTCATGGCAAATACCGGGAAGCCATATTTTGCGCCATCACGCTTACTTAGTTTTCCGCTGGGCCCCATGATGAGCGGCAGGTGAGCCCATAGCGGCATTTTATCCAGCCCAAAAAGATATTTCCAAAGCAATACATGTACGGGGGCGCTGCTCAACCATTCTTCTCCGCGGAAAGCATGCGTTATTTCCATTAAATAATCATCTACCACCACGGCCAGGTGATAAGTGGGCATTCCATCGGCCTTGAGCAAAACCTTATCATCTACCAGTGTAGAATCAAAACTTACTTCATGATGGATCATATCGGTAAATGAAATGGTTTCACCAGCCGGCATTTTTATACGAACAACATGACGGGCTCCCTCGTTCAATAATTTAGTTACTTCATCTGCCGCCAGGGTTAAAGAATTTTTCATCTGCATTCTTACTTTGCCGTCATATTGTGGTGACGGATTTTCTGCAGTTTTAAAATCGTTACGCATTTTTTCAAGCTCTTCAGGTGTGTCAAATGCATAATAAGCAAATCCATCAGCAATAAGCTGATCGGCATATTTCCGGTACAATTCTTTTCTTTCGCTTTGCCTGTATGGGGCAAAAGGGCCCCCATGCAAGGGGCTTTCATCCGGCTCCATACCACACCATTTCAGGCAATTGAAAATATAATCCTCGGCACCGGCCACAAAACGCGTTTGGTCCGTATCTTCAATACGCAGTATAAAATCGCCACCTTGTTTTTTGGCAAAAAGATAATTATATAAAACGGTGCGAACGCCTCCCAGATGTAACCCACCTGTTGGGCTGGGGGCAAACCTTACTCTAACTTTACTCATATGGCTGCAAATATAAGTTTAGTAGCAATAAGCAGATGTATTTATATTATGTATTTGAGTACTCTGTAATCACAATTTTCAACGGTAATAAGCGTTTAAGTCAGATATTATTTTAACAGTTTAACAAAAAAACAAGCGGTCAGATTAAACCTTTATCATTAATCACAATCTATATCCAACATTCCACCCAAAAAAGTTAAAAAAATTAAAATCAAAAAACATGAAAATTAAACTTCAATTTGTCCTGATGGCCGCACTGGCACTGTCAGTTAGCTTTTTAAGCTGCAAAAAAAATGACACAACGGATAATAGTACCGATCTGGTTACTCATTCCGATGACCAATCAACCGTTGCTGGCGGTACAGATGAAATTGCTGATGCTGTAAACGTTACCATTGATAACTATGTTGCTTTTAATGGTATCGTAGGTTCTACCGATGGTATTACCGGCCTTCCCTGCAATGCAACTGCTGTTTTAGACTCTGCTAATGGATTAAGAAGGATCACTGTTACTTTTAATGGTCCAAATTGCGCCAACACCCGTACACGTGTGGGTGTAATTGTACTTTCCATGCCATTGGCACAACGTTGGAAAGATGCAGGGGCGGCTGTAACAGTAAATGTTCAGAACCTTAAAATTACCCGTATTAGCGATAACAAGAGCATCACAGTTAATGGTACTATTGTCGCTACTAACGTGTCAGGCGGCCGTTTAAGAGACTTATCAAGCCTGGGAACGATTGTGCATACCATTACAAGCACTGGCATGACTGTAACATTCGACAATAACACACAGCGCACATGGCAGATTGCTAAAAAACGTACGTTCACCTATAATAACGGAGTTGTAATTACTACCATCGGTACACATACAGAAGGCACTGTAACTGGTGTTTCTGAATGGGGAACAAATCGCTTTGGTAACGATTTTGTAACTGCCATTACCCAGCCAATGGTAATTCGTGAAGATTGCAACTGGAGGCTTGTAAGCGGACAGGTAACACACAGCAGGTTATTGGCTAATGTAGTTGTTACCTTTGGCCTGGATGCATCAGGCAACCCTGTGAGCTGCCCAAGTGGTACATTCTACATGAAAATAGTTTGGACAAACGTCAACAATGTAGTGCGTACTTACATCATACCTTATTAATAGTATAATCTTAGATTTTTGTGAGAGGTCAACCCAAAAAGTTGACCTCTCACTTTTTATCTTAAACTAAAACAATCAAGTGCATAACATGGAATTCATGCCATTTGTATTTACTTTTAAACCATGTTTTATACAGCAAAAACGCCAGGTTGGCTTAGAAAGCTTTTTAGCGGCAGCATTTGGGAAATAAATGGATCTCAAAAATCGATCTACCTCAGTTTTGACGATGGGCCACATCCCGTAATTACACCATTTGTACTGGATGAACTGAAAAAATACAATGCCCTGGCAACTTTTTTCTGCATTGGCAAAAATGTTGTGGAGAATCCTTTGATATTTAACCGGATACAGGAAGAAGGACATGCTGTTGGCAATCACACTTACAATCATTTAAACGGGTGGAAAACCCCCCAATCGGAATATTTGCAGAATATTGCCCAAGCCGCAGAGCATATAGATTCTCATTTATTCAGGCCTCCTTATGGCAGAATTACAGCAAAACAACATAAGGCCTTGCGCCAATTTAACAAGCCTTTTAAGGTGGTGATGTGGAGTGTTTTAAGCGGAGACTTTGATGTGAATATAAGCCCTGAACAATGTTGTAAGAATGTTTTAAAAAACGCTGAAAGCGGCTCTGTTATTGTATTTCACGATAGTGAGAAAGCTTATGAAAGGCTTAAATATGCTTTGCCGGTTGTGCTGGCATATTTTTCTGAAAAAGGTTACCGTTTTGAAAAAATTGTTTAAAAATATTGACTTTTTGGAAAGTAGAATTCCACAAAAAAAATTGGGCCGGGGTAGAAACCCTGGCCCGTTTTTAATCCGTACCCTATGAAAACTGTCGCTAAAGTACATTGTTGTAATTAAATTAACAACATTTTTTTTAACAGATTTTTTTATTTGTATTATATAAAACGGCAGAATAATATAAAAAGAGGTAGTAAGCTGCAATTTTTTATAACATTTTCTGGTAAACGGGGGCGGTTTGTCAGGCTATTAAGGGAACAAATACCCAATGTATTCATTTGGCCGCTGGTTAAAATAATTTTAGGCATTTTTGCAACGCAAATACAAAATATGATCATAGACACACACTGCCATTTATACCTGGACGAGTTCAAAAACGATATTGCAGATGTAATTAAAAGGGCAGAGGCAGAAAATGTAAAGAAATTCTATCTGCCGGCAATAGATAGTTCGGAAATTGAAAATATGCTGCTGCTGGAAGCCAGCTTTCCGGGAAAGTGCATTGCTATGATGGGCCTGCATCCCTGCTATGTAAAAGAAAATTACCAGCAGGAGCTGGATATTGTAAGCCACTGGCTTACAAAAAGACAGTTTGCAGCTGTAGGCGAAATTGGGCTTGATTTTTATTGGGATAAGACTTTTGTAAAACAACAATACGAAGCATTCAGAACACAAATTGAACTGGCTTTACAATACAATTTGCCCATTGTTATTCATACCCGAGAAGCAATGCAGGAAAGTATTGATGTGGTTAAAGAATATAAAGGCAAAGGATTAAAAGGGATTTTTCACTGCTTTGGCGGCACTGTAAAAAATGCTAAAGAGATCATTGATGCAGGGTTTTACCTGGGAATTGGTGGTGTGCTTACTTATAAAAAAGCCGGCCTGGCTGAAGTACTGGAGCAGATCGATTTATCATATTTGGTACTTGAAACAGACGCCCCGTACTTAACACCGGTACCTTTCAGGGGTAAAAGAAATGAAAGCAGTTTTTTAAAATATATTGTTGAAAAACTGGCGCTAATAAAAAATGTTTCAACAGAAGAAATAGCAGCTGTAACAACAGCCAATGCTCAAAAAATATTCGGCTTATAAATATTGAAACTGTATTTTTGCCACCCGGTAAAAATCCGGAGACTTGTCCGAGTGGTTGAAGGAGCACGCCTGGAAAGTGTGTATAGGGGAAACTCTATCAAGGGTTCGAATCCCTTAGTCTCCGCTTCACCCTCCTAAGCAAAAGCAAGGAGGGTTTATTTTTTAAATAGTAGCAGTTATTCCAATACTTTTTCCATTGCAGTACTGCGTGATCCCTTTATTAAAATACTGCTGTTGCTGAAATGCCGATTCTTATACCATTCACCTGCCTGTAGGGAATTCTCAAAAAAGGAAAAGGAATGGGTTGCTTTGCTGAAATCTCCCCCAACCAAAACCACATCCTTCCATTTGTATTTGTTTATCAGGTCAACCAGGTTTTGGTGTTCAGAAATGCTTTCCGTGCCTAGTTCCATCATGCCGCCAAGAACAAGTACTTTATTTTCACCCTCCATTTTTGCAAAATTTTCAATAGCAGCTTTCATGCTGCTGGGGTTTGCATTGTATGCATCCAGGATGATTTTGTTACCATCTTTTTCAATTAACTGCGACCGGCTGTTGGATGGTGTATAGTTTTCTAAAGCTGATTTTATTTTTTCTTCAGGAACTTTAAAATATTTACCCATAGCCACTGCGAGTAAAATATTGGGCAGGTTATATTCTCCCACCAGGTTTGTTTTAATTGTCCCAATTTCAGAGCCTCCTGTAATTATAACTTCCAGCAATTCAGCGCTGCTTGTTACCCGTCCGGTAATATCAGCATCTTTTGTACCATAGGTAATGCGTGCAGGAATGCCTTCACTCATCTCTCTTAAATAATTATAGTCCCACATTACGAATGCAGTGCCGCTATTTTGCCTTAAATAATCAAATAGCTCACCTTTACCCTTGCGAACGCCTTCTTCGCCTCCAAAGCCTTCTAAATGGGCTTTGCCGCAGTTTGTAATAACGCCATGGGTAGGCGCTGTGTATTTACAATATGCTTCAATTTCTTTTTGATGATTGGCTCCCATTTCAATAATAGCTACCTCTGCATCTTGTTTTACCTTTAAAATCGTTAAAGGAATTCCAATGTGGTTATTGAGATTTCCTTCCGTGGTATAGGTTTTAAAAGTTGATGACAACACAGCATGTATCAGCTCTTTAGAAGTAGTTTTGCCATTGCTGCCTGTAACGGCAATAAAAGGCACTTGTTTTTCGGATGCTGAAAATGAGAACTGATTTCTGTGATATAATGCCAGGCTCTGTAAAGTCTGAAGAACATCGGGTACATAAATAACCCTGTTGTCTGTGTCTTCTCCAGGCTCATCCACAATGGCGTAGGCTGCTCCTTTAGACAGCGCTTCATTCGCAAACTGGTTACCATTAAAATTAGGGCCTTTCAAGGCAAAGAAAAGGTCATTTTGTTTTACCTTTCTGGTATCTGTTTGTATGGATGGAAACTGCAGGTAAATCTCGTATAGGTCGGCTATTAGCATGGCTCAAAATTAAAGCAGAAGCGTTAAATAATCGTATTAAAAAAGCCTTCCGTTATTCAGGAAGGCTTTTTTAATATTTTAATCAAGATATTATTTCTTTTTCTTGCGGGAATTCTGTTTGCGTTTGCCAAAAATATTACCCTCTTTAAATCCTATTCCTTCAGGAGGGCCTAAGTATGTTTGAGCACAACGGAAACCAACTGTACTTGCTGATTGGGTTTCCTGCATAAACCTGCGGGTTCCTGGCGATAGCCAGTATGGCCTGTCGTTCCAGCTTCCGCCTTTAATAACTCTTGATGAATCGTTGATTAATGATGAAACTCCGTAACCATAGTATACACCACTGGATGAATCACCATCAAGGTAGTTGATCACATCATTTTTCTGGTAGTTAGTACGATTTTTTACATCCTCATCAGAAATATCTACTTTTTTCAGGCGACCCATGCTATCTCTTTCATATTCTCCACCTGAGTTCTTGTAATATTTCTGAAATTTATTACCACGGAAGTAGTTGAAATCTTCTGCATCCTGTGATGTCATCGGCCTGTACACGTCACCAACCCACTCACTTACGTTTCCGCTCATATTGTATAAACCAAATGCATTTGGATAAAATGATTTGATGTTACCTGGTATAGCAGCACGGTCATTTAAACCACCCGCAATACCCATGTTATCGCCGCTACCTCTTTTAAAGTTAGCAAGGAATTTACCTTGCCAGCTTCCACGACGGTTATCACGCAATCCATTTGGATTATTGCTCCATGAATATATCTGCTGATTTGAAAATAACTCCTCACCACTCTTTTTCTCTTTACTGCGTGGGCTTGGGTTCTGCGATAACATGCCATAAGCTGCATATTCCCATTCTGCTTCTGTAGGCAGGCGATAACCCATATTCAAAATACCATCATCCATACGTACGGTAGAACGAGGCTTACCATTAACATCTTTTAAATTAGATTTCTTAGGCTTGTTTCTACCCTGGATCATATCAGGAGCCATCAGGTAAGTTTCTGTGTTAAAAGAACCATCAGCACCTGAGCCTTTCATCTCTCTCTTAATTGCATCTTTTTTAAGATACCCTTTGCTTTGCAGGTTCAATTCGTTAACACGGTCTGTTCTCCAGATACAAAAATCGTGTGCCTGGCGCCAGTTTACTCCAACTACAGGATAGTAGTTATAAGATGGAAAACGGAAGTAATATTCAACATATGGTTCGTTGTAAGCTAATTCTTCACGCCAAACCAAAGTATCGGGCAAAGCCTTGTTAAGAATATTTGTGTCACTAGAGAATGTATTCTCAAGCCAGTATAAATATTCACGATAATGAACGTTGGCTACTTCAGTTTCGTCAATAAAAAATGAAGGAACAGTAATACGGCGGGGAACGTTATTCCAATCACCCATCACATCTTCATCTTTGGCACCCATAACAAATGAACCACCTTGCACAAAAACCAAACCAGGCCCGGCTTTTGGATATTTTACCTTAGAAACATGGAAATTGCCCATGTTTTTATCATCATAGTTCCATCCTGTGGCAGATGATTTGCCACTTTTTTTAGACCCGCTTTTTTTACACGCACTCAAAGAGAGCGCAGCCATCATCAGAATTAAAGCATTTTTACCAGAGAGTAATTTAGTCATGTTCATTCGTTTATTTGTAATGTTTTAACGAAAGGTTTTCTTTATTATTGTATATGAGGTTCTACAAGTTGCGAATATAAAGACTTTAGCTGAATTCGAACTATTTCGCCCGTTTTTTTTAAAGTTAAATTGTTAACGGAGAAATTGCAGATGATATCCGTGAATAGTTTTGAACACAGATTGTGTAAGCCAGGTAGTAATAGGTATGTCATGGCATAAGTTTTTCACCCCGAACTATGTCATTCTATCTTTACCGGCAAGCAGCAAATCATCCGAAAAACTAAAAAAAACAATAAAAAACAACGATGTTTTTTTTTGTTTTTCATATCCGAAAAACATAGTGCTTTTCATACAGAAAATATTTTTTTAAAAGAGTAAAAGCTTTTACAGTAAAGGGTTTAAATGAAAATTTCCGGAGAGAAAAAATAGTTTTTAGTGATAAAATGACGCTTACTGAATTTATTTTTTGGTTATTTTTAGTAAGTGTTATAAACTTGCATACAATAATGAGTAAACGATTATCGGCTTATTGATTTGTTAATTTCTTATAAAAAAATAATTGCCTCAGTTTTTTTTATATCTTGCTTATGATTGTAATAAATTCGTATTTTTGGGCTAAGCCAAAGAATAACTGCTTGTACCAAACTGCAATAAACTGCATTACATAACGTTATAGAGGCTGATAAAAGGAGATTTGAGAGGTGGTTTATGCTTTAAAATGAAAATTTTACGTATGTGAAGCGTTGTTCTGAGAAAAAAGCCTTTATCTTTGGGATTCATAGTTTTTTTAGTTTTTTTTAACAAGATTTTATAATTTAGTTGTTCATTTCAATAAAACTATTATTTTTACAACATAATACAACCATTAAACTTAACGCTTATAGAGGTAAGTCTACCTAACCAAGACAAATCAAAACGCATGAAAAAAGTAACTTTGAAACTAACTGCCTTAGTTATGTTACTGGGAGGAACAATAACTGTATCTTATGCCCAGAACAAAATAAACGTTGTAACATCCGCTGTTCCGTTTTTACGTATTTCACCTGATGCCCGCAGTGGTGGTATGGGAGATGTAGGTATAGCAACTGCACCTGATGCTAACTCAGCTTTTGCAAACATAGCTAGAACTCCATTTGCCACAAGTAAAGCAGGTATTGCAATTAATTACACCCCATGGTTGAGGGACTTATCTGTTAATGATGTATTCTTAGCTTCTTTGGCTGGATATTACAAGATCAGTGAAAACCAGGCTATCTCAGCTTCGTTAAGATATTTCAAATTAGGTAGCATTCAATTTACTGATGCCCAGGGTAACGACCTTCAGCAGTATAATCCTAAAGAATTTGCTGTTGATTTAGGATATTCAAGAAAGTTATCTAGCAAATTTGGTTTAGGTATTGCTATCCGTTACATAAATTCAAATCTTGCAAGCGGTAATTTTGGTGGTCAAAACTACAAGGCAGGTTCTTCTGTAGCTGGCGACTTACATCTTTATCACCACGGAGCTAAAGAAAACGGCCAGGGTTTAAACTGGGGTTTAACTTTAAGCAACCTGGGTTCTAAAATCTCTTATTCAAGCGATGCTACTCAAAAAGATTATATACCTGCAAATCTTGGTGTAGGTTTAGCTTATACTAAAGTATTTGACGAGTCTAACAAAATTACTTTTGCTGCAGACTTCAATAAATTACTGGTTCCTACAGCTAAATTAGATTCATCAGGATATTCAACTGTACAAGCAATAAAAGACTACCGCAACCAAGGTGTTGTTAGCAGCTGGGTAAAATCTTTTGGCGAAGGTGGTGGAATCAGCGAAGAAATTCAGGAAGTGAATGTAGCTGTTGGTGCTGAATACTGGTACAACAATCAATTTGGATTCAGAGCTGGTTATTTCTACGAAAACAAAAACAAAGGTAACAGAAGATATTTCACAGTAGGTGCTGGTATCAAATACAGCATTGCTGGTTTAAACTTCTCTTATGTTTTCCCTACAGGAAGTGGAACAAGCCGTATTCCTTTATCTAATACTTATCGTTTTGGTTTAGTATTCGATATGGGAGGAGCAAAATAATTTCAACGTTTTCATGTTAAAAGCGTTCCGGTTAATCCGGAACGCTTTTTTGTTTTTAGAATACAACCAAAAATGCGGATATTTACAAAATAACAAATAGTGATGGTATATAGAATAGGTTCGGGTGTTGATTATCACCAATTAGTGACAGGCAGAGACTTATGGATAGGAGGGGTTAAAATTCCACATTCAAAAGGAGCTTTGGGGCATAGTGATGCCGATGTTTTATTACATGCTATTTGCGATGCAATATTAGGTGCATTAGCTCTTGGCGATATCGGCTTTCATTTTCCAGATACTGACGCATCCCTGAAAAATATAGATAGCAAGATTTTACTGAAAAGATGTGTTGAATTGATAGAAGCAAAGGGTTATAAAGTAATCAATATCGATAGTACGCTTTGCCTGCAGGCTCCCAAAATAAAATCTTATGTTCCGCAAATGCAACAGACTATTGCAGAGATTGCCCATGTTGGTATTGATGCAGTATCTGTGAAGGCTACAACGACAGAGCAGATGGGTTTTATTGGCAGGGAGGAAGGGCTAAAAGCATATGCAACCGTATTACTTGGATTAAAATAAACAGAAACTACTTTTTGAAAAGGAATATCCTCATAATTATATTTTGTACAATCTCGTCTTTTGTATCAGCACAAAAGCAGGTTAATATATGGTATTTTGGAAACCGTGTAGGACTGGATTTTAACCAAATACCACCACGTGTGTTAACAGATGGCTCTGCAAATTCACAAGAGGGTTCGGCAGTAATGAGTGATAATAATGGCAAACTACTTTTTTATACCAATGGTAAAATTGTACAGAACAGGAAGCAGCTTACCATGCCCAATGGTGCCGGTATAATGGGAGATTTAAGTAGTACCAATAATGCAGTTATTGTACCAATGCCAGGTTCCGATAGTGTTTATTACCTGTTTGCCGTAGGATCCGCAAGGGAAGAGGTTCCGGTGTTTTCTTACAATATTATTGATATGAAAGAAGATGGCGGATTGGGAGATCTTGTTGTGAAAAATATAATAGTGAAAGATACGATCCTGGAGAAACTTGCTGCGGTAAGGCATTGTAACAACAGAGATGTTTGGATCGTTGTAAAGAAATGGAATTCGGATCAATACTATGCTTACCTGTTAACAGCAAACGGCCTTAGTTCAAGTCCGGTAATAAGTAGTACGGGGCTGGTTGTGAACGGACAAATAAATAATTCGATAGGTACTTTAAAATTCTCAAGCAAAGGCAATAAGTTAGTGGCCTGCCATGGCTTTGATAATGATGCAGTAGAACTCATGGATTTTGATAATACAACGGGCGTCATCAGTAATCCATTGGTTATTCATCCAAATACAATTCCGCATCAGTCAACATTCAATGGTGTTTATGGCGCAGAGTTTTCGCCTGATGGTAAATTACTTTATGTTTCCACAACCAATTCCGACACAGATCCGAGTACCGTTTATCAGTTTGATATCTCATCAAACAACGCGGCAACCATACTTGCATCAAAACAGGTAATAGCACAAACAACCCCGTGGATTGCCGGTGCTTTACAATTGGGCCCCGATAAGAAAATATACATGGCCATGTGGAATGACAGTGCCCTGTCTGTAATTGACAATCCAAATACCTATGGACCTGGCTGTAATTTTGTTTTTAATAAAATATATTTAGCACAAACAACCAATTTTCCTGTTCAGTTTGGATTGCCCGGTTTTATGCAAAGCTATTTTGATCCAGCTTCAAACCCTTATGATTTCAGCAGAAACGGCGGCAATTGTTTAGACCTGAATGTTTCTTTTACAATAAACAGGCTGAGTGGTATTGACTCTGTTAAGTGGGATTTTGGCGATCTTGGAAAATCACAGGCACTGGCTCCTACACATACGTATGCTGCTCCGGGTTTTTATGATGTAAAACTCATTGTTTACAAAGTTGATTGTTCGGGATTGAACGACACGATTACCCGTAAAATATGGATAGCAAATTCTGGCAGTTTTTTAGGTAAGGATACTTCAAGCTGCAACCTGCTTAAGCTGCAAATTGGTATTGATGAAATTCCCGGCGTTAATTATCTATGGAATACAGACTCTACGAGTAGTAAAATAACAACAACTGGTTTTGGAGATTATTGGCTTGAACTGGAGCAGAACGGATGCAGATTAAGAGATACTATTAAAGTTACCGAAAAACCAAAACCAGTTGTAAGCCTGGGGGCAGATACTTCCATTTGCAGATACAGACCAGTAGTACTAAAAACCATAAGTACCAACTACGACAGCTATCTATGGAATACAGGAGAAACATCTGCCACTATTTTTGTTAATCAAACAGGAACTTACTATGTTACTGTAACACGCCAAGGCTGCAATGCTGCAGATACCATACAGGTTTTACCCGGCGATTGTGATATTTATATACCTTCTGCTTTTACGCCCAACAAGGATAACCTGAATGAGACATTTGGAGTAGTTGATTATGCTTCTGTTCAGTATTTTTCAATGCAGATATACAGCAAATGGGGGCAGCTGATATTTAGCAGCAACGATATAAACAAGAAATGGGATGGTACTTTTAAAGGTAAAAATATGCCCGCCGGATCATATCTGTGGATGTTAAATTACACAAATAGCAGGGGCAGAAAATTTTATGACCAGGGCATGGTCATGCTGATCCGTTAATTAAATCCCAAAAAGCAAATGTTGCTGAATTTATTTTTCACATGGTTAACTTTGCCTTCATGCAAACAGTTCAGGTTAATATAATAAACACTTCTTCAAATCCTTTGCCGGAATATGCAACAGCAGGCTCTGCCGGTATGGATGTCCGTGCGAATCTGCCAGGAACATTAACCATGCAGCCCATGGAGCGCATGCTTATACCAACGGGTTTATTTATTGAACTGCCGGAAGGATATGAAGCTCAGATAAGGCCCAGAAGCGGAATGGCAATCAAGCAAGGCATTACATGCCTGAATTCGCCTGGTACGGTTGATTCTGACTATAGAGGAGAATTGAAAGTAATACTGATAAATCTTAGTAACACCGTTCAACAAATAGCTCATGGGGAACGGATAGCGCAAATGATAATTGCAAAAACAGAAAGAGCAGAACTGATGCCTGTTGAACAAATAAATAAATCCGTAAGGGGCGAAGGAGGTTTTGGACATACAGGCAGTAAATAAAACAGAAACAACAATGAAACATATAATAACAGCGGGCGTTGTAACTATTTTAATCTTTTCATTATTTAGTTGCAAAACTGTAAAGCAGATCAATAAAGCTATTGCACCAAAGGATACGTCTTCAGTTGTTATCATTGATCAATCTAAATTAGATTCGATCATGATGGTTAAGAAAACAATTGAAAACCTGAACCGTAATTATATTGACTTTAAAACATTCAATGCCAAAATAAAAGTTCAGTACCAGGATAGTAAAGGAAAGAACCAGGATTTAACAGCAATTGTACGTATCGTAAAAGACAGTGCGATATGGATATCTCTTACTGCAACCTTTGTGAACTTTGAAGCATACCGGGTATTGATAACCCGGGATAGTGTAATTCTGTTGAATAAACTGGATAAGGAAGTTCAGTATCGTTCCCTGGATTATTTACAGGAAGTAACAGAGATACCCTTTGATTATAAAACGCTACAGGACTTGCTGGTTGGCAATCCTGTATTTATCGACAGTAATATTGTTTACTATAAAAAAACAGAAAGCCAGATACTGTTCTCTATGGTTGGAAGTTATTTTAAAAACCTGCTCACTTTATCTGCTGACAGTTATTCTTTAACGCACAGCAAATTAGATGATGTAGATATTGCCAGAAGTCGTACAGCTGATTTAACCTATGGAGAGTACGAAAACAAATTAGGGTTTAACTTTTCTACCTACAGGGAAATAACAGTGTCAGAGAAAAACAGGCTCGATATCAGGCTTAACTATAAGCAGTATGAGTTTAACAAAGATTTATCTGTTTCCTTTAATGTTCCCAAAAATTATACAAAGAAGTAAGCGTTATTTGTAACCGGCCCCGGTTCGGGGCTTAAAAGGTTTTTTTACTTAAATTTTGAATGGTATTTTTGAACAAATCAAAATTTCAATATGATCAGATTCATTTTTAGTGTAGTTATTTTTTCATTTTTCAGTATTACTGCATTTGCACAGCAGGAAACCCGTGAAGAATTGGAGAAACAACGAACTAAGTTGAAAAAAGAAATGGAGGAGACCCAGAAGATGTTGAATGATAACAAAATGAAAACCAAAGAAAACCTGGTGCAATGGAAGCTGATCAATGATAAGCTGAACCTGCAAAACCGACTTATTGAAAATATAGAAAAAGATATCAACTTGCTGGACAACAGTATCAGTACTAACCAGCGTGAAATTAACCGGTATAACAAACTGCTGGATACCTTAAAAGAAGAATATGCCAAAAGTATGGTGTATGCATACAAAAACAGGAATAACTATGATTTTTTAACTTTCATTTTTTCGGCAGGTAGTTTTAACGATGCTATTAAACGTGTGGCATATTTAAAGTATTACAGAGATTATAGGGAGAAGCAGGGAGAAAACATTTTACGTACACAGGAATTACGTAAACAAAAACTAAATGAACTGGGAAGTATAAAAGAGAAAAAAAATGAAGTTTTGCAGATCAAAGACAAAGAGGCCGCTGCGCTGGAAACACAGAAAATACAGAAGGATAAAATTGTGAACGATCTGAAAAAAGAAGGCAAAGAATTAAATAACCAGCTGGTAGCTTTCAAAAAACAAAATGCAAAAGTAGAAAAAGCTATAGCAGCTGCTATTAAGAAGGCAACTGATGATGCAAGGAAAGCAGCGTTAAAGAAATCTAATGAGGAGGAAGCTGCCAGGTTGGCTGCGTTAAAAAACAACACTCCGGCAAAAACAACAAATACAGAAAAAGTAAAAACTGCGAAAACAGATAGAACAACAGAACCTGTAAAAGCCCCGGTAAGTATTTTGTTGAATGAAGGAAATACAGGTGTAAGTGAAAGCTTTAAGAAAAGTAGGGGAATGTTACCCTGGCCGGTAGATAAAGGTATTACCATACTACACTATGGAGATAATTACTTACCCAGCGGAACCAAACTTAATGTATCAGGAATAACGATTTCAACAGATATAGGAAACAGTGTTAAGGCTGTATTTGAAGGAGTTGTTTCCAATATTGTTTTTATTGAAGATATGCAGGTTGTAATTATTCAACACGGAGAATATTTCAGTACTTACAGCAATTTAGGAAGTGTATCTGTAAAGACCGGGCAAAATGTAAAAACAGGACAGCTAATTGGCAAGGCAGCCGCAAACCTTGATGGTAACGGCTCTATAGAACTGTATATAAGTGATGCGAAAGGTAATAATATTGACCCTGAAAAGTGGCTAAAAAAATAAAAGGTCAGATCACTTTTTTATACAGTGCTTCGTAAAGCGGGACTATATTTTCAATATCAAATTTCTTGGCCTGTATTAATGCATTGGCTTTAAATTTTTGCAGCGTAGCGTCATCCTGAAGAATATGAAGTGCATTTTTACTCATATCTTCCACATCGCCTACATCACTCATAAAACCGCTAAAGCCATTAACGTTTATTTCTGGTAAACCGCCGGCATTGGTTGATATTACCGGTACTTCAGCTGCCATAGCTTCCAGTGCAGCTAAACCAAAACTTTCATATTCACTTGTAAGTAAAAACAGGTCGGCAATTGGCAGAATATCTTCCATTTGCTCCTGCTTACCCAGAAATTTGATATTATTATGCGATTCACATTTTCTGGCACTTGCTTCAATATGAGATCTTTCAGGTCCATCACCCAGAAGCAATAAAGTGGCCGGCATTTTTTCCTGTATCAGTAAAAATGTGGCTACTACATCTTCAACACGCTTAACCTTTCTGAAGTTGGAGGCATGAACAATGATTTTTTCTCCGTTGGGGGATATTAATTTTCTGAATGCATCAACCGGTTGTTTGTGAAAGCGCTGTACATCCACAAAATTGTGGATCACTTCTATTTCTTTTTCTATTTTAAAATTCCTGAACGTCTCTTCTTTCAGGTTGTCCGATACTGCCGTCAGCGCATCACTTTCATTCATCGAAAAAGTTACAACCGGGCTATAGGTTTTATCACGGCCTACAAGCGTAATATCTGTACCATGCAAAGTTGTAATAACCGGTATTCTTTTTCCTTGTTTGGCTAAAATTTGTTTTGCCATGTAAGCTGCGGCAGCATGTGGTATGGCATAATGTACATGTAACAGATCAACATCATTGTTTAAAATAACATCCACCATTGTGCTGGCCAAAGCTGTTTCGTAAGGCGGATAATCAAACAGGGGATAAGTGGGTACTCTTACTTCATGATAAAAAATATTGGCATGAAAGCCGCTTAGCCGAACCGGCTGCTGGTAAGTTATAAAATGTATGTTATGGCCTTTGTCGGCAAGGGCTTTGCCTAATTCTGTAGCGAGCACACCGCTACCGCCAAAAGTTGGGTAACACACAATGCCTATATTCATAAGAAGCAGTTTTAATAAAAATCGATATGCATGCAATTTAACGAAATATTATTCAGCATGGTTTCCATTCATGGATTGGTTTTTTATCTGTAAGTTTGTTACAAACCCGGTTTATGCTTAAAAAAATAATTGCTCTTGTTTTGTTCTCTTCTCTTACCTGTTCTTTTGGCTACGCCCAATCAGAAGACTCTATTATGATAAAAAAGATATCAGATGAGATTTTGTTGAATGGCAAGGCTCCCCAAAATTTATATACTTTATGCAAAACTGTAGGAACCCGGCTTAGCGGTAGTGCAGGTATGTATAAAGCCGAAGCGTGGGGTTTACAGGTATTGAAAGATGCCGGGGCAGAAAAGGCGTATCTGCAGCAATGTATGGTGCCACATTGGGTAAGAGGCCAAAAAGAATTTGCCGGTTACAAAACCAGTAAACGAAGTGCAGATCCTGTTTTTGATGTGCTGGCTATTGGAAATTCTGTTGGCACGGGTGAAAAAGGAATTGTGGCGCAGGTTATAGAAGTTAAGAATTTTGAAGAGCTGAACCAACGTAAGGATGAAGTAAAAGGTAGAATTGTTTTTTATAATTATCCTTTTAATAAAACCCTGCTGAGGGGCGCCTATGGTGATGCAGTGAGATATAGGAGTAATGGTGCTTCTATGGCAGCAAAATACGGAGCTTTGGCGGTTATTGTTCGCTCTGTAACCGGCGCTTACGACGATAATCCACATACCGGTGCATTAAGATATAATGATTCATTTCCTAAAATTCCGGCACTTGCCATTAGCACTAAAAGTGCAGAAAAACTGAGTGGACTGATCAAAGGTTTATATAAGGATGAAAATCTTTTTATCAGGTCCAGTTGTCAAATGTTGGCGGATACAATCGGGCATAATGTAATAGGAGAAATTAAAGGAACTGACTTTCCTGATGAAATAATAACTATCGGTGGTCACCTCGATAGCTGGGACCAAGGAGAAGGGGCCAGCGATGATGGGACGGGTTTAGTACAAAGTATTGAAATACTCCGGGCCCTTAAAGCAATTGGATACAAACCTAAGCGCACTATACGAATTGTTTTGTTTGCTAATGAAGAAAATGGATTGCGTGGAGGGACTAAATATGCAGAAGAGGCAAAGCAGAAAAATGAAAAACACATAATGGCAATGGAAAGCGATGGTGGTGCTGAATACCCGAGGGGCTTTGGGTGTGGAATGACCAAAGAGCAGTTTGCAAAAGTACAGAGCTGGACAAAATTATTTGAGCCCTTTGATGCATCCAGGTTTACCTTTAATGAGGGTGGCGGTGGTGGCGCCGATATAGGTCCGCTGCAAACAACTTTTAAAACGGCACAGTTTGGATTAAGTACTACCGGACAAAGGTATTTTGATATGCATCACTCAGCCAATGATGTATTTGAAAAAGTAAATGCACAGGAACTAAACTTATGTGCGGCTGTTATGGCAAGTATGGTTTACCTGGTAGATAAGTATGGGTTATAATCAAATTACAAAAATATTTTTATGGAAGAAATGAAAACAATGCAGGAAGAAAAGACTCTGACCCAAAAGACAGGTGGGTTTAAAAGATTTTTAAGATGGTTTACATTTTTGCTGCTGATAGTATTGGGCTTGCTTTTTTATTGGAAATACTATTATAACTATGGAGATAACGGCACCCGTACAGGGCTGTTACAAAAATTTTCTCACAAAGGGAATATCTTTAAAACGTATGAAGGCGAACTTGTGCTGAGCAGCGTTTCATCAACAAACAATGTAGCACTTGCTTCTGAAAAATTCCTATTTTCTGTAACGAGCGATAGTATCGCAAGAATTCTTGAAAGCCTGGATGGGAAACGTGTAAAAATAAAGTACATTGAAAAAAATGGAACACTGCCCTGGCGGGGCGATAGTAAGTATATTGCTATTGGTGTTCAGGCTGAACCTAATCCCTAAAAAATTATTGAGCTTGTAACAAAAATATAACCGGCTTTTTATGAAAGTCGGTTTTTTGTTTTTTCCAGTCGGCAATGCTTTTTGTTTTTACAAACTCATTGGGGCCGGTTAATTCTGCAGCAATACAAAGCCTGGTAGAAGGCTTACATATTTTAAATAAATTTTCAAGTAATTGATTGTTGCGGTAGGGCGTTTCAATAAATATCTGGGTACTGTTTTTTTTCTGAGAACTGTTTTCCAAAGCAGTAATTGCCTTATTTCTCTCAATGCTATCTATGGGTAAATAACCAACAAATTCAAACTGCTGCCCGTTCATACCACTTGCCATTAATGCAAGCAGTATAGAACTTGGGCCTACCAGGGGTTTTACCGCAGCATCCATTTCCTGGGCGGCGGCTACCAATATTTGCCCGGGATCAGCAATGCCGGGGCAGCCTGCTTCACTGATGATGGCAATATTTTTTCCATCTCTTATTTTTTGCCTGAAATTATGCAGTACTTCACCCTCGGCTTTATGAATGGTAAACCACTCATAGTTATCTATTATAATTTCTTTACAAACACTCTTTAAAAAACGTCTTGCTGTTCTTTCATTCTCGGCAAAAATTACTTGGCACTTTTTTACAGCCTCAATAATATAGGGAGCTATGGTTTGTGTTGCCGATTCTTCCAAAACACTTGGAATTAAATATACCTGTGACTGCATGTTTATAAATTAACCTTGCCTGAAATGTTAATGAGTCCTTCGTTTTTTGCTTTGTATAAACTTATGGTAGCTGCTATTACGGCATAGCTTGGCGCAAATAACCAGCCTATAACAGGAATTAAATGCATGAGGTAAAAGACAATGCCATTGCCAATTGCCAGGCCTTTATGCCTTCCAATAAAACCAATGCTTTGCGATGTTGATAATTTATTTCTTTCGCAGCTGTAATCCAGCATAGAAAAACCAAGGTAATAACATTCCACCAGCAAGGCAAGCAAAGGTGTAATCCAGCCTATTACCGGAATAAATGATAAGATCAGAATAGATACTGTGTACACAGTTTGCCAAAGCATGTTTCTGAATGCAAGCCTGATTCCCCGCAGGATGTCTTTAATAAGTTGTTTAAAACTGAATGGATATTCATTTCCTTCAATAATCGACTCTGTTTTTTCGCTCAGGTAGGCAAATAAAGGAGAGCCGATGATAAGAAACAGGTATTTGAACAATGAAAAATAAAACAGGAGCATGATCAGGTTAAGGATAATATGACCAAAGATCAGTAAAAAACTAAGCCAGCTATTCTGCATTTTTTCCATCCATTCGGCCACGCCCGATTTTTGTAACATAAAATCGATGGCACTGTTGCTTGAAACGAGAAATAAATAAATACCCAGGCCAAAAAGTAAGGCGTAAATCAGACCGGGTATCAGTATCCATTTCCATAACCTATGCTTTATTATAAACCTGTGCGTATTAAAATAAGCCTGTATAGATATAATGATTTCTTTGAGCATGCGTATTTCTTAATCTAATATTTCAATATCGTATTTTAGCTTTAAAGTTAATACTATAATGAAGAAACTCCCTATCGAATTTTATAAAAGAACTGATGTGGTTTTAATAGCAAGAGAACTGATCGGAAAAATTATTGTTACAAAATTTAACGGACAAATCACCTCTGGCCGTATTGTAGAAACCGAAGCATATATTGGATTTACTGATAGGGCTTCGCACTCTTATGGTGGTAAACGCACTGCCAGAAATGAATACATGTACGCCGAAGCAGGTACTGCCTATGTATACATTTGTTATGGCATGCACCATTTGTTTAACGTTGTTACAAATAAAAAGAACATTCCGGATGCGGTTCTTATTCGTGCTGTAGACCCTTTATGCGGTATTGATATTATGCTTAAAAGATCGGGCAAGGCAGAGCCTGGGAGCAGTATAACCAAAGGGCCGGGCAATGCAGCAAAGGCACTGGGAATTTCAAAAAACCATTCTGGGGTTAACTTATTAAGCAATGAAATCTATATAACAGATGATGGACATGTTTTTGAGGATGCCTTACTGGGAGTAAGCAGCAGAATTGGTATAGGAAATACTGGGGATGCGGTATTAAAACCATATCGTTTTTATGTAAAAGGAAATAGGTTTGTCAGCAACTATCCTAATAAATAATTTTCAGTAGATGCATAAAAAAGCCCCCCGAAATTTCGGGGGGCTTTTTTATTAAATGACTCAAATTAGATCTTATTGAATCACGACTCTACACATGGTCAAGCGGTTGCCATTTCTGTCAACGATCTCAACCCAGTACAGTCCTTTTCCTTTAGCTCTTAAGTCAACATCCATTCTATCATAAGGCCTTCCAACGGTATAGTTTTGTGACAATACCCTGTCGCCCTTCGCATCATAAACAACAATACCCCTTGGTAACACATTGTTTGCAACGCTGTAGTACCTAACCTGGAACTGGCCACTGTTAGGATTAGGATAGATGAAGCATCTGCCGCTGGCTGAATCCTTAATGGTTACAATGTTCGAACTGTTGGTACAGCCATTAACATCGGTAACTCTTAACTGATAATCACCCAAACCATCCACATCTACATTCAGGGTGCCTGTTGTAGCACCTGAAACAGCTACTCCGTTGCGCAACCAGGTATAGGTCGAAGCTGCAGCAGGAGATACTGTTGAAGACAAGGTAGTTCTTAAACCAGGGAATAAACTGGTGTAAGGAGCAGCGCTGATCACTACGGTTGGTAATGGATTCACAGTTAAGCTGGCTGCAAATGATGTAGCCGAAGCACAAGGTGCTGCACCGGTTACAATACAACGGTAGAAATAACCACTCATACTCACCGGAGGTGCTGTAATGGTTAATGTTGCCGAAGTAGCGCCACTGTAAACACCGCCATTGGCTATATTAGTCCATGGAGGATTGTTACCATTAGTACTTACCTGCCATTGGTAGCTGAATGGACCGGTACCGCTTGCAACAGCAACTGTAAAGGTTGCTACCTTATCGGTACAGATGGTCTGGTTAACAGGCAGTGCATTGTTCAATGCTACTGGCTGGTTAACCGTTACAACTA
>Ga0209023_10000102_pt1 | contig 148908 bp, 124 predicted proteins | sample LakOneMetagenome_FD_187468 | JGI IMG/M metagenome (GOLD analysis project Ga0209023, IMG submission 187468) | Freshwater and sediment microbial communities from Lake Erie, Canada (SPAdes) (version 2) | ecosystem: Environmental > Aquatic > Freshwater > Lentic | place: Lake Erie, Canada...
TTCCGATCTGTTCTATGCGGCTTTCGGCGGGGGGATCCTCGAAAGCACGTTCTGGTTCTACGCACTGAACGCCTTCGCGGCGGCCGCGGCGCTGACCTTCACCTTCTGGGCGGTGACCCGGCTGACGCACACGCCGCGTCGCCGGCGGCTGATGCCGATGATCCTGTACTCGACGCCGGGTTTGGTGGGCGGCGCGCTGGTCGTGGCGCGCTACGCCGAGGTGATGCCGACGGGCGATCCGGTCAGCACCGGCCGCTACGGCGCGTTCCTGGCCGTGCTGTACATCACCGTGGCCGCCTCAATCTTCGAGCGTGCGCCGCATAAGGCTTGAGTTCAGCTTGCGCACCTGGATGACGATCCGCTCGCGCTCGCCCGGCCGTCGCTCGACCAGCAGCCGGGCGACCTGGGCGTCGTCGTGGAAGGCATAGCCCTTGATCGCGTCCAGCAGGGCCTTGGCCAGGTTGTCGAGATCCATCCACGGCGGCTCGCCCAGATATTCCATGCCGATCTCGACGCTGAACTCGCCCCAGGCCGGCCGCGAACCGCGCCAGGACTTGCGGAAGAACTCGTAGATCAGCGGCTTGTAGTACTTGCCCTGGGTGGTCAGGCCGTCGACCACGATGGTCAGCTCGCCCCCGGCCTCGCGGGCGCGGACCTTGCCGTGATGGGTCCAGTCGTCGTCCAAATCAGAGCCTCAAGTGGATGCCGCGCTTATGCAGCGGGATCAGGATCGCGGTGATGAAGGCAAGAACCAGAACCGCGCAGGCAACGGAAGCCAGATAAGGGTCCGGCAGCGCCGTCAGCGCCATGGCGTTGCCAAAGCCCTGCGGTGTCGGATGGGCTCCAGGGATGATCCGCAGGTCGCTGAAGATCCCCAGCAGCTGGCACAGGATGAAGGCCAGGATCGCGTTACCGCCCAGCACCTTCAGGACATAGTCGAAGCCCATGCCGCGCCCGGATCGGGCCACCAGCTCGAAGCCGACCAGCACCAGGGTCGAGATGCCGCTGGTCACGACCGCGAAGCTGGGCGTCCAGATCTTCTTGTTGATCGGCATGACGGGGTTCAGCGCCAAGCCTAGGACGACCATGGCCAGGCCCACGGCGAAGGCCAGGGCCAGCCCCTTCTCCCGCGTCAGGACCCGCGCCACGATCGCGCCCGCCAGCACGTTGACAGTGGCCGGCAGGGTCGAGAGCAGGCCCTCGGGATCATAGGTGACGCCCAGGCCAGGCGTCGTCGCCCCGCGCCACAGGTGCGCGATCGTGAACACCTGGCGATCGATGAAGGCCGGCAGCGAACCATAGGAATCGAGCCGCCCCGCGCCGACGCCCGGGACGGGCGCAAACGCCACCGCCAGCCAGTAGACAGCCAGCAGGACGATAGAGGCTGCGAGCGTGACCGGCAGGTTGAAGACCAAGCGGCCGCCCTCCTCCCGTCTGGCGCCTGCCACGCAGATGATCGTGCCTAGCGCGTAGCACAGACCGATCCGCTGCAGGATCCCGGGCAGACGCAGGTTGGGGAGGTCGAAATGGCCGGCCAGCAGGTTGATCGCCAGGCCCAGCAGGATCAGCAACCCCGTGCGCCGCGCGACCTTCAGCCAGAACGCCGAGCCGACCCGAGCCTCGACCGTCAGGCGCGGGACCATCAGTCCCACGGCCATGCCGGCGCAGAACAGGAAGGTCGGAAACACCAGGTCGGCCGCCGTCAGGCCGTGCCAGGCGGCGTGCTCCAGCGGCGCATAGACCTTGGACCAGGAGCCCGGGCTGTCGACCAGGATCATGCCGGCCACGGCCAGGCCGCGCAGCAGGTCCAGCGACACGATGCGCTGGCCGGTCGACGTCTTCGTCATGCTTGTCCCTTCAAGCCCCGAGCATCTCGGTCAGCTTCAGCACGGTGTTCCAGTTGCGGGTCGTGCCGACCGGATTGCGCTTCGATTTCTTCCAGTCCCGATCCAACAGCGAGTCGGCCATGCTGATCGGAAAATCGAGATAGAGCTCGCGCGGGCCGACCACGAAGCGTTCGGGCCCGGTGTTGGCCGCCCGCAGGATGTCATCGTCTCCAGCGGGCAGCGGGATCTTCAGGAAATTGACGATCACGTGGCTGGGATGATCCAGCGCCTCGGCCTGAAACGGATTGCCGTCGACCAGCGCCCGCATCTGCGTCGGCGAGCGGACCATGAAGTCGGTGCGCAGGCCCATCCGCGCCTCCAGCGCGTCCTCAAGCGCCGCTTCAAGAACCTCGCCGCCGGCGTGGTCGCCCCATAGCAAGAGATTGCCGCTGGCCAGGTAGGTCTTGGCCTCCTTGAAGCCCAGGTCGGCGGCGATCCCCAGCAGGTCGTCCTTCAGGACCTTGCGCTTGCCGGTGTTGATCGAGCGCGGGAACGCGACGAAAGCCGCCACCTACAGCGCCTCGACGCGCACGGCCGTGCCATAGGCCAGGACCTCGGTGATGCCTTCCATGATCTCGTTGGCGTCGTAGCGCATGGCCAGGATGGCGTTGGCCCCGACCTCGCGGGCATGCTGGACGAGCAGGTCGTAGGCCTCCTGCCGGGCCGTCTCGGCCAGGCTGGTGTAGATCGACAGGTTGCCGCCGAAGATCGACTGGATCGAGCCGCCGATGTTGCCGATGACGCTGCGCGAGCGGACGGTCACGCCCCGCACCAACCCCAGGTGTTCGACGATGCGATAGCCGATCAGATCGTTGGTCGTGGCGACAAGCATGGGCCCCTCCTGGTCGTCTTCGCGCTTGCGAACATTGCCCTTCGCGCCCCCAAGGTCTAGACCGCGCTCGACCGTTTTTCCGGAGATCTCCGCATGACCGCCACGCGCATCGAGACCGACACCTTTGGCCCGATCGAAGTCGCCGCCGACCGCTATTGGGGCGCGCAAGCCCAGCGCAGCCTGGGCAACTTCAAGATCGGCTGGGAGAAGCAGCCCCTGCCGGTCGTTCGCGCCCTGGGCATCGTCAAGCGCGCCGCCGCCGAGACCAACTTCAAGCTGGGCAAGCTGGACGCGGGCTTGAAGGACGCGATCGTCCAGGCCGCCAATGAAGTGATTGACGGCAAGCTGAACGACCACTTCCCGCTGGTCGTCTGGCAGACGGGTTCGGGCACGCAGTCGAACATGAACGCCAACGAGGTGATCTCGAACCGCGCGATCGAGATCCTGGGCGGCCAGATGGGCACCAAGAAGCCCGTCCACCCCAACGACCACGTCAACATGTCCCAGTCGTCGAACGACACCTATCCGACGGCCATGCACGTGGCCTGCGCGGAACAGATCGTCCACGACCTGCTGCCGGCCCTGAAGCACCTGCATGCGGCCCTGGAAGCCAAGACCAAGGCCTGGGCCGACATCATCAAGATCGGCCGCACCCACACCCAGGACGCCACCCCGCTGACGCTGGGCCAGGAGTTCGGCGGCTACACCCAGCAGGTCGCCAACGGCATCGAGCGCATCGAGAGCACTCTGCCCAAGCTGATGCAGCTGGCCCAGGGCGGCACCGCCGTCGGCACCGGCCTGAACGCCCCGATCGGCTTCGCCGAGGGCGTCGCCGAGGCCATCGCCGCGATCACCGGCCTGGACTTCACCACCGCCCCGAACAAGTTCGAGGCCCTGGCCGCCCACGACGCCATGGTCTTCAGCCACGGCGCCATCAACACGGTGGCCGCCTCGCTGTTCAAGATCGCCAACGACATCCGCTTCCTGGGCTCGGGTCCCCGCGCCGGCCTCGGCGAACTGTCGCTGCCGGAAAACGAACCGGGCTCGTCGATCATGCCGGGCAAGGTCAACCCGACCCAGTGCGAAGCGCTCACCCAGGTCTGCGTGCAGGTGTTCGGCAACCACGCCGCCCTGACCTTCGCCGGCAGCCAGGGCCACTTCGAGCTGAACGTCTTCAACCCGGTGATGGCCTACAACTTCCTGCAGTCGGTCCGCCTGCTGGCCGACGCCGCGATCAGCTTCACCGACAACTGCGTGGTTGGAATCGAGCCGCGCATCGACAACATCCGTAAGGGCGTCGAGAACAGCCTGATGCTGGTCACGGCCCTGAACGGCCGCCTCGGCTACGACATCTGCGCCAAGATCGCCAAGACGGCCCACAAGAACGGCACCACCCTGCGCGAGGAAGCCGTCGGCGGCGGCTACCTGACGAACGAGGAGTTCGACCAGTACGTCCGCCCGGAAAAGATGGTCTCGCCGGGCTGATGCTCCAACTGGTTCGTCTGTTCGACGAACTGCCGGACGGCTTCGACGACCTTGTCGCCGAGGCCTCCGGCGAAGGCGTGCGCAACATGGCCTTGCTGGTCGACGGCTGGCGGTCCGGCGCGCGCTTCCAGGACGACGGCGAGGCGATCCTCGCCGCGTTCCTGGTCGGCGACTTGGCGGGGATCGGCGCTTTGAGCGTTGAACCCGCCGCCTCCGAGCCCGCCCGCCGCCTGCGCCGCTTCTACGTACGCCCCGCCATGCGCCGCCGCGGCGTAGCCACCGCCCTCGCCTCGGCCCTGGTCCACGAGGGCTTCGACAGCGTGGGGTTGCTTACGGTCAACGCCGCCGCCTCACCGGCCGCCGGACCGTTCTGGGAAGCCCAGGGATTCGTGGCGGATACGAGCGGGCCCTGGACGCACGTGATACGGAAAGGCTGAGCATGCGCCAGACGCTCGACCGCGACGGCGCCGTCCTCGTTCCCGCCCAGCTCTCCGAAGCTCATATCGAAGCCTTGCGCATCCTGGCCGACGATGTCGTCGGAAAGCGGCCAGGAGCCCGCATGAGCGGTCATTCGGCCCTCGTCGAGGTGTTGTCGCCCCAAGGCCCCGTCGGCGCCCTGGCGGCCCGCCTGACGTCCGATGCCGCGCGCCCGGTGCGCGCGGTGATGTTCGACAAGACGCCCGAAGCCAACTGGATCGTCGCTTGGCACCAGGACCGCGTGATCCCCGTGCGGGAGCGCCGCGAGGTCAGTGGCTTCGGTCCTTGGTCGACCAAGGGCGGCGTCCCGCACGTGGCCCCGCCGTTCGAGGTGCTGGCCCGGATGCTGACCGTCCGTGTCCATCTGGATCCCGTCGACGCCGGCAACGCGCCGCTGCGCGTTGCGCTTGGCTCCCATCGCCTGGGCCGCGTCCCGGCTGAGGCGGCGGCGCAAGAGGCCGAGGGTCTGCCCCAGGCTGTTTGCCTGGCGGACGCCGGCGACGTCTGGGCCTATTCGACCCCGATCCTGCACGCGTCCGATCGCGCCGATCCGCCAGGTCGGCGGAGGGTGCTGCAGGTCGACTATGCGGACTTCGATCTTCCGGGCGGGCTCGAATGGCTGGGCCTGGGCGTTGATAGCGGCGATGCCTAGCGCCCGTAACCTCATTCGTCTGCTGCTCGCCGCGATCTACGCGCCGTTCGGCGTCGTGCACGTGATCGCCCCTCACGGCTTCCTGGCGATCATGCCGCCGGGCGTCCCGTTTCCGCGAGAGGTGGTGATCTTCACCGGCCTCTGCGAGATCGCCGGGGCCATCGGCCTGCTCATCCCGCGAACCCGCCGGCTGGCCGGGATCATGCTGGCGCTCTACGCCGTCTGCGTCTGGCCCGCGAACATCTGGCACGCCCTCAGCGGCGTTTCGGTCCCGCCCCTGCCCAGTTCATGGTGGTACCACGCCCCGCGCCTATTCCTGCTGCAGCCCTTCTTCATCTGGGCGTCGCTGTGGTCCGCGCGCGTGATCGACTGGCCGTTCCGCCGCCGCGCGCCCGTCTGATCTCGCAGCTCGGTGGCCGAGCACGAAGACGCCATCCGCCGCGCGCTCGACCGCCTGTTCACCGGGTTCTAGTCGACCCGCACCACGTCGCGGCCGATCGGGGCCAGGGCGATGTAGGCCAGTTGCAGGTCCTTCAGGGCGAAGGGGATGCCGATGATGGTGATCGCCTCGGCGGCGGCGACCATCACGTGGCCCAGGGCCAGCCACCAGCCGGCCAGGATGAACCAGATCACGTTCAGCACGACGCCCAGCGGACCCGAGGCCAGGCCCGCCTCGCGGTGGACGATCTCCTTGCCGAACGGCCAGAAGGCGAAGCCGGCGATCCGGAACGCCGCGCCGGCATAGGGCAGGCCCACGATGGTGATGGCCAGGATCACGCCGGCCAGCAGCCAGCCGAGGCCGGTGACCAGGCCGCCGAAGAAGAACCACAGCACATTCAGGATGAAACGGATCACGTCCAAAGTCCCCAACAGGGCGAAAGCGCCCAGGCCCTAGACGTGGCCCCGTCCGCCCCTTCTGTGAAGGGCGTTACGGCGATTTCACCTACGCCTTGATCAGCTGCATGCGCTTGGCCCAGCGGCTCTTGCCGAGGGGGGCCAGCGCCAGGAGGTAGACACCGGCGTACAGCACCGTGCCCACGCCGATCATCACCCAGCCCCAGGTTCCCGGCATGTGCAGGGTCGGCGCCGTGGTGATCCAGTCGTGACGCGGCGAGGTGAACTCCAGCCACAGGCCGCCGATCCAGATCAGCGAAAACAGGGCCACGACAGGATAGCGGATGATCGGGCTGCGCTGGATCAGCAGCAAGGTCTGGACGAAGGCCGCCACGCCGCCGACGATCAGGCCGACCAGCCAGGGCTGCCACGGTCCCGCGACGAACCGCGCCGTCCGCAGGCCCGCCCATAGCGGCGCCCACAGCACCGGCCCCAGCATCAGGATGATCAGCACCGCCCCGGCCACCAGGCCAAGACCGCCGCCGATGACCTTGCCGGCCGCCTCGCCGGCCTCGTGCGGCCGCACGTTCGGATCGCCGCCGGGGTTCTCCGGCGAGGTCGCGATAATGGTCTGCAGCCGCGGCAGCGGTTCGCCGGGCTTGGGCTCGGGAAGTCCCTGATAGGATGACTTCCGCTTGAACATCTAGGCCCTGCGGCTCACGGCGAAGTCGGCCAGGTCTTCCAGCGCCTCGCGCCAGTCGTTGGCCGGGAAGATCGCCAGCGCCGTCTTGGCCTTGTCGGCATAGTCGGCGGCCAGATCCAGCGTGGCGTCCAGGGCGCCCGAGCCGACGATCAGCTCGCGAGCTCGGCGGAAGTCGGCCTCGGTCTGCTCGCGACGGCCGATGGCGCGCTCCCAGAACTCGGCTTCCCGGGGACCCGAGCGGGCGATGGCCAGCAGCAGCGGCAATGTCGCCTTGCCTTCGCGGAAGTCGTCGCCGGCGTTCTTGCCCAGCGTCTCGGTTGTGCCGCCGTAGTCCAGGGCGTCGTCGACCAACTGGAAGGCGAGACCCAGGTTCAGGCCATAGGCCTTCAAGGCCTCGGTCTTGGCGGCGTCGACGCCGGCCGAGACCGCGCCGGCCTCCGAGGCGGCGGCGAACAGCTCGGCGGTCTTGGCCTGGATGATCTCCAGATAGACCGCCTGCGACAGGTTGAGGTCGTGGCTGCGCATCAGCTGCATGACCTCGCCCTCGGCGATGACGCGGCTGGCGCGGGCCAGGATCTCCAGCGCCTTCATCGAGTTGGTCTCGACCATCAGCTCGAAGGCGCGGGCGAACAGGAAGTCGCCGACGAGCACGCTCTGGGCCGCGCCCCAGATCAGGTGCGCGGCGACCTTGCCGCGGCGCAGCTGGCTGCCGTCCACGACATCGTCGTGCAGCAGGGTGGCGGTGTGGATGAACTCGACGGCCGCGGCCAGCTTCAGGCAGTGGTCGTTGTCGGATTCGGCCAGGCGGGCGGCGGCCACGGTCAGCAGCGGACGCAGGCGCTTGCCGCCGGCGGCGATCAGGTGCTCGGCGAGGGCCGGGATGATCGGCACGTCGCTCTGCATGCGATCGGTGATCAGGCGGTTCACGCCCGTCATGTCGGCCTCGGCGAGGCGCACGAGACGATCCACCGAACCCGGCTTACGGGTGAGGGTCGCTGCGGCTGCGTCCAAAACCATCGTCTCCTTGCGGCGGGCCCCCACGAACCATTGCGAGGGACAATGGTGGCGGGATAGGTCACGGTCAAGGCGAGCACAAGGCCTAGAAAGCATTGGACGATCAGCACGTGACGGAGGATCGGGTTCTGGGAGGCCGCGTGCGGCTGCGCCAGAGGCCCGACGGGTACAGGGCCGGCATGGACGCGGCCCTGCTGGCGGCCGCCTGCGACGCCCTGCCCGGCCAGCGCGTGATCGAGGCCGGCTGTGGTGTCGGCGGCGCCTTGCTGGCTGCTGCGACTCGCCGGCCCGAGGCGATCTTCCAGGGCGTGGAGCGTGATTCCGCCGCCGCCGCCCTGGCCGTCGAGAACGCGGCCCTGAACGGCCTGAGCCAGCGCGTGAGCATCGCCCAGGGCGATGTCGAGGCCGGTTTCCGGGCGCTGGACCTGCCGGTGTTCGACGCGGTGATGACCAACCCGCCGTTCTTCGACGATCCGGGTGCCTTGCGCGCCCCCGCTCCGGCCAAAAGCGGCGCCTGGATGGCCGACGGCGGTCTGGCCGCCTGGGCCGGCTTTTGCCTGAAGGCCGTGCGCGAGGGCGGGACGATCACGATTATCCACCGCGCCGACCGGCTGGCCGACATTCTGGAGCAGCTGGCGCCCAAGGCCGGCTCGTTCCGCATCCGCCCGATCGCGCCCTTCGCCGACGCCCCGGCCAAGCGGGTGATCGTGCGGGCGATCAAGACCGGCAAGGCCCCGCTGGTCCTGCTGCCGCCGCTCGTCCTGCACGACCGCGAGGGCGGCAAGCACTCGACGCAGGCCGAGGCGATTCTGCGCGGCGAGGCGGCGCTCGCCTGGTGACCTAACCGCCGAAGATGAAGTCGGCCTTGTAGTAGCCGTTGGCGGGGTCGACGATGTTGATCGCGAACGGCGCCGCTCCGTCGGCCAGATCGGTCAGCCAGGCTTCGTTCGAGCGCGCCATCACGCCAACGCCCTCGGTCGCGGCGGCGGCCAGCAGGAAACCGACCATGGCCGCCTTCGTGCCGATGCCGGTCGCCCCGTCGCCACCGTAGTAGGCCAGGTAGTCGACGCGGGTGTCGATCAGGGCATGGACCTTGGCGTCGGTGGGCGTCGCGCCGAAGATCGCGCCGTAAGCCTTCCGGGTGGCCTCGAAGAGGCTGAGCGCGCCGTAGTTCGCCAGGAAGCTGTCCTTGGCCTCGCCGTTCTTGCCCAGGTTCACCGCGAAGTTGATGTAGCGGTTTATCGTGTCGAACTGGGCGTAGTAGGCGCTGTTGAGGTTCGTGGAATTGGGACCGGTGGGCGAGATCAGGAAGTCGATCCCGACCTGACTGGGGACCTTGCCGGTAAAGAACTCATAGGACAGCGTCGCGACAGAGGTCGTCGAGGCGGCCGTCTTGACCAACTGCGAAACCGCCTGGGCCAGGCTGATGGCGCCGGCGCCGACCTTGCCGGACAACTCCAGCGCCGCCTGGGCGCTGCTCGGTTGGCGCAGCAGGCTGGCATAGGCGACTTGAGAGGCCGTATCGCCGCCTGTGTTGAGCAACACCGAGAATGAGGGACCAGACTGGTTCGTACCGGCGATCAGGTTCGAGCTCTTGTAGGCGATATCGATCTTGCCGTCGCCATTGGCGTCGAACGGCGTGATCGCATAGACGCCGCCCGGTCCGGCGCCGGTCAGGATGGCGGCCATGTCGAAGGGCGTGAAGACACCCTTGCCGTCATTGAGCCAGGCGAAGACGCCGGCATGCGGGTCCGAAGCCATGTTGACCGTTTCGTTGCCGACGAGGTCCAGGTCGCCATCGCCGTCGAGATCGACGGCGTACATGTCGTGGATCGGCGCGGAGCCGCCCTTGCCGCTGCCTGAGTTGAGGATGTTGGCCGAAGCGTTGGCGAAGGCTCCGCCGCCGGTGTTGAGAAACAGCTCCAGGTCGCGATAGACGCCCTGCCCCTCGACCGGATCGTCACTGGCCACATAGCTCAGGCTGCCGTCGGCGTTCTTGATGATGCCGTTGTTGTAGCTGCTGAACAGAATGTCGGGCCGACCATCGCCATTGGCGTCGAAGACCTTGATGTTGATGGTGTCGGAATTCCAGATCGGGATCGCGCCCTCCGGCAGCGGGATGAAGGTCCCGAAGCCGCCCTTGCCGTCGTTGAGATAGACCCCGCCCTGGTTGCCGATCGGCTGATAGTCGAACCGGGTCGTGCCGTTCGGATAGGTGATGATCGAGATCTTGTTGCCGCCCTTGTGCCCGATGATCAGGTCGGCCCAGCCGTCGCCATTCACGTCGGCGATGGCCGAGGCGAAGACCGGACGATTGTTAGGGGCCTGGAGCTCTTGCGGCAGGCGCGACGTCACGTCGGCGAAGTTGCCCTTGCCGTCGTTCAGCAGCAGATGCGAGCCGAGATTGTTCTCTGAGCCGCCCAGCGTGTAGCCGCCGCTCTGGAAGATATCGATGTCGCCATCGTGGTCGATGTCGCCGACCGACGAGCCGTGGCTGTAGTTGGGACGGTCCAGCGCTGGACTGGTGTCCTTGGCCAGCTGCCCGTTGGGCGTCGACAGCAGCACGACATCGGGCTCGCCCGTCGCCGAGTTCTCATCGCCGACCGTGCCCAGGTAAAGGTCCAGCTTCTGGTCGCCATTGAAGTCGGCGACCGCCCACATACGCGTGAAATAGGTCAGGACCGGCGCTGCCAGCAGATCGGTGGCGAGCTTATATCCCCCGCCCGGCTGCGCCAGCCAGATGACCAGCGCGCTGGCGACTTTTCCGTTCGGCCAGTCGTAGCCCGTCATGGCCACGTCCTGGCGACCGTCGCCGTTCCAGTCTCCGACGATCATGTTGGTCGACGGCGTCACCTGCCAGCGCGGCGCGCCTGGCGCGTCATAGGTCTTGCTGGCGACAAAGCTTGGATTGGCCACGGTTCGTCTCCCCCCGGAGTTTCCACGATCCACACCAGGCTAGGACGCACACCGTTCGCAAACCAACGGTATTTCGACATGACAAGCCAAACCCGCCGGTTGGCGCAGCTTGCGGGCGTTTCGTGCGTTTGCTGCCGCAACCGTCATCGAGCGCATCGCATGAAGTCGTCTTCGTTCGCCGGCCGCGTCCACGGCGCCCTGCTGGCGGCCGCGCGGCGCTAGGGTCCTACTCCGCGTAGAGCGCCAGGGACTCCAGGCACAACTCCAGGCCCGTCAGGTCGCGCAAGGGATCCTGGGTGACGATCACGAACAGCTTGCGCGCCTCGCCCCACAGCATGACCGTTTCCGGCAGGCCGTTGTCCTCGATCACGCAGCCGTCGCCGTCGCGCCAGACGCCGGTGGGGTCGAGGCTGGCGCCCACGGTCGTGTCGACGCGGGCGACATACTCGGCCTCAACCTCGCTGGTGACGTTCAGATAGGCGAAGATGGGTCGGCCCAGGCCCGCCAGGACGCCGGCCTCGAACACCGCGGCGGTGTCGGCTGAGGGGCCGCGGAACGGGGTAAGGTTGACGACGGCCGCGTCGGCCTGGCGCAATTGCGCCATGCGAGATGCGTAGAATTGCCGGGCCAGCAGCTCGTCGCCGCCCTCGTCAGGCGGCATGCGGGTCGGAATAATGGCCTCCAGGTTGGAGTCCAGGCACAGGGCGCGTTGCCGCGCCGCCTGGGCTTCGCTGTCGGGAAGCCAAATTTCGGGGCCGGCGAGCCACAGGGAACGGACAGGACGCATGCGTCTTAGGTCTGGTCCCTGACCCTCGCTGTCAATGTTGTCGGAGACGGAATGACGTCGATTGCGCGAAGAACCCTGTTGAGCGGCGGCCTGGCCCTGGTCGCGACACCGACGTTCGCCGCCTCGCCCCAGCCGTGGATCGCCTACGACCGCCGCCTGCGCGCCCTGCTGGCCGACCCGCCCGAGGGCGGCGACTTCGACCCGGAGTTCGAGCAGACCCTGCTCGACCTCAACAACATCTTCCGCGACCGTCAGGGCCCCCGCGCCCTGGCCTGGGACAACGGCCTGGCCCTGGCTGCTCGCGCCCACGCCGCCGACATCGCCGTGACCGGCGTCTTCGACCACATGACGCGCGAAGGCTACTCCCCCGCCGGACGCGTCGGCTTGCTGGCCCGCGACCTGGTCGGCGCGCCGGGCGAGAACATCGCCATGCGCCGCAACGTCGCCACGGTCGTGCGCCCCGAGCAGATCATGGAGCAGTGGCGCACCAGCCCCGGCCACCGCGCCAACCTGCTGGCGCCGGGCTTCACCCATGTCGGCTACGGCGTCTACCGCAAGGGCCAGCAGGTGATCGCCGTCGGCGCCTATGCCGAGGTCGCCGCCCGCCTGGCCGCCCCTGCCCCACTGCGCGTGGCCTCGGCCGACGCCATCGCCGCGGCCCTGTCGCACGCGGCGCCGGCGATCCAGCAGTTCTCGGTGTCCGAGCCCGGCGGCGAGATCCTGACCACCACCTATGTCGAAGGACAGCCTCCCAGCGTGCTCAAGCCCGGCGCCTGGCAGCTGCGCCCGCACCTGTCGACCGGCGAGCACCGCTATCAGGTAGCCTGGGGACCGGTGTTCGTGCTGGGTTAGGCGGCGCCAGAAGCGCCGCCTCCAGAGCCTACTGCGCGACCGCCAGGGTCTCGATGCGGATCTTGACGTCGTCGCCGATCGCGCCCGCGCCGCCGGCGCTGCCGAAGGCCTTGCGGCTGATCGCGCCGGTGATGGTGAAGCCGGCCATCTTCTTGGGACCCATCGGACCCGTGCCGATCTTGTTGAGCTTGACGTCGAGGGTGACCGGCTGGGTCACGCCCATGATGGTCATGTCGCCGGTGACCTTGGCCGTATCGGCGCCGGTCTTGACCACCTTGGTCGACTTGAAGGTCATGGTCGGGTTCTTGGCGGCGTTCAGCCAGCGCTCGCCGGTGACGTGCTCCTCGCGCGCCGGATTGCCCGCCTGCAGGCTGCCCACCTCCACGGTGGCCTCGACGCGCGACTTCTCGGGCGCGGCCTCGTCCAGCCAGATCGTGCCGTCCGACTTGGCGAAGATGCCCAGGATCGAGGTGAAGCCGAAGCGGTCGATCGAGAACGAGGTCTCGGTGTGGGCCGGGTCCAGCTTGTAGGCGACCTCGGCGGCGAAGGCGGGCGCGGCGGCGGCGCTCAGGGCGGCCCCGGCGATCATGGCGGCGAGCAGGCGTTTCATGGGTCGTCTCCCTCATCCCAAAAAAGGATTGGCCCCAAACGGGACCGCGCGGACTTTTCCCCGCGCCCAGCGAGCGCGCAAGCCGGAAACGAAGCCCCCGGCGTACGCCGGGAGCTTCGCACGCTTCAGGCGGCCAGTTCAGGCAGCAGATCGTCCAGCTGCGCGAACTGCTCGGGCAGGCCGGCGGCCGAGCCGGTGATCGCTTCGTCGCAGGCTTCCTTGGTCGGATAGAGCTCGCTGAAGGTCAGCAGGGTCTTGCCGCCCTGATCTTGGAAGGTGACCGTCGTCACCGTGATCTCGCCGCTCTCCTCGTTGGTCCAGACGATCTTCGAGGGCGGGATCACCTCGGTGTACTTGCCGAAGAAGGCCATGGCGTTGGCGGCGTCGTGGCCGAACTCCAGGCGGTAGCCGCCGCCGGTGCGGACATCCATCTCGCAAGCCCGCAGCGGCACGCCGATCGACTTGGGCACCCACCAGCGCTGGAAGAGCTCGGGCTTGCTCCAGGCTTCGAACACGATGTGCGTGGGGCCATCGAACAGGCGGGTGACCACCAGCTCCAGGTCCGACTTGCGCTCCACCTTCGTCTCATTCTTCGCGGGCATTCTGGTCTTCCCTCTGTTTGAGTTCCTCGACGATCTCGTCCAGCGCGTCGAAGCGCAGGTCCCAGCGGCGACGGTAGCGTTCGAGCCACGCCGCCTCCTCCTCCAGCTGCAACGGGCTGAGCCGGCAGGTCCGAACGCGCCCAACCTTCTCGGTGACCACCAGCCCCGCCTCTTCCAGCACGCTGACGTGCTTCTTCATGCCCGTAAGGGTCATGTGGAAGGCTTCGGCCAAGTCGGTGATCGAGGCCTCCCGACGCCCCAGCCGCTCCAGGACGCCACGGCGGGTGGCGTCCGACAGCGCGGCGAAGGAGACATCGAGGCGGGCCGCTGATTGCTGAACCATGTGGTTCAGTATGCACGCGCGCCGACGCCGCGCAAGCCGCAAACGAAAAGCCCCCGGCCTGGGAGGGCCGAGGGCTTCGTGGGATTTTACGGGGTAGTCGGTAGTTTAGTTCTTGGCCTGGTCGACCAGCTTGTTCTTGGCGATCCAGGGCATCATGTCGCGCAGGCGGCCGCCCACTTCCTCGATCTGGTGCTCGGCCGCACGGCGACGCGTGGCCTTGAACGAGGGCTGGCCGACGGCATTCTCGAGCATGAAGTCACGCACGAACTTGCCCGACTGGATGTCTTCCAGCACGCGCTTCATCTCGGCCTTGGTTTCCGGCGTGATGATGCGCGGACCCGTCACGTACTCGCCGTACTCGGCCGTGTTCGAGATCGAGTAGTTCATGTTGGCGATGCCGCCCTCGTACATGAGGTCGACGATCAGCTTCAGCTCGTGCAGGCACTCGAAATAGGCCATTTCCGGCGCGTAGCCGGCTTCCACCAGCACTTCGAAGCCGGCGCGGACCAGCTCGACCGTGCCGCCGCACAGGACGGCCTGCTCGCCGAACAGGTCGGTCTCGCACTCTTCGCGGAAGTTGGTCTCGATGATGCCCGAACGGCCGCCGCCGATGGCCGAAGCGTAGGCCAGGCCAAGATCGTGGGCGTTGCCCGTGGCGTTGTGGTGCACCGCGATCAGGCAGGGCACGCCGCCGCCCTTCTGGTACTCGCCGCGCACGGTATGACCCGGACCCTTCGGCGCGACCATCAGGACGTCGATGGTGTCCTTCGGCTCGATCAGGCCGAAGTGGACGTTCAGGCCGTGAGCGAACAGCAGGGCCGCGCCGTCACGGATGTTGGGGGCGATGTCGTTCTTGTAGATCGCGGCCTGATGCTCGTCCGGAGCCAGGATCATGATCAGGTCGGCCCAGGCGGCGGCCTCGGCGACGGTCATGACCTTCAGGCCTTCGCCTTCGGCCTTCTTGGCGGTCGGCGAGCCGGCGCGCAGCGCCACGGCTACGTTCTTGATGCCCGAGTCCCGAAGGTTAAGCGCGTGGGCATGACCTTGCGAACCATAGCCTACGATCGCGATCTTCTTGTCCAAGATGCGGGCGAGGTCGGCGTCGCGATCATAATAGACGCGCATGTTTTATCTCCAAGGACTGGTCAATTCAGCCACTCCGCGCAACGGCGAAGCGACAAAGGCCGGGCGTTTGAGCGTTTTTTTGCCGTTTCGTCAAGGTGAAGCCGAAAGAACGCCGAAATGCCAAAGCCCTCGCGGCCACGTTTTAGGCGCTCGCGCGTTCGTACGCCATGCCGACACCCGAAAAGGACGGTCACGAGCCGCCCACCGCCGCCGTCCATCCGACCGAACAGCGCCCGCTGCGGGTGCTGCTGGTCGCGGGCTCACAGCGCCGCCACAACAGTTGTCCGGGCCTGGATTCCAAGGCTCGCGCCCTGATGCTGCGCGCCGCCGCGCGCATGCCGCCGGGCTGGCAAGTCGACACCGAGGACCTGGGCAACCAACACGGCAAGCCCAAGATCCAGGCCTGCAACGCCTGCGTCAGCTCGTCGATGGCGCTCTGCGTCTACCCCTGCAACTGCTACGGCCCGCGCTCGGACAACCAGCCGGACCTGATGTGGGATCTGGACCTCTACGGCCGCCTCGCCCGCGCCGACGCCTGGGCCTTTATCGGCCCCACGAACTGGTACGGGCCGACGACCAACTTCAAGCTGATGTTCGACCGCCTGGTCTGCGCGGCCGGCGGCAATCCGCGCCCCGACCTGATCGACAAGAAGGACACGCTGAAGGCCCAGGCCCTGGAACGCTCGCCCGAGTGGAAGCAGCTGACCCGCAATCACCTGGAAGGCCGAACGGCGGCGTTCTTCACCTATTGCGACGGCGGAGCCAACGAGCTCGGCGACGACGGCCGACCCAAGCTGGTGAAGCAGAAGGCGTGGTTCGACCCCAAGGAAGAGCCCTACCAGGACGAGCGCATGGCCTATCAGGGCCTGGTCTGGCAGTGCCGCTACAGCGGGATCGAGGTCCCCGATGACCTGTGGGTCGCCGGCGTCTTCGGCGAGGGCGAGCCCTACGCCGATGACCAGGTCGAGCACATGATGGCCGCGAAGGAGAGCATCAAGGCCTTCGACGCCTGGGCCAGCGGCTTCATCCGCCATGTCGAGAAGAAGGGCGTGGTGGCGACCAAGGACGACGAGCGCGCCGCCCTCTCCACCACCAACGTCTAAGCCCTGCGGACGGGGAACAGCGCCCGCAGCGCCGGGTCACGCAGCCACAGGCCGCCCCACATGAACAGGCCCAGATAGAGCGAGAAGAGCTCGTGGCTGAACAGCGGGTTCTCGATACGCACCTGCGTCGCCATGGCCCCTCCCAGCAGGCCGGTCATCAAGATCGCGCCCAGCATCGACGTGCGCGGGATGACGTAGAGCACGACGAAGGCCAGCTCCATCAGGCCGATCATCAGCACGTAGTCGGCCTTCCAGCCCAGGGCGGTCAGGGTCTGGGCCGCCACGGGCATGCCCAGCAGCTTGGGCGCGATGGAGGCGCCGAGCATGAAGAGAACGAACAGGCCGCTGAGCACGCGGCCGGTCCACACCATCGGGGAAGCTTTCATCGGGTCTCTCCTCAAGGCGAAACGGCCGCCTTCGAGTTGAAGACGGCCCAGCTTGCCCTGCCCCGACACCGATGGCGCAGAAAAACGGACGGGCCTCGCCAGAGACCCGCCCGCCTTCAGATCACCAGAAGAGGTCGTAATAGACGCTCAGGACCTGGCCGCTCCAGACATCGACCAGGATGGCGTCCGAGCCGACCCGGACCCACTCGCAGCCGATCGGCGGCAGCGGCAGGCCATACGAGCCCCAGTTCAGATAGTACGAGCTGCCGTACCAGCCGCCCGGCAGGTAATCGCCGAACGACCAGCTGCGGGCGTACCAGCCGCGCGGATAGCGATAGGCCGGCGCCCGGTAGCGCTGGGCCGAGCGGTAGCTCGGGCGATAGTAGCTGCGGTCGTACTGCTGACGGCCGCGGTCACGATCGCGATACTGGCCGCCCTGGCCCGGACGACGGTCGTTCCGGTCCCAGCCGCCGCGGTTGTTGTCCCAACGATTGTTGTCGTTGCGATCCCAGTTGCCCGGGCCGCGGTTGTCGTTGCGGTCCCAGCCGCCAGGACGGTTGTCGTTGCCGCGATTGTCGTTGCGATCGGGACGGCCGCCGCGGTTGTCGTCGCCACGGTTCCAACCGCCTCGGTTGTCGTTGCCGCCCCGGTTCCAGCCCGAGCCGCCATTGTTCTGCGGCGGTTGGGCCTGGGGTTGAGGCTGGGGCTGCGGTTGAGGTTGGGTCTGCGGGCGGTCGCCACGATTCCAGCCGCCTTGGCCGCGATCGCCACGGTCGCCTCGGTCCCAACCGCCGCCGTTGTTCTGCTGCGGCTGGGGTTGCGGCTGAGCCTGAGGTTGGGGCTGAGGCTGCGGACGCTCGCCGCCACCATGGTTCCAGCCGCCGCCATTGCCGCGGTCGCCGCCGCCTTGCCAGCCGCCGCCGCTTTGGCCGCCGCCCTGGCCGCGATCACCACGATCGCCGCCGCGGTCTCCCCCGCGATCACCTCTGGGGCCGCCGTCGCCGCGGTCGCGCTGGGCGAACTGCTGCTGCTGAGCCACCACGCCAGCGGCGGCTCCGGCTTCTGCCGCCGCGCCGCCCAGCAGCGAAAGCGCCAGGGCGGTCGTGATCAGACGTTTCATTTCTTGCTCCGAAGGGCCTTGAAGCGCGGCCCGGGCTTGTCCCTTGATAGCAGTGTCGGACTCGCCGGATGAACCGGGCTTGAACAGAGATAACGCGTGAGGGCCTTCGATGACCGCGCACTACAATGACATCGTCGCGTTCTGGCGCGGGGCCGGACCCAAGAAGTGGTTCAAGAAGGACCCGGCCTTCGACAGCGCCATCGCCCTGAAGTTTGAGCAGACCCACTATCGCGCCTCGATGCGTCGCTATGACAAGTGGGTCGAGACGCCGGTGGGCGCGCTGGCCATGCTGATCCTGCTGGATCAGTTTCCGCGCAATATGTACCGCAACACCCCGCACGCCTTCGCCACCGACCCGCTGGCGCGGATGTTCGCCCACGAGGCCATCGCCGCCGGCCACGACACCGACGCGGCCATCGACGCGGACCTGCGGCCGTTCTTCTACCTGCCGTTCGAGCACTCGGAATCGCTGGTCGACCAGGAGCTCAGCGTCCAGCTGTTCGCCGCCCTGCAAGCCGACACGGGCGACGAGGAATCGATGAAGTTCGCCCTCATCCACCGCGACATCATCGCCCGCTTTGGTCGCTTCCCCCACCGCAACGCCGGTCTTGGTCGCAAAACCACCGAGGCCGAGCAGGAATTCCTCGACGAAGGCGGTTTCGCCGGTTAACCGCGCCTCAATCTTGGCGCGACCGCCCCTCGCCTGTAGGGTGAAGGCTCAAGTCGGGGACTACCGGGGAACACCACGTATGAAAGCTGTCCGTAGCGCGCTGGCCGTTGGTCTGGCGCTGACCACCCTTGCACCGGCCTTGGCGCCCACGGCGGCCTTCGCACAAGCCAAGGCCAGCAAGGGCCAGACGATGCAGGCCCAGGCCTCCTCGGAGGTGCCGCACTGCAATCGCAAGCTGGGCACGCTGTCGATCGTCGACGGCGACGATTCCAGCGGCTGGACCCAGTACAACCTGGCCTCGCCGCAGAAGGTGCTGCGCGCCATCGTCCAGCGCTCGGGCTGCTTCAACCTCGTCGATCGCGGCGCGGGCCTGGGCGCGGCCCAGAAGGAACGTGAGATCGGCGGCGGGCTCGGCCTGCAGCGCGGCTCCAACGTCGGCCAGGGCCAGGTCAAGGCCGCCGACTACGTGCTCGTGGCCGAGGTCGCGGGCAGCAACAGCAATGTCGGCGGCGGCGCGGTGGCTGGCGCCATCGGCGGCCTGATCGGCGGTCGCGTCGGCGGTCTGGTCGGCGGCATCAAGACCAAGAAGCTGGAAGCCAACACCCAGCTGTCGCTGACCAATGTCCGCACCACCGAGACCATGTCGGTGTCGGAAGGCTATGCCGTGAAGAACGACATCGGCTGGGGCGCGGGCGGCGGCCTGGGCTTCGCCGGCGCCGTCGGCGGCGGCTACGAAGACACCGACATCGGCCGCATCGTCACCCTGTCGTTCATCAACGCCTATTCGAAGATGATCGGCGACCTGGGCCTGCTGTCCGACGCCGGCCCGGCCGCGGCGGCCGCGCCGTCCAAGACCTTCGTGGCCACGCGCCCGACCAACCTGCGCGCCACCCCCGTGGCCGCCGGCAAGCTGATCCGCGCCCTCCCCGCCGGCGCCATCGTCTATCCGACGGGCAAGAAGCAGGACCTGTGGTGGGAAGTCGCCGACGAGAACGACAATGTCGGCTGGGTGCTGAACACGGCGCTGGAGCCGTCGAAGTAAGGCCAAGCTCCCGGAATACCGGGGAGAAATGACCATCGACTGTGGACGTCCGCCGGTCTCGCACTGGCGGGCGTCCCGATTCGGCGGGTATTCTCCAGCGTCATGAACGCCATCCTGCCGATCCAAGCTGACAGCGCCGCCGATCATCCCGAGCGGCAGTATCTGGCCCTCCTCGCCGACATCCTGGCGAACGGCGTGCAGCGCGGCGACCGCACCGGCACCGGCACGCTCGGCGTCTTCGGCCGGCAGATCCGCTTCGACCTCGCCAAGGGTTTCCCGGTCCTGACGACCAAGAAGCTGCACTTGCGTTCGATCTTCATCGAGCTGCTGTGGTTCCTGAAGGGCGACACCAACATCGCCTATCTCAAGGACAACGGCGTGCGCATCTGGGACGAGTGGGCCGACGAGAACGGCGACCTCGGCCCCGTCTACGGCAAGCAGTGGCGCTCGTGGGCGACGCCGGACGGCCGGGTGATCGACCAGATCGCCAACCTCGTCGAGAACCTGAAGACCAACCCCAACAGCCGCCGCCACATCGTCACGGCCTGGAACCCGGCCGATGTCGACGACATGGCTCTGCCGCCCTGCCACTGCCTGTTCCAGTTCTTCGTGGCCGACGGCAAGCTGTCCTGCCAGCTCTATCAGCGCAGCGCCGACGTGTTCCTGGGCGTGCCGTTCAACATCGCGTCGTACGCCCTGCTGACCGTGATGGTCGCCAAGGTCGTCGGCCTGGAGCCGGGTGAGTTCGTCCACACCTTTGGCGACGCTCACCTCTACCTCAACCACCTGGACCAGGCCCGCGAGCAGCTGACCCGCGAGCCCTTCGACTTCCCGACCCTGAAGATCGCTGACAAGCACGACCTGTTCGCCTTCGAGTACGAGGACTTCACCCTGGAAGGCTATCAGGCCCACCCGCATATCAAGGCCGAGGTCTCGGTTTGATCGGTCTGAGCATCGTCGTCGCCCGCGCCGCCAACGGCGTGATCGGTCGCGACGGCGATCTGCCCTGGCGGCTGAAGTCGGACCTGGCCCTGTTCAAGGCCAACACCCTGGGCAAGCCCATCATCATGGGCCGCAAGACCTGGGACAGCCTGCCTCGCAAGCCCCTGCCCGGCCGCACCAATATCGTGCTGTCGCGCGACCAGAGCTTCGAGCCGGGCGGCGCGATCCCCTGCGAGACCTGGATGGAAGCCGTCCAGATCGCCAAGGAACAGGCGGCCGACGACGAGGTCGAGGAAGTCTGCGTGATCGGCGGCCGCGCCCTGTTCGAACTGGCCTTGCCGAAAGCCAAGCGCCTCTACCTGACCGAGGTCGCCGCGGAGGTGGACGGCGACGTCCACTTCCCCGACTTCGACGAGAGCGCCTGGACCGAAGTCCGCCGCGAGGAGCACCCCGCCGGCGAAGGCGATGACCACGCCTTCACCTTCCGGGTGCTGGAGCGGCGTTAGTTCGCCGCCAGCGGCAGCGGCTTCTTCTCCAGATTGGCCAGCTTGTGCGTCTTCAGGAGCTGGCCCGTGCAAGCCTTGAACACGACCTCGACTTCGCCGCCCTTGCCGACCTCGGGCATGGCGTATTTGGCCGGGCCGATGCGCTGCGCGGTGATCACCGTGTCGCCCTTGCCGGTCTTGCTCCAGGCCAGGCGCATGTGGGTCGCGGTGTCTCCGAACCGCTTCTGAAGGTCATTGTCGAAGGTCTTGTGGACCGCGCCGTCGACGACCGGCTTCCACTGTTCGTTCTTCATCGCCGGGCAGCTGGCCCGGGTCGGCATCTTCGCGGACTTCGTCCACGGCATCGAAGGCGCGGTGGCGCAGCCCGTCAGCACCAGCCCCGCCGCCGCGACCGCCATCATTGATACCCGCATGCCAGAATCCCTTGTCCGTACTTCGCCCCACGCTCACCGCGAAATCGTGGCGGGCGCAAGGCCTCAGTCGTCGGTGAAGTAGTCCGCGATCGTCGCATCCACCGGCTCCAGCTCGAACTTCGGCGAGGCGGCGCGCTCCAGGGCATGGCGGATCTGCCAGGCGCTGCGGCCGACATGGACGCCCATGCCGCGCAGCTCGGCGACGATGGCCTCGCGGGTCGTCTCATCGACAGCCTGGTTGTTGCGCAGCCGCGCCTGGTCCAGACGCCAGCCGAAGAAGGTGTCGGGACGCAGTTCCACCACCGCCCCCGGCGCGGGCTGCCACTCGTAGATGGCGGCCCGCTGGTCGACCGCGCTGTCCAGGTAGTCGGACAGGCAGTTGCGATAGCGGCGGGCCGCGTCGCGGATGGCGGCGGCGGTCTCCAGCGGTCGTAGGCGCTCGGTGCCGGGGTGCGGCGCGGGCGGCAGCTCGCGACGGAAGTCCTCGACCACCAGGGTGAACAGCGCCTTGGGCGTCTGCGCCTGGCCCCAGGCCGCGACCCGCGCCGCCAGCACTTGCGGCGACAAGCGGCGGGCCAGAACGGCGTGGGTCTCGGCCAGCAAGGCCGCCTGGGCCGGAGTGACGCGCAGGGCGACGCCGCCGACCTCGCGCAGGTCTGGCGGCAGCGCCGCCAAAGCGCGCACAAGGTCAGGCGCGATCGCCTCGGCGTGGCGCAGGGTCTTGGCCGGCGCGGGATCGGCCAGCAGTTGCACGAGGGCGCGGTAGTCCTCCGGGCTCCAGGCGATCTCGCCCAGATGCTCCAGCGCGCGGCGCAGGCCGGCGGGCGCATTCTCCAGGGTCACGGCGATGGCCTTGCGCACCGGCAGGTCCATCAGACCGACAACGTCGATGGGCGGACCGCCGTGGGGTTCGGCGGCCAGCATCAGGCAGATCAGGTGCCGCCGCGCCGCCGGAGCGGTCACGAAGGCGGTATGGGGCGCAGGCCACAGGGCGGCCAACACCTCGGCATAGGCGGGCGCGATCAGGCGCAGCAGGGGCGAGGCGACGGAGGTCGTGCTCGCCAAGGACAGGACGGTCATTGAAAAGCTCCGGCGGCGGCCGGAGCGGCCGCGGCTAGCGGTAGTGACGCGAGAGGTTTGCGGATCGGCGGCAGCGCGACATCGACGGCGCACGCCAACCCGCCTTCGGCGGTGCTTTGGTCTGTGCGGTGGCGAGGGTCATGCGGCGGATCGGCTCCCGGAGCTGGCTTGGAGGCTGGCTGATCCCACAGGCTTCGACTCGCGACAAGCCCCGAGAACGCCGTTCGATCACACGCCCCGGCGGCTGTGGCCTGCACGCCACGGTTGGCCGAACGGAACCCTCGCCAGGTTCAAACAGGCGTTTATAGTCGTCGCCAGCGCTCATCAGAGGCGCATAGGGAGACGTCGATGGACATCCAGCTGGTCGCCGAAGGTCTGCAATTCCCCGAAGGTCCGATGGCCATGGCCGACGGCTCGGTGATCCTCACCGAGATCCAGGGCCAGCGCCTGACCCGTGTCTGGCCGGACGGCCGCAAGGAGACGGTCGCCGAGACGGGCGGCGGTCCCAACGGCGCGGCGATCGGGCCGGACGGCGCGATCTACGTCACCAACAACGGCGCCAGCTTCCAGTTCTTCGAGGCCAATGGCCTGAACATCCCCGGCCCTACCCCGCCGACGCATACGGGCGGTTCCATCCAGCGCATCGACATCGCGAACGGCGCGATCACCACGCTCTACACTGAATGCGACGGCAAGCCGCTGGTCGGTCCCAACGATCTGGTCTTCGACAAGCAGGGCGGCTTCTGGTTCACCGATCACGGCTGCTCGACGCCCGAGGGCCGCAAGTACGGGGCGCTGTACTACGCCCTGGCCGACGGCTCGAAGATCACCCGCTGGCGCGATCACTTCGTCTCGCCCAACGGCGTGGGCCTCTCGCCCGACGAGAAGACGGTCTACATGGCCGACACCATGCTGGGGCGGCTGTGGTCATTTGACGTGACCGAGCCCGGCGTGCTGGCCGACGCGCATCCGCTGATGCCGGGCAACGTGGTCTGCAACCTGCCGGGCTACCAGCTGCTGGACAGCCTGGCGGTCGAGGCCGGCGGCAAGGTCTGCGTGGCGACCATCATCAACGGCGGCATCACCGCCTTCGACCCGGACGGCTCGACCGAGCACTACGCCTTCCCGGACGTGATCGTGACCAACATCTGCTTCGGCGGCGCCGACATGCGCGACGCCTGGATCACCGGCTCGGGGACCGGCAAGCTCTACAAGGCGCGCTGGCCGCGTCCGGGCCTGAAGCTGAACTTCAACGGCTGAAAACGCCAAAGCATGAACTGAAGTCACAAGTCCTGTGCCTGACCACGGCGTAGTCCTGCGCCGTGGCGGTCCCATCTGTGGCTCCGTCAAAGCAACGGAGCCCAGCGATGGACCTCAAACTGAACGACAAGACCGCGCTGGTGACCGGCTCGACCGCCGGCATTGGCCTGGAAATCGCCCGCACCCTGGCCGTCGAAGGCGCCAAGGTGTTCGTCACCGGCCGCACCCAGGCCAAGCTGGACGAGGCCATCGCCAGCATCAACGCCTCGGGCGGCGCCAAGGTGGAAGGCATCGTGGCCGATCCCGGCACTGCCGAAGGCGCCGCGACGATCCTGAAGGCCGTCCCGTCGGTCGACATCTTGGTCAACAACCTCGGCATCTACGAGATGAAGGCCTTCGCCGACATCCCGGACGAGGACTGGCTGAAGCTGTTCGAGGTCAACGTCATGAGCGGCGTGCGCCTGTCGCGCGGCTACTTCCCCGGCATGCTGGAGCGCAACTGGGGCCGGGTGATCTTCATCTCGTCGGAGTCGGGTCTCGCGATCCCGGGCGAGATGGTCCACTACGGCATGACCAAGAGCGCCCAGCTGGCCGTCGCCCGCGGCATGGCCCAGCAGACTAAGGGCACCGGCGTCACGGTCAATTCCGTCCTGCCGGGTCCGACCCGCGCGGCCGGCATCTTCGAATTCCTGAAGAGCGTCTCGGCCAACCCGAACGGCACAACCGACGAGCACGAGGCCGAATTCTTCGAGAAGCACCGCACCTCGTCACTGCTGCAACGGATGATCGAGCCGCAGGAGATCGCCAGCCTGGTGGCCTACGTCGCCAGCCCCTTGTCGGCGGCGACCAACGGCGCTTCGCTGAAGGCCGAAGGTGGTCTCGTCACCACCATCGCCTAGGGCCAAGCGGCGGGAGGAGCGTCAGCCCCCGCTCCCCCGCCTACTCCCGCAGGAAAGCGCCGGCGACCAGAAGCGCCATGGCCAGCAAGGCGAGCAAGCCGGACAGATAGGGCAACCAAGTCATCGACGCCTCCCTCTCGTGAGCGGGGCGACGATGCTCCGGGACCGGCCTGAGGCACAGCCCCGGAACAGGGGGTGTTGGCTAAGCGACGCCTAGTAAAGCGTGCCGAGCGCGGCGCGCTCGAAGTTCTGCAGCTCGTCCTGGCGGCCGTCGCGGATCTTCACGACCCACTCCGGATCCTGCAGCAGGGCGCGGCCGACGCCGACGAGGTCGAACTCGCCGCGCTCAAGGCGCTCCAGCAGGCCGTCGATCGAGGCGGGTTGGCTGCCCTCCCCGCCGAACGCGGCGATGAACTCGCCCGACAGACCCACCGAGCCCACCGTGATGGTCGGCGCGCCGGTCAGCTTCTTGGCCCAGCCGGCGAAGTTCAGGTCGCTGCCCTCGAACTCCGGCTCCCAGAAGCGGCGTTGCGAGCAGTGGAAGATGTCGGCCCCGGCGTCGGCCAGCGGCTGCAGCCAGGCTTCCAGCAGTTGCGGGGTCTCGGCGTTCTTGACCGCGTAGTCCTGCTGCTTCCACTGCGACAGGCGGATGATCACCGGATAGTCTGCGCCCACGGCCGCGCGGACGGCCTTCAGGATCTCGGCGGCGAACTTGCTGCGCTCGGCGATGGTCGGGCCGTTCAGGTGGTCGTCGCGGACATTGGTGCCGTTCCAGAAGAACTGGTCGATCAGATAGCCATGGGCGCCGTGCAGCTCGATGGCGTCGAAGCCCAGGCGCTTGGCGTCGGCGGCGGCCGTGGCGAAGGCTTGAATCGTGTCGGCGACGTCCTCGTCGGTCATCGGCTCGGTGAACTGCGCGCCGCCGGCCTTGGAGAGGCCCGAGGGGCTGTCGACCTTGCCCAGGTTCGCCGTGCCCTTGGCCGAGCCCACGTGCCACAGCTGCGGGGCGATCAGGCCGCCGGCGGCGTGGACTTCCTCGACCACCTTCTTCCAGGCGGCCAGCTCGGCGTCGCCGTGGAAGCGCGGCACGTTGGCGTCGTTCAGCGAGGCCGGACGGGCCACGCCCGTGCCCTCGGTGACGATCAGGCCGACCTGGCCTTCCGCGCGGCGGCGGTAATAAGCCGCCACATCGTCGGTGGCCACGCCGCCCGGCGAGAACGACCGCGTCATCGGCGCCATCACCGTCCGGTTGGGCAGCTTCAGCGACTTGAATTCGAACGGCTTGAACAGGGCGTCGAGCGACATGGGGTGTTCCGGAACAGGAGGTGTTGCGCGCGATCCAAACATCCGTTCGGATCGCGCGTCCATGCAGAAAAACTGAGGCGCTAGAGCCCAAGCACCATCTTGGCCATGATGTTGCGCTGGATCTCGTTGGACCCGGCGTAGATCGAGGCCTTGCGGTAGTTGAAATAGGCCGGCGCCGCCGGAGCCGCGTAGTCGGGGCCGGCGCGCAGTTCGTTGCTCTTGGACCAGGGGTCCTCGACGAACGGCGCGGCATAGGTCCCGACCGCCTCGAGGGTCAGCTCGGTGATCGCCTGCTGGTACTCCGAACCGACGCATTTCAGCATCGAGGACGCCGGGCCGATCGCTTTGCCGGTGGTGCGGCCGGTGAAGACCCGCAGCTCGGTGGCGTTCAGCGCCTCGACCTGGATCTCCAGGTTGGTGATCTTGTTGCGGAAATCGGCGTCGTCGATCAGCCGGCCGCCGTCATCGGCCAGCTCCATCGCCGCGATGCGCTTGACCTTCTTGAGCATGTTCATCAGGCTGGGCGCATAGGCGTTGCCGCGCTCGAACTCGAGCAGGTACTTGGCGTAGGTCCAGCCCTTGTTCTCCTCGCCGATGCGGTTGGCGATCGGCACGCGGACATTGTCGAAGAAGACCTGGTTGATCTCCTGCTCACCGTCGGGCGGGCCGTCCAGGGTGACGAGCGGCTTGATCTGGATGCCGGGCGTGTCCATCCGCAGCAGCAGGAACGAGATGCCTTCCTGCGGCTTGCCCTCAGACGAGGTGCGCACCAGGCAGAACATCCACTCGGCCCACTGGGCGTGGGTGGTCCAGATCTTCGAACCGTTCAGGACGTAGTGGTCGCCGTCGCGCTCGGCCTTCATCTGCAAGGACGCGAGGTCCGACCCCGAACCCGGCTCCGAATAGCCCTGGCACCACCAGATGTCGGACTTCAGGATCGGCGGCAGGTGCTGGGCCTTCTGCTCATCCGAGCCGAACGCCATGATCACCGGCGCGACCATCTTCAGGCCCATCGGCGAGGAGGTCGGCACGCCGGCCAGGCTCATCTCCATGTTGAAGATGTAGCGCTGCGAAGGCGTGAAGCCCGCCCCGCCCAGCTCGACCGGCCAGTCCGGCGCGGCCCAGCCCCGGTCGGCCAGCTTCTTCTGCCAGGCCACCTGGCCGGCCTTGTCGAGATAGCCGTTCTTGGACTGGCTGAGCTGCTTCCTCAGGCCCTCGTCATAGGCGGTCGCGATCCAGTCGCGGACCTCCTGCTGGAAGGCCAGGTCCTCGGGCGAGAAGGCCAGATCCATCGCCGCCTACTCCACCGCGTCGAGATATTCGATCTCGGGGCGACCGGCCATGAACGGCCCCATCGCCGCGCCGGCGGCCTTGAAATAGTCGGTGCCGCCGTGGTGCTTCAGCGCGTCCTCGGAGGCGTAGAGCTCCAGCACCTTGTAGATGCCCGCCTCGGTCTTGGAGCGGGTCAGCTGGTAGACGAGACAGCCCGGCTCGTTGGCCTTCACCTTGTTCTGGAGATCCAAGAACACCTTCTCGAAATCCGCGGACTTGTCCGGCTGGACCTTCAGGACTGCGACGACGCCGATCATGCTTGCCTCCCAACGCTTGTTTGAAAGCAGCATCGGACAGCGCGAGGCCGGGAGCAAGCCCTCCCTTTCGTCATTCCCGCCCTTGTGGCGGGAACCCCTGGTTCAGCTGACGCGTGAGAAAAGGAGCGGACCGCTCTGCGGTTCGCTTGCACTGCACTTGCGACGGATAGAGGGGTTCCCGCCACAAGGGCGGGAATGACGACGGGATCTAAGGCCGCTCGTTCCAGCCGTAGGCCACCCACGAGTGACCGCCGACATTGCGGGCTTCGATCAAGCTGGGATCCCCCGCCGGCGCCTTGCCGACCTTGCGGCCGCGGAAGGCGAAGGCGGCGAGGCCGAAGAGCGCGCTGCCCAGGAAGCCGACGGCGACCACGGTCGCGGCGAAGATCACCGCCAGCACCGCGCCCACCACCACCGCGATCGACGTCGCCAGAGCGCCGGCCATCCAGGCCAGGCTATGGAAGGGCGAAGCTGCGGCGCTTTGGCTGCTCATCGTAATCCTCTCGTCCACGCTCATGATCAACGAAGTTGGTTCACAAGCGCTGAACTGCAACTGAACACCCGCCGGCTTCGGATGAAAAGCCTTTTCCGGCTCTTTGTGGGGGCGGCCGATCGTCCCAACGCCCCACGCGAGCTCAACCCGCGGCGGCCAGCCCCAGTTCCCGGCGTTCCTGCATCACCGTCGTGAAGGCGGCGTTGATGGCTGCGGCCTTGCTCTCGGCCAGGGCGATGAAGTCGGCCGGCAGGCCCCGCGCCCGCGCCCGGTCGGGGTGAGCGTTGGACAAGGCCAGCTTCCAGGCCTTGCGCACCGTGGCGTCGTCGGCGTCGGCCGGCACTTCCAGGATGGCGTAGGGATCGTCCTTGCCGACGCCCAGGTGGGTGGCGCGCAGGCGGCGGAACGACAGCGGCGACATGCCGAACAGGTCCGAGACCCGCTCCAGATAGTCGAGCTCGTCCTGGGTCACGATCCCGTCGGACTTGGCGATATGGAACAGGCCGTCGACCACGTCCTCCAGCAGCTGCGGGCAAGTGCTGTAGCGCTTGGCCAAGCGCCTGGCGTAGCTCTCGAAGCCGTGGGTCGTCTGGCGGGCCAGGTCGTACAGGCGGTGGATGTTCTGCTCCGACGCCGGGTCGGGCTGGAACACCTCGGTAAAGGCCTGGAACTCGCTGCCGTCGGCGCGGCCGTCGACCTTGGCCAACTTGGCGCCTAGCGCAGTCACAGCCGTCGAGAACGCCGGATCCTCGCCCGGCAGACCGCCCGGACATTCCGTGCAATCGGCCAGGTCCAGACGCCGGGCGGCGATGCTCGCGATATTGCGCCAGAAGCTCATGAAGCGCCTCGAAACCAGCGACGAACGTTAGAAATACGCGCGAAGGACCCATCCGGATCACCTCGTCATCGTGCTTCTAGCACAATGAGAATGATCGTTCACATGACTTTAGTGCAATGCGGCGAAACCGCCCGACGCTGCGACAAAGACACGGACGAGAAAGGTCGGGGCGTAGGGAGCCGAATGCGCTTTCGCTCGTTATGGCCACGCTTGATCGCTTACGGTCACGCAACGGTCCCATTCCCGATCGAAATGCTCTAGTCAGACTCGACGTTTGTAAAAAGGACATCCGCCCGCATGGCGAACGCCCTCTTCCTCGCTCTCGCACTCTTCGCCCAGGACGGCCAGGTCAGCCAGTCGCCCAATGCTCCGCCGACCGACGAGTACGGCTATGTCGCCTGGTGCTACGGCGCGCTAGGCGGTTACGCCAACCTCTACGACCGCGTGATGCCGGAAGTGACGCGGATCGAGAAGGCGTTCCCGGGTCCGGACGGCGTCGCCGCCTCGCTGAAGACCTATCCGGAAATGCGCGCCCAGGCGCAGCTGGACCTGAAGACCTTCGCCTCGGCGATCACGGCGGCCGAGAAGGCCAGCCCGCGCCCGATCTCGGAATATGGCGGCGCGCAGGTCAAGCGCGGCCAGTCCATCTGGCAAGGCGCCGACAAGATCGACAAGGCGCGTCTGGCCCAGATGTGGATGAGCTGGAGCCCGCCCGGCGACTGCGAGAAGCGCGCCAAGACGCTGGAGATGAAGTCCAGCATCCTGGGCAAGGCGCTGAACTTCAACAACGCCGCCGCGGCCAGCAAGAGCGAGACGACGCCTGCGCCGACGCCCGCGCCCGAGCCGGAGCCCGCCGCGCCGCCGGTCCAGGAGCCCGCGCCCGCCCCGGTCGCCAAAAGCGCGCCAGCGCCCGCGCCGAAGCCAGCCATCGCCAAGCCTGCGCCGGTGAAGACCGCGACGGCCAAGCCGACGCCGGCTCCAGCCGCCAAGCTGCCTCCGATCGGCGCCAACGAGGTGATCGTCGATCCGGTCAATCCGATCCCCTGCGCCGGCAGCCTGGTCCCCGCCAAGCGCGGCGGCCGCGACGTGCTGATCTGCAAGGCGGACTAAAGGCCTAGTTGGCCGGCAGCAGCCCGTTGCCGGCCAACGCCTTGAACCACCGATAAGACGCCTTCGGCGTCCGCACGCCCGTCGTTCGGTCCATGGCCACCAGGCCGAACTTCGAGGTGTAGCCCAGGTCCCACTCGAAATTGTCGATCAGGGTCCACTCGAAATAGCCGCGCACGTCGCAGCCCGCCTCGCGGGCGGCCAGCACCGCCTCCAGGTGGCGGCGTAGGTAGCTGATGCGGAACTGGTCTTTGAGGATCGCCGGGCCAGTCCCGAACGGGTCGGAACAGCCGTTCTCGGTCACCATCATCTTGGGCGCGCCGTATTCGCGGCGCACGCGGTCCAGGATCTCGTAGAGACCCGACGGGTCGATGTGGCGGCCGAAGGCGTCCAGCTCCGCGCCCTTGGGCGGATGGGCCTGGGCGATCTTGCTGGGCGCGCTGAGGTCCAGCCGCACATAGGCCGGTGCGTAATAGTTCACGCCCAGGAAATCGACCGGCTGGCGCACCGTCTTCAAGTCGCCGTCCAGGACGACGCCCCTCAGCAGATCGTCGAGATCCTTCGGATAGGTCCCCTTGAACAGGGGATCCAACCAGGCCCTGTTCCAGAGCGCGTCGAGGCCGTCGGACGCCAGGCGATTCCAGGGCAATCCGCCCGCCGGCCGGCAGGGCTGCAGGGCCATGGTGGTGCCGACCTGCAGGCCCGTCGCGCCCGCCCGCAGCGCCTGCATGGCCAGGCCCTGGCCTAGGTTCATGTGGTGGATCACCTTGCCCAGCAGGTTGATGTCCTTCAGCCCCGGCGCGTGCTCGCCCAGCACGTGGCCGAAAACGGCGTGCACCGCCGCCTCGTTGAGGATGATGTAGTTCTTCAGCCGGTCGCCCAGCTTTTCGACCACGGTGTGGGCGTAGTCGGCGAAACGCAGGGCCGTGTCGCGACTGGCCCACCCACCCATCCCTTGCAGGCCCTGCGGCAGGTCCCAGTGGAACAGCGTGGCGTACGGCGTGATCCCCTTGGCCAGCAGGGCGTCGACCAGCTTCGAATAGTGGTCGAGGCCCGCCGGGTTCACCGCCCCCTGCCCCGTCGGCAGCACCCGCGACCAGCTAATCGAGAAGCGATAGGCGTCCAGCCCCGCGCCAGCGATCAGGTCGACATCGTCCTGGAAGCGGCGATAGCTGTCGGTGGCGACCGTGGCGTCGGACTTGTCCTTCACATGGCCGGGGACCTTTTCGAACAGGTCCCAGACCGAAGGGCCACGCCCGTCGGCCGCCTGCGAGCCCTCGGTCTGGAAGGCCGCGGTGGCGACACCCCAGACGAAGTCCTTGGGAAACTGCCGGTTCCTGGGCTTGAGGTCCGTCTCGTGGCCGCCTTCGCAGCCCACAAGACCCATGGCCGCACCGCCCAAAGCCAATGCTCCGAGCGCCCGGCGGTTAACGCCTGACCGTTCCATCGTCCCCTCCCTTATCGTTGGACGGGAGGATGCGAGCCGACGGGCCGTTTGGCTAGTTCACGCTCGGGAAGTCAGCGGACCTTCGCCTTTTCCCGCACGCCGGCGATCGCATCCGCCGGCATCGGGCGGCCCAGCAGGTAGCCCTGGAACTCGGCGCAGCCCAGCTTCACCAGGGCGTCGAACTGGACTTGCGTCTCCACGCCTTCGGCCGTGGTCTTCAGGCCCAGCGACTTGGCCAGACTGACGATGGCGCTGGCGACGGCCAGGCTCTCGCCGTTGCCGGGCAGGCTGGCGACGAACGAGCGGTCGATCTTCAGCTTGTCGATCGGATGGCGGCGCAGATAGGCCAGCGAGGCATAGCCGGTGCCGAAGTCGTCCAGGGCTAGGCGGAAGCCCAGGCGCTTGAGGCGACGCAGGGCCTCGTGGACGCCGTCGCTGTCCTTGAGCAGGGCCGTCTCGGTGATCTCCAGCATGAAGACGTCGGCGCGGGCGCCGGTCTCGGCCAGGGTGGCGACCATCTCGTCGACGAAGCCGGGACTGGACAGCTGGATGGCCGAGACGTTGACCGACACCTCCAGCCCCGACCAGCGCAGGCTGTCGTAGCACGCGCGGCGGAACACCGAGGCGCCGACAGCGCCGATCAGGCCGCAGGCCTCGGCCAGCGGAATGAAGATGGCCGGCGAGATCTCGCCGCGCTCGGGATGGGTCCAGCGCGCCAGCGCCTCGACGCCGATCATCGTACCTCGCGCGTCCGTCAGCGGCTGATAGGCGACCGTCAGGGCGTCGTTGTCCAGGGCCGTGCGCAGGTCGCGCTCCAACCCCTTCCGCAGGCGCAGGGCCGCATCCATCTCGGGCTCGAAGAAGGCGAAGCGGCCGCGACCGGCTTCCTTGGCGCGGTAGAGGGCGACGTCGGCCTGGCGCAGCAGTTCGGCCTGGCCCTGGTCGGCGTCGGAGACCACCGCCACGCCCACCGAGCACGACAGCTCTGCCCGGCCGATGGAAAGGTCGACCTCGCCCGACAGGCCCTCGACCACGCGCTGGGCCATGGTGGCCGCGCCGGCGGGGGTAGTGTCGGGCAGGATGATGGCGAACTCGTCGCCGCCCAGGCGGCAGATGGTGTCGGTCTCGCGGCAGAGGGTCTTCAGCCTGCGAGCGACCTCGCGGATCAACTGGTCGCCGGCGTCGTGGCCGTAGCTGTCGTTGACTTCCTTGAAGCGGTCCAGGTCGATGCACAGCACGCCCAGATGGCCCGGCTTGCGGCGCAGCAGCGCGTGGGCGTGGACCAGGCGGTCGGTGAACAGGGTGCGGTTGGCCAGGCCCGTCAGCGGGTCGTGCAGGGCCAGGTGCTTGGCCTCGGCCTCGCTCAACAGCAGCTTCTTGGCCGCGCGGCGGGTGATGCGGAACAGCAGGAACGAGCCGACGGCGGCGGCCAGCACGGCCAGGGCCAGCATCGGCGTGGCCGACTTCAGCAGTTCCTCGCCCGGCTGGCGCGGCGTCCAGCGCAGGACGATGCGGCGGCCGTCGGCGGCCTTGCCCAGCATGGCCTGGCCGGCCTTGGTGTGGATGGCGTCCGGCTTGACCACCTCGATATGGGCGTCGTGCAGCAGGAAGCGGTCGGAGAAGGTCTTGATGACGCTGTTGGCCACCGGGATGCCGGTCACCAGGAGCGGCGCGCGCGGGCCGCGGGTCTTGGCCTTCAGGTCGGGGCGGACCAGCGAGACCGTCATCAGCACCGGCTCGTTGCCGACCAGCTCGACACTGCTTTTATGGACCGCGCGCAGCGCGGCGACTTTCTTGGGGTCGGTCTCGATCTGGCGGATCTCGGCGACCAGACGAGCGGTCGGAACGGCGTAGCGGGCATAGGCGTCAGGCGCGACGTCCTTGCCGTTGATCAGGCCGTAGATTGGCTTGCCATCGGCGTCGAGGACGAAGACGATCTTGTAGCCCAGCGCCCCGCCCAATGAAGCGCCGATGTTCTGGCTGGCCCAGGCCTGGTCGTACTGGTTATCCAGTTTGATGATCGCCTCGTCCCAGATGACGTAGGGATTGAGAGCGGTCTGGATCTCCTGGCCGCGCTGACGCAGGCCGTTGCCGACCAGGGTCTGCTCGTATTGGCGCTCACGGACGTCGGCGTGGCGGGTGGCCACCGTCAGGGCCACACCGGCAAGCAGGATCATGCCCGCCGCCATGCCGGCGATCAGGCCAAAGATCTTGAGCTCGATGTTCCTGCGATCCATCCCACTCCCCTGAGATGGCGCATCCTTCCTGCGAACGGTTGCAGAAGTCCTTACCGTGACAGTCCTGTGGACAATTTATCGCACATCGTTACGCGATTTGAGTTTCGCGCGGATCGGGACCGTAGGCGTTGCCGCCGCGCGTCTCCGCCAGGCACATCAGCACCAGGTTGATCACGCCGCCGACGACGGGAATGAAGGCCACCAGCCACCAGGCGAACGACAGGCCGCTATCGTGCAGCCGGCGCGCGGTCACCGCCAGGCTAGGCAGCAGCAGGCCTATCGTCGCCGTCCCCACGCCCATCAGCAGGAACGGCGCGGATCCGGACTCCCGCGGCAGGAAGGCCGACAGGCCGAAGAACACCCCCGCCAGAACCGCCCATTGGAACAGCAGGAACAGCCAATATTCCGACCGCGTGGCCCGCCCGTCGAACCGCGCGTACTTGACCAGCGGCGCCAGCATCAGCGGCACGCCAGGCTTCCCGGCGACCGGCCGGACGGCCTCGGGAGCCACGTCATCCAGGGCCAGCGGCGCTTCGTCGAAGGGATGCGGCGGGACGTATGGCTTCGGGACGACCTGGACCGGCTGAAGCGGCTCCAGCTCCAATGCCTCGCGGTCCCAGAGCAGTTCGTCCGGAAGCCCAAAGGTGTTCTCGCCCCGCGCGCCGCGCAGCAGGCCCAACTCGACGAGCGGCCACAACTGTACGACTGGAATGAGCAGCACCAACAAGAACGCGCCACTCCGGTCGCGGTCATGGCAGCGTCGGACCAGGGCGGCCAGCAGCAGCCAGGTCGTCGGGACCAGGGCCACCAGATAGGCCATGCTGACCGCCTGTTGCCAGATCGCCCAGCCCGCGCCGGGGCCTTCGATCACGGCCAGTGGGCGCCAATTGGGCAAGCCGGCCAAGCTCAGCAGGCCGTCGCTGGACACCGGGGCCAGGGCCACCAGCGCCGCGCCGAGCACAGCCCACCAGAACGTCGAGACGGGACCGCGCCCCTCGAAGCTCGCCAGTCGTGCAAAATTGGACATCACAAACCTCGTCCTCGTTGCCTTGGACGGGCGCTGCAAGAACGCTGCCGGTTATCGCGAGTTCAATAACCCTAGGTAGAGGGGCGGTTCGCGCCAAAATGGGACGAACCGCCCTCCTCCACCCACTTTCGAGGGCGGGAGGAAGACCAAATCAGGCCGCCGCGTCGCGCGCTCTCGTCGCCGGGTCGTAGTTGAGGATCGGCGACAGCCAGCGCTCGGCGGTGGCGACGTCCCACCCCTTACGGGCCGCGTAGTCCTCGACCTGGTCGGCGTCGACCTTGCCCACGCCGAAATAGTGCGCCTGCGGGTGGCTGAAATAGAGGCCCGAGACCGCCGCGCCCGGGGTCATGGCGTAGCTCTCGGTCAGCTTCAGGCCGGTGGCGGCCTCGGCGTCCAGCAGCGTGAACAGCGCACCCTTCTCGGTGTGGTCGGGCTGGGCCGGATAGCCGGGCGCGGGGCGGATGCCCTGGTACTTCTCGGCGATCATCACGTCGGTGTCGGCCGCCTCTTCGGGCGCGTAGCCCCACAGCTCGACACGGGCCTTGTAGTGCAGCCACTCGGCGAAGGCTTCGGCCAGGCGGTCGGCCAGGGCCGAGGCCATGATGGCGCTGTAGTCGTCGCCGGCGTCCTTGAACGCCTTGACGATCTCGTCCTCGCCATGGCCGGCGGTGACGGCGAAGCCGCCGACATAGTCGCCGCCCTGGCCGATCGGCGCGACGAAGTCCGACAGCGCCACGTTCGTCTTGCCCTCGCCCTTGTCCATCTGCTGGCGCAGGGTGAACAGGCGCGACAGCTCGGTCGTGCGCGTATCGTCCGTATAGAGAACGATGTCGTCACCGTCGGCCTGGGCCGGCCAGAAGCCGATCACGCCCTTGGCGCCGAACCATTTCTCGGCCAGCACCTTGTCCAACATGGCGCGGGCGTCCCGATAGAGGTCGGTGGCGGCCTGGCCGACCACGTCATCCTCCAGGATCTGCGGGAAGCGGCCGATCAGCTCCCAGCTGGCGAAGAACGGCGACCAGTCGATGAACGGGACCAGCTCATCGAGCGTGGGCTCGAAGGTGCGCGCGCCGATGAAGGCCGGCTTGGGCGGCGTGTAGCCCGCCCAGTCGATGGCGAACTTCTTCTTGCGGGCGTCCTGGATGCTGGTGCGCGCCTTGACCGTCTGGCCGCGGGCATATTGCTCGCGGATGCGGACATATTCGGTGCGAGTCTCGGCCTGCAGGCGGTCGCGCTCGGTCGGCGACAACAGCCCCGAGACCACGCCCACCGCCCGGCTGGCGTCCAGCACATAGGTGGTCGAGCCCTTGTGATAGGCCGGCTCGATCTTGACCGCCGTGTGGGTGCGGCTGGTGGTGGCCCCGCCGATCAGCAGCGGGATGGTGAAGCCCTGACGCTCCATCTCGGCGGCCACGAACACCATCTCGTCCAGAGACGGGGTGATCAGACCCGACAGGCCGATCATGTCGACCTTGTGCTTCTTGGCCTCGTCGAGGATGCGGTCGGCCGGGACCATGACGCCCAGGTCGATGACCTCGTAGTTGTTACACTGCAGCACGACGCCAACGATGTTCTTGCCGATGTCGTGGACGTCGCCCTTCACGGTCGCCATCAGCACCTTGCCGGCCGCCTGGCGCTCCTGGCCTTCCTTCTCGGCCTCCATGAAGGGTTCGAGCCAGGCCACGGCCTGCTTCATGACGCGGGCCGACTTGACCACCTGCGGCAGGAACATCTTGCCCGAGCCGAACAGGTCGCCGACCACGTTCATGCCGTCCATCAGATGGCCTTCGATGACGTGCAGCGGCCGCGCGACCGACAGGCGCGCCTCTTCGGTGTCCTCGTTGATGAACTCGGTGATGCCGTGGACCAGCGCGTGGGTGATGCGCTCGTTCACCGTGCCCTTGCGCCATTCCAGGTTGGCGGTCTGGACCTGGCCCTTCTCGCCCTTGTAGCGCGGGGCCATGTCGACCAGGCGCTCGGTGTTGGAGACGTTGGTCCGCTGCGGGCGGTTGAGGATCACGTCCTCGACGGCCTCGCGCAGTTCGGGGTCCAGGGCGTCATAGACCGGCAGGTCGCCGGCGTTGACGATGCCCATGTCCATGCCCGCCTCGATGGCGTGGTACAGGAACACCGAGTGGATCGCCCGGCGCACCGGCTCGTTGCCGCGGAAGCTGAACGACACGTTCGACACCCCGCCCGAGATGCGGGCGTAGGGACAGCGCTTCTTGATCTCGCGCGTGCCCTCGATGAAGTCGACGGCGTAGTTGTCGTGCTCCTCGATCCCCGTCGCCACGGCGAAGATGTTCGGGTCGAAGATGATGTCTTCCGGCGGGAAGCCCACCTTGTCGACCAGGATGTTGTAGGCCTTCTCGCAGATCTCGATCTTGCGAGCGGCGGTGTCGGCTTGGCCGACCTCGTCGAAGGCCATCACCACCACGGCCGCGCCATAGCGCAGGCACAGCTTGGCCTGCTCGATGAACTTGTCTTCGCCTTCCTTCATCGAGATCGAATTGACGATCGCCTTGCCCTGGACGCACTTCAGGCCAGCCTCGATCACCTCCCACTTGGAGCTGTCGATCATCACCGGCACGCGGGCGATGTCGGGCTCAGCGGCCATCAGGTTCAGATAGGTGATCATCGCCTGCTTGGAGTCGAGCAGGCCCTCGTCCATGTTGACGTCGATGACCTGGGCGCCGGCCTCGACCTGCTGGCGCGCGACCGACAGCGCGGCCGGATAGTCGCCCTCGACGATCAGCTTCTTGAACTTGGCCGAGCCGGTGACGTTGGTGCGCTCACCGATGTTGACGAAGACGGGTCTCATAGTCGCTTAGGCCAATTCGAACGGTTCGAGGCCCGCCAGGCGCATGGCCTTGGGACGCTCGGGGATCTGACGAGGGGACACGCCGCGCACTTCATCGGCGACGTGACGGATGTGGTCGGGCGTGGTGCCGCAGCAGCCGCCCAGGATGTTGACCAGGCCGTCCTTGGCCCATTCGTGCAGGGCGTGGCCGGTCTCGTGCGGCTCCTCGTCGTACTGACCCATGGCGTTGGGCAGGCCGGCGTTGGGATAGGCCGCGACCAGGGTGTCGGCGATGCGGGCCATCTCGGCGATGTGCGGGCGCATCAGGTCCGCGCCCAAGGCGCAGTTGAAGCCCACGGCGAACGGCTTGCAGTGCTTGACGCTGTTCCAGAACGCCTCGGCCGTCTGGCCCGACAGGGTGCGGCCCGAGCGGTCGGTGATGGTGCCGCTGATCCAGATCGGCAGCTCCTCATGGCCCTCGTCGCGCAGGTCGAGGATGGCCTTGATGGCGGCCTTGCAGTTCAGGGTGTCGGTGATGGTCTCGATCAGGAAGAGATCGACTCCGCCCTTGTACAGCGCGTCCACCTGCTGGCGGTACGCCTCGTACACCTGGTCGAAGGTCACCTTGCGCGCGCCAGGATCGTTCACGTCGGACGACATCGACAGCATGACGTTCAGCGGGCCGATCGAGCCGGCGATGAACTTCGGCGAGGCGGGGTTCTCGGCGTTCCAGCGGTCGGCGACCGAGCGGCCGATCTTCGCGCCCTCGAAATTGATGTCCCAGACGTCCTGCTCTGCCAGGTGATAGTCGGCCTGGGCGATGGTGGTGCCCGAGAAGGTGTTGGTCTCGGAGATGTCGGCGCCGGCGCTGAAATAGGCGTCGTGAAGCTCGGCCACGAGGTCCGGCCGGGTCAGGCACAGGATGTCGTTGTTGCCCTTCATCTGGCCGTCGTAGTCGGCGAAGCGATCGGCGCGGTAGTCGGCCTCGGTCAGGCCCTTCTTCTGGAACATCACGCCCCAGGAGCCGTCCAGGATCAGGATCTTCTGCTTCGACGCGGCCTTGAGGGCGGCCACTCGATTAGCGCGGATAGTCAGGTCGGTCATCGCTTGGCTCCGGGAGCGGCGGCCTGCTGGCGCGCCAGTTCCTGGTTGAATCGGGTCTCATAGCCGTCGACGAGACGGCCCAGTTCGGTCGGATCGACGAAGGCGTTCGGATCGCCGCGCAGCTGCTTCTGGCGCTTGGCTAGCAGATCGCCCTGCTCTTCGTGGCTAGGCAGCATCACGTCGGTCGGGATGGCGCGCATGGCCACGAAGCTGGCGCGATAGTCGGCGACGATGTTGCGGTGCTCCTTGTTGCCGACCAGCTGGTTGCCGGCCACCGACAGCGAGCAGTTGAAGGTGACGTTCAGCGGACGGCCCTTCTCGGTCACCTGGGTCGTCCAGGTGGTGCAGCCGATCGAGTGGCCCGGCGTCAGGTGGGCGAATAGGGTCGTCTCGCCCAGCTTCAGCTTCTGGCCATCGCCGAAGGCCTTGTCGACCTTGACCGCCGGGAACGGCGTCGGGCCGTTGCTGTTGCCGCCAATGTGGTGGCCGGCCTCCAGCGCCGGCTCGTCCAGGCGCGAGGCCCACAGCTTGGCCTGGGGGATATCGGCCTTCAGCTGGGCGAAGCCGCCGGCGTGGTCGTAGTGGGCGTGGGTGTTGATCAGCACCTTCACGTCCGCCAGCTGGAAGCCCAGCTGCTGGATGCTGCGCTCGATCAGCTTGCCGCCTTCCGCCGACGGGCCGCCATCCAGCAGGATGTGGCCCTCCGACGAGGTGATCAGCCAGGCCGACAGGCCTTCGGAGCCGACATAGTAGATGTTGCCGACCACGCGGTACGGCTTGATCGGCCGAACCCAGTTGGCGTTGTCGTCGGCCGGGGCGGCGGTCTGGTGCGCGACGGCCGGCGTGGCCAGCAGCGCCAGGGCGAGGATCAGGGCCTTCATGCGGCGGCCTCCGCCGGAGCCGGCGTCGTCTCGCGAATGCCCAGCACACGGCAGATCGCATAGACCAGGTCAGCCCGGTTCAGGGTGTAGAAGTGGAAGTCCTCGAAGCCCTGCTCCTGCAGCTTGGCGCACATCTCGGCAGCGACCGAGCAGGCGATCAGGCGGCGGGTCTCGGCGTCGTGCTCGAGGCCGTCGAACAGGTTGCCCAGCCATGACGGGATCGCCGTCTGGCAGGCGGCGGCCATCTTCTTCAGGCCCGCGAAGTTCGTCACCGGCATGATCCCCGGCACGATCGGAATGGTGATCCCGGCGGCGCGGACCTTGTCGACATAGCGCAGGAAGGCGTCGATATCGAAGAAGAACTGGCTGATGCCCAGCGTCGCGCCGGCGTCGACCTTCTGCTTCAGCACGTCGATGTCGTGCTCCAGCGACGGGCTTTCCGGATGCTTCTCCGGATAGACGCCGACCAGCACCTCGAACGGCGCGATGCTTCGCAGGGCCTTGGTCAGCTCGGTGGCGTTGGCGTAGCCGTCCTCGCGCGGCACGTAGACGCCGCCGATCCCGCCCTCGCCCGGAGGCGGGTCGCCGCGCAGCGAGACGATGTGGCGAACGCCCGTCTCCCAGTATTCGCGGATCACCTCGTCGACCTCGTCACGCGAGGCGCCGACGCAGGTCAGGTGGGCGGCGGGCTTGAGATTGGTCTCGTCCAGGATGCGCTTGACCGTGCGGTGCGTACGCTCACGCGTCGAGCCGCCGGCGCCGTAGGTCACCGAGACGAAGGCCGGGTCCAGCGGAGCCAGGCGGGTGATGGCCTGCCACAGGCTCTCCTCCATCGCCGGGGTCTTGGGCGGGAAGAACTCGAACGAAACGCGGGGACGATAGGTGCGCTCGCCGGCGCGGGCGACGGGACCGATCACGCGGCGGGTAGGCGGAAGGGTCATGCGGCGTTCCTCTCGGCCAGCGCAGCGGCGGGGCGGCGGGCGGTCCAGATCTTGACGGTCAGCCCCTCGTCGGTGGCCGGCGGCAGGGCGATGTTGCTTTCCAGCGCCAGGCCCGCGGCCTGCAGCCAGGTGACGATCTCGACGTCATCGAAGCCCAGGCGACGGTGCTGGTGCGCCTCGCGCAGGAACTCGTGGTCGTGCGGGGCGAAGTCGGCGATCAGCAGCAGGCCGCCGGGCGTGACCAGGCGCGCGGCCTCGGCCACGGCGTTGGCCGGATCGGTCAGGTAGTGCAGCACCTGGTGGACGGTGACCAGGTCGGCGCAGCCGCCCGGCAGGCCGGTGCGGAAGATGTCGCCGTGGCGTAGCTCGCAGCTGGAGAGACCCGCCTTGGTCACCTCGTCGCGGGCGATGTTCAGCATCTGCTGCGAGAGATCCAGGCCCAGGGCGTTGTTGGCGCGCTTGCCCAGCAGGGTCAGCATGCGGCCCGCGCCCGCGCCCAGGTCGACCAGCTCTGCGAACGGCCCCTCGCCGGTCGCGCGCAGGATCGCCGCCTCGACCTCGGCCTCGTCGACATACAGCGAGCGGATCTCGTTCCAGCGCGCGGCGTTGCGGGCGAAATAAGCCTGGGCGTCGGTCGAGCGCTCGGCGCGCACGGCCGACAGCTTGTCGGCGTCCAGCCGCACGATCGGATCGGTGTCGTCGATCAGGTCCAGCGCTTGCTCCACAAGGAAGCGCCCAGGCGACTTGGCGGCCAGGCGGTAGAACACCCAGGCCCCGTCCGGAAAGCGCTCGACCAAGCCCGCTTCGGCCAGCAGCTTCAGGTGACGCGAGACGCGCGGCTGGCTCTGGTCCAGGATCCGGCACAGCTCCAGCACCGACAGCTCCTCTGCCGCCAGCAAGGCCAGCAGACGCAGGCGCGTCGACTCGCCGGCGGCGCGCAGCACTTCGACGACCTGTTCGGCGGTGAGCTTCATAGGGACATAAAGATATCTTTATGTCCGATTTGGCAAGAGGATATTATGCCTCGCCGATGCCGGCCGCAGGCTCCCAAAGCTCGATTTTAACCCCTGCCGGGTCGATCAGCCAAGCGAAACGGCCCATGCCGTCTTCGTCCTGGCGGCAAGGGCTCGACGCCCTCGGCGGCGGCCTTGGCCAACACGCCGTCGATATCATCGACCACGAAATTGATCATGAACGGCGCCGTCGAGGGCGCGAAATACTGGCTGTCGGCGCCGAAAAGCGCCCAGTTGGTGGTCGCGGTGCGCGGCGACTTGAACACCGCCCCGCCCCACGAGTGGATTTCGAAGCCCAGCACCCGCGCGTACCAGTCGCGCACGGCGGCCGGATCCTCGGCCTTGTAGAACACCCCGCCCAGACCCAGCACCTTGGCCATCGCTAATCCCCTGTCGCGCTCGCCCAATCCTCAGACCACCTTAGCAGAGGCCACAGCGCGATGATCAAGTCCGCACCGCGCGGGCTGAGACGATAGCCGCCGTCGGCGGCCACGATGTCGGCGGCGCGCAGCTCGGACAGGCGCGTGTTCAGCGTCCCCGGCGGCAGCTCGGCCGCCGCCTGCAGGGCGCGAAAGGTCAGGACGCGGCCCTCACGCAGTTCCCAGACTATGCGCAACGCGCCGCGCCGGCCCAGCAGATCCAGCGCCGCCATGATCGGCTTGCCGCTCTCCGAGCCGCGAACGGCGCGCCCGGGCAAAGGCGCTTCATTTTTTGTAGCGTTGTCGGAATTTTCCATGTTACAAATTTTGTAGCACGAAGGAGCCGCCATGTCGCCGAGGATCGAACCCGCCAGAGCCCCCTACCCCGCCAGCGTCGCCCGCACGCTCGAACAGTTGAAGACGCCCGGTGACCAGCCGCTGTCGCTGTTCCGCACCTTGGCCCGCGACGAGCGTCTGTTTTCCCGCTTCACCGGCGGCCGCCTGCTGGACCCCGGCCATGTGACCCTGCGCGAGCGCGAGATCGTCATCCATCGCGTTTGCGCCCTCAACGGCGCGGCCTATGAGTGGGGCGTCCACGCGGCGCTGTTCGCCGGCGCGGCCGGGCTCGACGCCGAGCAATTGACGGCCACCGTCGCGCCGGGGATCGCGCCCTGCTGGAGTGTGTGCGAGGCGCTGCTGATCGGCTTCTGCGACGCCGTCAACGCGCGCGCCGACATCGACGACGCCCTGTGGGCGCGTCTGTCGGAAGCCTTCTCGGAAGAAGCCCGGATAGAGCTCATGATGCTGGCCGGCTTCTACCGAACCGTCAGCCTGCTGGCGAACGGCCTGCGGCTGGAGCCAGAGGCGTTCGCCGCGCCGTTTCCGGCCTAGGCCGCGACCGGCGTGGCCAGCGGCTCGCCATGGAAGTAGCGGCGCAGGTTCTCCAGGGTCAAGCTGACCATGGCCGGGATGCTGTCCAGGGTCGCGCCGGCCGAGTGTGGGGTCAGCACGGTGTGCGGCACGCCCACCCAGCGCGCGGCGGGCGTCGGCTCCTGAGCGTAGACGTCGAGGGCGGCCATGCCCAGCGTGCCCGCTTTCAGGGCCTCGATCAGGGCGTCCTCGTCGATCAGCGCGCCGCGCGCCACGTTGACGATCAGGCCCTGCGGCCCCACCGCCTCGATCACGGCCTTGTTGATCAGGTGGTGGTTGGAGGCGTCCGAGCGCGAGCAGACGACCAGCACGTCGCTGTCGCGGGCCAGGGCCATCAGGCTGTCGGCGCGGTGATAGTCGCTCTCCTTGGGACGCGGCCCCCACCAGGCGATCTTCATCTCGAAGGCCGAGAGGCGGCTGGCCACGGCCTCGCCGATGTGGCCGAGGCCGACGATACCGGCCTTGCGGCCGCGCAGGCCGTGGCGCGGGGCCATGCGTTCGGCGTGAGTCCAGTGACCCGAGCGCAGACGATGGTCGCCCTCCACGATGCCGCGCCAGGCGGCCAGGACCAGACCCACCGCGTGGTCGGCGACGTCGGCGGCGTTGAGGCCGGTGGAATGGGTGACGGCGATGCCGTGCGCCTTGCACCACGGTACATCGACGCCGTCATAACCGACGCTGACACAGGCGATCAGACCCAGCTGCGACATCTCCGAGAGCATGTCGCGCGACAGGGCGAATTCGCCCGCGTGGACGATGGCCCGCACCCGCCGCCCCGGTCCGTCCAGGAACGCCATCCTGTCGGGATAGTCCCACAACCGGTGCACCTCGTAGGCGCCCTCCAGCAAGGGCTGAAGCGGGATCAGCATCTCGTGGGACAGCAGGATGTGAGGCTTGTCGGCTGCGGTTTGCGGCATCGTGTTCTCCATCTGCGCCAGTCACCCGGACCGGCGGCGGATTTGTCTCGCCCCCAGGCGCTTCGCTGGAAACGCCCACCCAGAAGCTAAGCAGAGCCCCGCGCGGACGCCAGTGTCGGGAACATCACGCTGTGGTGACGAGCACCCCCGCACGCCCCGCGCACGCGGAGGCGCGCCCGGCAACAACCCGAGCCGACCGCAGGGGTTCCGACGAGGGCTCAGGTTTGCAAGGCGAAGCTGTGAACAACCGCCGCTCCAGCGGGTTTTGCTAGCGGCGCCACAGGGCGCCCGGAGGAACCCTCATGTTGACCAAGATGCTCGCCGCGACGGCGGCGATGTCGATGCTGGCGTTCGGAGGCTCGGCGCTGGCCGCCCAGGCCAAGTCGTCGGCCCAGCTCGGCCCCAAGCAACCGATCCCCTATTCGCAACTCAACGCCTATACCAAGGCCTCGCCCAAGGTCCGGGCCAGCAAGGATTGGTGGGCCGGCTCGGCCGAGACCGGGATGTCGACCGACACCTCGGCCACGACCACCGCCGTGCCGTCTGCCGGCGCGGATACGGCCGTGAACCCGGCCCCGTCGGCCGCTCCGGCCAGCCTGCCGGTCACCCCGCCGACCAATGCGCCGATGACCGAGGACAAGATGACCCAGCCCGGCGCCCCGGCCGCGCCGCCGATGACCCCGCCGACGGATCCGAAGTAGCACTTCAGCCGGGGCAGTTCGCGCCGCCCCGGTGCTCACCCGCCGAAGATGAAGTCGGTTTTGTAGTAGCCGTAGACGGGATCGAGGATGTTGACGCCAAACGGCGCTGAATTGTCGGTAAGGTTCATCAGCCAGGCTTCGTTGGACTTGGCCATGACGCCGACGTTCTCGGTGGCGGCCGCCGCCAGCAGGAAGCCGACCATCGCGGCCTTGGTCCCGATCCCGGTCGCGCCATCGCCGCCGTAGTAGGCCAGGTAGTCTACGCGGGTGTCGATGAGCTGATGCACCTTAGCGTCCGTCGGGGTCCCGCCGAAGATCGCCGCGTAGGCCTTCTTGGTGGCGTCGAATAGCGACAGCGAGCCATAGGCCGCGGTGAAGTTCTTATTGGCTTCGCCGTTCTTGCCCAGATTCACCGCAAAGTTGATGTAGCGGTTGATCGTGTCGAACTGGGCATAATAGGCGCTGTTCAGGTTGTTCGGATTACCGCCGGTGGGCTTGATCAGGTAGTCGATACCGTATTCGCTAGGAATTTTGCCGGTAAAGAACTGATAGCTCAGCGTCGCCACCGAGGTGGTCGAGGCGGCCATCTTGAAGACCTGGGCGATCATTTGGTCGGCATTGATCGCCCCGCTGGTCCACTGGCCCAGCAGCGTCCGTTGTTCGGCTGTGAGCTCCGCGCCGTTGCGCAGCAGATAAATCAGCTCGGCCCGCAAGGCGCCTTCCGAGGCGTTGGGGCCGAAGACGATATGCTCGATCGAGGTCAGCGTGTCCTTGCCGTCGAAATTGGCGGAGTAGCTGGGTCGCAGGTCTTCGACCGTCGTGACGCCGCCGCTCTGGGTCACCTTGTAGTTCCAGGAGAAGGACGCGTAGCGCGCCGTGTCGTCGCCGGCGCCGCCGTCGATCGTGTCGTCGCCTTTTCCGCCCCAGAAGATGTTGTCCTGGGCGTCGCCCTTCAGGATGTCGTTGTAGACGGACCCTTCGATCCCCTCGATGCTGATCAGCTGATCGCCGCCCGGGCCGAGCTTGGTGGACAGGTCCACGGTCACGGCGACATAGGAGCCAGCATAGGAGACGATGTCGATCCCCGCCCCGCCGTCCACGATGTCCTTGCTGAAGCTTTCGTAGAGGGTGTCGCTGCCGTCGCCGGCGTCGAGGATGTCGTCGCCGTCGCCGCCGAGCAGGATGTCCTGGCCGCCGCCGCCGGCCAGGTAGTCGTTGCCGGCCCCGCCTTCCAGACGATTGGCGTCGCGCGTGCCGCTGATCATGTCGTTGTAGGCGCCGCCGATGACATTATCGATGTCCGACAGGACGTCGGCGAAGCCCGTCGGATTGTGGCGACCATAGCTTTGGTCCAGCCGCACCTCGACACCCATGGTCGCCTTGGAATAGTCGACCGTATCGCTGCCCTGGCCGCCGTACAGGTGGTCATAGCCCAGGCTGCCGATGAAGGTGTCGTCGCCCGCGCCGCCCCAGAGCGTGTCGTCGCCCGCCCCGCCGTCAATCGTATCGTTGCCGCCATAGGCATAGATCGTGTCGGCGCCGTCACCGCCGACGATGTGCTCACTCTTGTCCGAGCCCTCGAGGGGCACGATGGTCTGCAGGTTGATCGTGCTGACGACGTTATCGTCCATCACGACCAGGAACTTGCCGTCCGGCGTCACAGTCAGGCGGTCGCCATAGGCCTTGCCGTACCAGCCGGAGCTCACCGAGCTGTTGAAGCCGATCGGCAGCACGCGCTCGATCGACCAGTCCGTGGTCGACATCTGCAGCACGCGGCCATCCCGCGCGTTCAGCATGTAGGCGTGCTTACCATCCGGACTGAACGCCCAGCCGTCCGGGTTGAAGGCCTCAGGCTGGACGGCGTAGAGGCCGACCCTGGTCTTCAGCCCGTCCTTATAGAGGTCGGAGCCTATCAGCAGCATGCTGCCGTCGGCCGAGACCGCGTAGCCCGCGCCATATCCGGTCTGGCCGGACGTGTTGTCCATGGCCAGCTTCAGGCCGTCGCGCGCTGTATAGGTGTAGATCCGGTAGCCGCTGTCGCTGATCACCACCGTACCGTCGGCCGTTGAGACCAGGGTGCTGCCGGCGAACGAGGTCGGCGGGTTCTGCTGCCCGCGGACGAAGGCCCCCGTCGTCGGGTTCAGCACCGTCAGCGGGACCCAGCTCGCATAGAGGCTGCCCGACAGCAGAATCGTGCCGTCGGACAGGTAGTTGGCGTCGCTGAACGCGCTGTCGCCGCCGTAGAGGTCGGTGGCGTAGTCCCGCACCACGCCGGTCGTCATGTCCAGCACGTGGACCGTGACGGTGACGTGGTAGTCCTGGCCCGTGCCGACCGCGGGCGGGACCGTCTGCTCGGTGGCGACCAGGTAACGGCCGTCGGCCGAGACATCCATGCCGCCAAGCTTGGTCCCCACCTTCCAGCGACTGACGATCTCGCCTGTTACCAGGTCGAAGGCCGTCACGTAGCCTTCGGCGTTGGCCACAAGGATCGTCTTGTTGTCGCCGCTGAGGACGGCGTCGGTCAGGTTGCCGGTGACGATCGTCTGCAGGGCGCCGGCGGGCTGGGGATTACTCAAAGCGACCTCTTTACTGGGAAACTGGGCGGAGGCGGCCTAGCCGCCGAAGACGAAGTCGGCCTTGTAGTAACCGTTGGCCGGATCGAGGATGTTGACCGCGAACGGCGCTGCGCCGTCGGCCAGATCGGTCAGCCAGGCGTCGTTGGACTTGGCGATGACGCCCAGGTTCTCGGTCGCCGCGGCGGCCAGCAGGAAGCCGACCATCGCCGCCTTCGTGCCGATCCCCGTCGCGCCGTCGCCGCCGTAATAGGCGAGATAGTCGACGCGGGTATCGATCAGGCTGTGCACCTTGTCGTCCGTCGGCGTGCCGCCGAAGATCGCCGCATAGGCCTTCTTGGTGGCGTCGAACAAGCTGAGCGATCCGTAGGCCGCCGCGAAGCTATCCTTGGCCTCGCCGTTCTTGCCCAGGTTCACCGCGAAGTTGATGTAGCGGTTCACGGTGTTGAACTGGGCGTAGTAGGCGCTGTTGAGGTTGGTGGCGTTAGGCCCGGTCGGCGAAATCAGGAAGTCGACGCCGCCTGCGGTCGGCACTTTGCCGGTGAAGAACTGGTAGCTCATCGAAGCCACCGAGGTCGTCGAGTCGGCGGTGTTGACGATGACCTGGGTGACCTGGTCGGCCGTCAGCGAGCCGTAGGTCCATCGGTTCATCAGGTCCCTGGCCATGCTCGAGCCGGAGGCCGTGCTGGTCGGCAATCGCAGGATGTTGAACATCTGGCTGGCGATCTCGTTGATCGACGGGACGGACGAGAAGGCGATGACGTCGATGTTGATCAGGCGGTCCACGCCGTCGGGCGAACCGGAGCGCAGATCCGTCACCGTGGTCGTGCCGTCCGCGTTGTTGACGACGCTGTAGTCAGCCTTGGCGCCCGAATAGCGCGCGGTGTCCTTGCCCGCGCCACCATCGATCGTGTCGTTGCCGGCCCCGCCGGTCAGGATGTCGTCGCCACCCCCGCCATTGAGGATGTCGTCGCCCGCGCCGCCATCCAGGATGTTGGCGCCCGCGTCGCCGGTCAGGGTGTCGGCATAGGCCGAGCCCTTCAGCCCCTCGATGTTGGCCAGGATCTCAACGCCCCCGCCCCGCGTGTTCTGCAGCCCGGTCTTGCTGAGATCCACCGTGACGCCGAGCGCAGCGGTCTCGTAGGACACGACGTCGAAGCCCGCGCCGCCGTCGTAGGTGTCGTCACCCGCGCCGCCGTGGAGCACGTCGTCGCCCGCGCCGCCGATCAGGGTGTCGCTGCCTTCGTTGCCGTAGAGGATGTCGTTGCCATCGCCCCCCTCCAGCCGGTTGGCGCTCGCATCGCCCCAAAGCTGGTCATCGAAGGCCGAGCCGATCAGGTTCTCGATGCTGACCAGCGTATCCAGGCCCGCGCCGCGGGTGTCCTGCTGGTAGGTGGAGGTGAGATTGACCACCACCCCCGCCGTGGCCGTCGAATAGTCGGCGGTGTCGTTGCCGGCCCCGCCGTCGAGCAGGTCCGCGCCGAGGCCGCCGATCAGGCGGTCATCGCCGGCGTCGCCATATAGCTTGTCATCGCCGGCCCCGCCGTCGATGACGTCGTTGCCCCCGAAGCCGTACAGGATGTTTGGCCCCGCATCGCCCTTGAGGACGTCAGCGCCGTCGGAGCCCGAACGCCAGTCCGCCAGAAGATCGACGGTGCTGACGCCCAGGCCGGTCGTGACCGTCAGATAGTGACCGTCCGCCGAGGTCACCACCCGATCGCCATAGAGGCCGCCGGCGGTGTTGTAGTCGACATAGGTCAAGGCGATGGCGCGCTTGATCGACCAGTCGGTGCTCGAAAGCTCAAGGACGCGGTCGACTGAAGAATCAAAGACGAACAGCGACTTGCCATCGGCGCTGAAGCTCATCCCGTTGAACCGCGACTGCAGCTCGGGATGCAGGGCCCCGAGATCAGCCTTTTTGGCCCCGTTGAGGTCGTAAACGATGGCCTGGCCATAGGTCGCGTGGACCATCAGCTTGGCGGCGGCCGAGACCGCCTGCACGCCGCTGTTGGACCAGGTGCTGCTGGTCGATCCAGTCTGGGTCTTGGTCGTGGTGTCGTAGAGGTAGGCCGACCCGCTGTAGATCCCCTGCGGGCCGATCATGATCTTGGTGCGATCCGCCGACACCGTCAGGGTGGCTTCCGGATAGTAGGTGTTCTGGGTGGGCGCGAACTTTCCGGTCGCGGTGTCCAGGGCCCAGAGGTTGGTCTGGTTGGCGCTGGTGCTGCTCTGGCTGAGATACACCGTGCCATCCTGGGCGACGGCGACGTCATAGAACCCGCGATCGCCGCCCTTGATGGCTAGGGTGAAGTCCTTCACCTGGCCGGTCTGCAGGTCCAGCCGGTGAAGCGTGGCGACGCCCTCGACACTGTCGTTGTAGGCATAGGGAAGCTGCTCGGCCACGAAGAGGTAGCGGCCATCGGCCGACACATCCATGCCGCCCAGCAGCGCGCCCACCTTCCACCGCCCGGTGACACCGCCCGTGGCGATGCTGTAGCCCACCACATAGCCGTCGCTGTCGTTGGCGAAGAACGACTTGCTGTCGGCGCTGATCACCACGTCCAGGAAGGATCCGCCGGCGGCCACCTGCGCAGCGCCGCGGGGCGTCAGCGCGTCCACGGTCGTGGTGGTGTCCGAAGACGACAGCGTCACCGACTTGTCGGAGAACTTCAGCGTCTCGATGTTCAGCAGAGTGTCAACGCCGGTTCCGTAGCTGCGCTTGTCGGTGACCGTCCAGCTGCCGTCGTTGTTGCGAGCCCAGGTGTAGTTGGCGGAGGCGTCGGCATAGAGCGCCGTGTCGCTGCCGGCGCCGCCGTCGAGGATGTCGTCGCCGCCGCCGCCTTCCAGGATGTTGGCGCCGCTGGAGCCCACCAGCACGTCGTTGTAGGTCGAGCCTGACAGGTTCTCGATCCCGATCAGGGTGTCGGCGCCGCCACCGAGGGTGTTCTGGATCACCCCATCCTTGTTCAGGTCGACGCGAACGCTGAACGAGGCGTTGGCGTAGCTGGCCGTGTCGTTGCCTGCGCCGCCATCGATGATGTCGTCGCCAATGCCGCCGGTAAGACGGTCGTCGCCGGCGCCGCCCAGCAGAGTGTCGCCGCCACCGCCGCCGCTCAGCGTGTCATTGCCCGCGCCGCCCTCCAGGACGTTAGGCCCCGCGCCGCCCGTCAGCGTGTCGTTGAACGCCGAACCCTTGATGTTCTCGATCGAATAGAGCTGGTCGTTGCCGTCGCCGTAGGTCCAATTCCCCGTATAGCTCAGATCGGCGGTGATCCCGGCGGGGGCGTTGCTATAGTCGACGGTGTCGATACCCTCGCCGCCGTACAGCATGTCGTTGCCCGGCCCGCCGATGAGCGTGTCGTTGCCGTCGTCGCCATACAGGGTGTCGTTGCCCGCGCCGCCGTTGATCACGTCGTCGTCGCCGAACCCGAATATCGTGTTGGCCCCAGCGTCGCCGGTGATGACGTCGGCCTTGTCGGAACCGGGATCCCAGGTCAGGCGCGTATCGACCGAGAAGACCGTCGCCCCCGAAAACACCACCAGATAGCTGCCGTCCGCCGACAGGCTCAGCCGGTCGCCATAGGCGCCCGTGCCGTAGTAGCCGTAGCCGACCTCGCTGCCGATCTGGATGGAGCGCTCGATCGACCAGTCGGTGGTCGAGTACTGCAAAATCCGATCGAAGTTCGTGTCGAGCACGAACAGCTTGGAGCCGTCGGCGCTGAACTCGACCCCCGCAACATTGTACTTGAGGTCCGGGCGCGTCGCGACGAGGTCGCCGATCCGCTTGTAGCTGGTGTCGTAGACCAGAAGCTGGCCATAGATGGCCTGGGCCACCATGCCGGCGTTGCTGATCGCCTGCAGGCCAATGTTGGTGGAATTGGCGGTGACCGCGATCTGGGTCATCGACTTGTTGGGGCCGTCATAGACGTAGAGCGGCGCGCCCGAGGCCCCCTCGATCCCGAACAGGATCTTGCTGCGATCCGGCGACGCGGTGAACGACCCGTAGAAGTACTGGGACGGCACGCCGGAGACCGTCCAGAACAGGCCGGTCGACGTGTCCAGAGACCAGACGGTCACCTCCGGTCCCGAACTGCGCGAGACAAGAACCGAACCGTCCTTGGCCCAGGCGACGTCATAGAAGCCGCTCGAGTAGCTGTTGTTGACCCTGGAGGTGTAGTCCGTCACCACGCCGGTCTGGAGGTCCAGGCGGTGGACGCGGATCGTGCTGTAGCCTTCCGCGCCCCTCTCGATGGCCGCCTCGGCCGCGACCAGATAGCGGCCGTCCGGCGACACATCCATGCCGGCCAGGGTGGTCCCGACCTTCCACCGGCCCAGCACGTCGCCGCTGGCCACGTCGAAGGCCGTGACCCAGCCGTCGGTGTTCGACACATAGGCGGTCGAGCCGCTGGCGCTCAGCGTCACATCGCGAAGGGTTCCGGTCGTGAGGGTCTGGACCACATTGGCGGCGAGGGCGGGCAAGACGGTTACTCCTGACTGGACGCGCGGACGGCGCGGGACGTTCGATCGTGAAGACGGTTCAGGGGATGGATGTGCGGCAAGCGCCGGGGTGGACCGGCGGCGGCGCCGCGATCACGTTTCAGCTAGGCAAGCTGGAGACGACGGCGCTCTTGCGCCGGCGGGCGGACATAAATCACGGACTGATCCCGCGCCTTGTCGAATACGCCATCGCCACCCCAACCTTAAGCAAAGATCCTAACCTCAGGTAGAGCGGCTTTCGTGACAGCGTCAATCGCAAAGCGCTTGGCCGCGACGCAAAAAGGGCGGCCGTTTCCGGCCGCCCTTTCAAGATCAATCCTGTTCTTCTCGCCTTAGCGCGCGAACTTCTGGAACTTGATGCGCTTCGGGATGAGGCTGTCGGCGCCCAGGCGGCGCTTCTTGTCTTCCTCGTACATCTCGAAGTTGCCCTCGAACCATTCGACGTGGCTGTCGCCCTCGAAGGCCAGGATGTGGGTCGCGAGGCGGTCCAGGAACCAGCGATCGTGGCTGATGACCACGGCGCAGCCGGCGAACTCTTCCAGCGCCTCTTCCAGGGCCTGCAGGGTTTCGATGTCCAGGTCGTTGGTCGGTTCGTCGAGCAGCAGCAGGTTACCGCCGGTGGCCAGGGTCTTGGCCAGGTGGACGCGGTTGCGCTCACCGCCCGACAGCAGGCCGACCTTCTTCTGCTGGTCGCCGCCCTTGAAGTTGAACGAGCCCACATAAGCGCGGCTGTTGATCTCGCGCTTGCCGACGATCATCACGTCGGTGCCGCCGCTGATTTCTTCCCAGATGGTCTTGTTCGGGTCGAGGGCGTCGCGCGACTGGTCGACATACGACAGCTTGACGGTCTCGCCGACCTTGACCGTGCCGTTGTCGGGCTGCTCGCGGCCGGTGATCAGCTTGAACAGGGTCGACTTGCCGGCGCCGTTCGGGCCGATGACGCCGACGATGCCGTTCGGCGGCAGGCGGAACGACAGGTCCTTGAACAGCACCTTGTCGCCGTATTCCTTTTCCAGGCCCGAGACTTCCAGCACCAGGTTGCCCAGGCGCGGGCCGGGCGGGATCTGGATGTGGGCCTGGGTCTGGGCGGCGCGGGCGTTCTCCTGCGCGGCGACCATCTCGTCGTAGCTGGCCAGACGAGCCTTCGACTTGGACTGACGGGCCTTGGGCGAGCTGCGGACCCATTCCAGTTCGCGGGTGAGCGCGCGCTGGCGGGCTTCGGATTCCGACTGCTCCTGGACGACGCGCTTCTGCTTCTGCTCCAGCCAGCCGGAGTAGTTGCCCTCGTAGGGCACGCCCTTGCCGCGATCCAGTTCCAGGGTCCACTTGGTGACCTGATCCAGGAAGTAACGATCGTGGGTCACCAGGATGACGCAGCCCGGGAACTCTTCCAGGTGATGCTGCAGCCAGGCCACCGACTCGGCGTCCAGGTGGTTGGTGGGTTCGTCGAGCAGCAGCATGTCCGGCTTGCTGAGCAGCAGGCGGGCCAGGGCGATGCGGCGCTTTTCACCGCCCGACAGGTCGGCGATGCTGGCGTCGTTGGGCGGGCAGCGCAGGGCGTTGATCGCCATCTCGACCTTGGAATCGATGTCCCACAGGTCCTTGGCGTCGATGATCTCCTGGAGCTTGGTCATCTCCTCCATCAGCTCATCGGTGTATTCCTCACCGAGTTGAGCCGCGAGGGCGTTGTATTTGTCGAAGATCTGCTTGTCTTCGCAGTCGGCGATGACGTTGCCCCAGACGTCCAGGGTCGGGTCCAGCACTGGCTCCTGCGGGAGGTAGCCGCGCTTGATGCCGTCGGCGGCCTTGGCCTCGCCCGAGAATTCTTTGTCGATGCCGGCCATCACCTTCAGCAGGGTCGACTTACCCGAGCCGTTGACGCCGACGACGCCGATCTTGGCGTCGGAATAGAACGACAGCCAGATGTTCTCGAAGACCTTCTTGCCGCCGGGATAGGCCTTGGTCAGGCCCTGCATCTGGAAAATATATTGCTGAGCCATAGGGCGCGCGTGCTCGCTGGAACGGAGTTTCGGGGATTGGGCGCTGAAATAGCGGTCCGGAGGCCTTCGCGCAATCGTGGCGGGGCGCAGCGGGTCGCATCCGGGCGGCGCTATCGTCACGGTTTAGTCGCTTCAACGTCGGACAGCCGACACCGATCTTTCGCCTCGCCGTCGCGTACCGCTGTTACGGCAAGCTCCCAGCCGGCCCCCTCCCCTTCTGTTTCCGGGCCGGATTGGGGATCCATCCATGAAGAAGCACGCCCTGTTGCTGAGCGCCGCCGTCTGCGCGCTCGGCCTGATCGCTGGCCCGGCCTTCGCGGCCGACGACGCCAAGCCCGCCGACGCCGCCTCGGCTCCGGCCGCCGCCGCGCCGGAAAGCTCGGAAGTCGACGCCATCATCGTCCTGGGCCGTGGCGAAAGCCGCCAGGTCCAGACCGTCAACGAGCAGCAGGTCGCCCTGCAAGCCGCTGGCTCCAGCCCGCTGAAGGCCATCGAGAAGCTGCCCGGCGTGTCGTTCCAATCGGCCGACGCCTTCGGCGCGTACGAGTGGTCGACCCGCATCTCGGTGCGCGGCTTCGATCAGAACCGCCTGGGCTTCACCCTGGACGGCGTGCCGCTGGGCGACATGAGCTACGGCAACTACAACGGCCTGCACATCAGCCGCGCCATCGCCAGCGAAGACATCGGCAAGATCGAGCTGGCCCAGGGCGCCGGCGCCCTGTCGACCGCCTCGACCTCGAACCTGGGCGGCACGCTGCAGTTCTTCTCGCGCAGCCCGACGGAAGATTTCGGCCTGCAGGCCAACGCCACGGTCGGCTCGGACAACATGCACCGCGTGTTCGGCCGCCTGGACACCGGCGCCATCGAAAGCCTGAACGGCCTGAAGGGCTATTTCTCGGTCGCCGAACAGCAGGCCGACAAGTGGAAGGGCGGCTCCAAGCAGAAGCAGCTGCAGATCGACGGCAAGGTCGAACTGCCGCTGGGCGAGACCGGCTCGCTGACCGCGTGGTGGGACCATTCGGAACGCCGCGAGCAGGACTACCAGGACATGTCGTTCGACATGATCAAGCGCCTGGGCCGCGACTTCGACAACTTCCAGCCTGACTGGGCCAAGGCCGTCGGCGTCGCCGCCGTGCTCAACAACCCTGCCAACTATGCCGGCGCCACCCCGCTGCTGAACGGCGGCTACTGGACAGGCGTGGGCGTGAACCCGTACCGCGCCTTCGGCGTCGACACCCCGGACGACGCCTACTACGCCGGCGCCGGCATCCGTGACGACGACCTGTTCGCCGCCACGTTCAAGCAGAAGTTCGGCGACAATGTCCGCGTCGACCTGACCGGCTATGGCCACAAGAACAAGGGCCAGGGCCTGTGGTACACGCCCTACACCGTCAGCCCCGGCTATGGCGCGGCCGGCTCGAACGCCGCCCCGCTGGCGATCCGCACCACCGAGTACGACATCGACCGCAAGGGCCTGATCGGCAATATCGTCATCGAGCTGGCCAGCCACCAGATCAGCGCCGGCTTCTGGCACGAGGACAACGACTTCGCCCAGGCGCGCCGGTTCTACGCCGAGACGCTGAACGCCCCCTCGCGTAACCCGCTGAACTTCCAGTCGAACCCGTTCACGACCTCGTGGGAGTACAAGTTCAACACCAAGACCACGACCGGCTACGTACAGGACGTCTGGAGCCTGACCGACGCCTTCAAGGTCAATTTCGGCTTCAAGGCCCTGAAGGTCGAGAACCAGGTCAAGTCGATCGTCGGGTCGATGAACGGCAAGATCGAGAGCAAGGACAGCTTCCTGCCGCAGATCGGCGCCGTCTATGACCTGAACAACGGCGTCGAAGTGTTCGGCGGCTACACCGAGAACATGGCCGCCTTCGTGTCGGCCGCGACCTCGGGTCCGTTCGCCTCGCAGAACCAGACCGTCGTCAACTACGTCGCCCAGAACCTGAAGCCGGAAACCTCGAAGACCTTCGAGGGCGGCCTGCGCGTCAAGACCAGCCGCTTCCAGGGCGTCGTCGCGCTCTACCACGTCAAGTTCGACAACCGCCTGGACAGCGCCTCGACGGCTCCGCCGATCCTGGGCCTGCCGGCCGTGCTGTCGAACGTCGGCTCGGTCACGACGAAGGGTGTCGAAGTGGCCGGCGAGTACCGCATCACCGACGCCTGGTCGCTGTACGGCTCCTACGCCTACAACGACTCCAAGTACGATGACGACGTCCCGGGCGCCGGCGGCCTGGTGGCCATGAAGACCAAGGGCAAGGACGTGATCTACACGCCCAAGAACCTGCTGAAGGCCGAGCTGAAGTATGACAACGGCACGGGCTTCTATGCGCGCGCCGGCCTCTCCTATGTTGGCTCGCGCTGGTACACGTTCGAGAACGACGGCGGCAAGGTCGACAGCTACACGGTCGCGGACCTGACCGTCGGCTACAAGTTCCCGGCCGATCAGGGCTTCCTGAAGGACCTGGAGATCCAGGGCAACGTCACCAACCTGGCCGACGAGGACTACATCTCGACCGTCGGTTCGGGCGGCGCGTCCAAGGCCGACCGCGCCGGCACGGCCATGACCCTGCTGCCGGGCGCCCCGCGTCAGGCTTATCTGACGATCAAGAAGCGCTTCTAGGGCTCAAATCGGCTTGAATGAGCGAGGGCCGGGAGCGCGTCTCCCGGCCCTTTTTCGTTGTCCGGACACGATTTCCGAGACGTCCGGACACACCTTGGCTGGCGCCCGCGACCGGCGCGAGGCCTGGTCGGGACATGACCGACACAACCACCCCCGCCCCGCCCGCCTCCGCCCTGTGCGAGTGGCTTGAAACCCTCAAGACCGTCGCCATCGCCCTGGCCATCGCGCTGGTGCTGCGGGTCGTGATCTTCCAACCCTTCACGATCCCCTCGTCCTCGATGGAGCCTGGGCTGGTGACCGGCGACTACATCGTGGTCTCCAAGTTCTCGTACGGCTGGAGCCGGGCGTCGTTTCCGCTGAACCCGCCGCTGTTCAAGGGCCGGTTCCTGGCGCGCACCGCCCAGCGCGGCGACGTCGTCGTCTTCCGCCTGCCGCGCGATCCAAGCCAGACCTGGATCAAGCGCGTGATCGGGCTGCCGGGCGACAAGGTCCGCGTGCGCGACGGCCAGGTCTTCGTCAACGAGCTCGCCATTCCCCAGACACCGATGGGCATGACCCAGGACCACGACGCGCCGGACCGCACGGTCCTGCAGATCGGCGAGAGCACGCCGAACGGCCGCGCCTATGTCACCTATGACGGCGGGCCGGGACAGCCGGGCGACGACACAGGCGTCTACGTCGTGCCGGCCGGGCAGTATTTCGTGATGGGCGACAACCGCGACAACTCGCTGGACAGCCGCTTCTCGCCGGCCAGCGGCGGGGTCGGCCTGCTGCCGGCCGAGAACCTGGTCGGCCACGCCAAGTTCGTGCTGATCTCGTGGAAGCCCGGCGCGGCGCTCTACAAGCCGTGGACCTGGCTGAACCTGCAGTGGGACCGGTTCTTCAAGCCGATCCGCTAGCGCCCGCTGAATTCCTCGAAACTGAGGACGCCGTCGTGATTGGCGTCCAGCCGCTCGAAGGTCGCGTGCGAGACCGCGGTCGGGCGCGCCAGAGAGGGCGCGGCCACCGCGCCGACGGCAAGGCCCGCCAGGGCCGCGGCCAGGGCGCGCCAGACGAGGCGCGGCTTGGCCGTTCGCCCTTCCAGCTCCTGGTCGATGAAGACCCGGACGACCTCACTGGCGGTCCGGCCCATCTCGCGGCAGCGGGCCATGAAGGCGGTCTTGGTCTCGTACGGCAGACGGACCTCGAGCACTTCGCTCTTCTTGGGCTGGCCAGCGGTCATCAGGAAACCTCGCGACGTTCGTCCCTGACTAGCACCTTTCGCAACGCGCAAAAAGAAAGCCCGGCCAAACGACCGGGCTTGAAGTCAATAGGGAGGAAACGCCCAGGAAGGGCAGAGGCGCTCGGCGCCTCACGGGTTGCTGATAGCGTTATCATGCTGCGCTGCGCAACCCCTTTCGCACTGCCGCGACGGCCTGTCGCAGCTTTGCTCAAGCTTAAGGCACGCTTTACCTTGGCGCGATCACGCCATAACGATGTTACCGCTACCGATGCACAAAGCTCGGAGCGGGAGAAACGTCGATGAAGATGCTCGCGCGGCTGGCCGTGTTCGGGGCCGCCCTGGTCCTGGCGCTCCCTGCCCATGCTGATTCCCAGCGCTGGGTCGGCGCCTGGGCCAGCGCCCAGATCGCGCCGGACGACAAGAATCGCCTCGCCGCCGAGGACTATCCCGACGCCACCCTGCGTCAGGTCGTGCGCCTGACCCTGGGCGGCGACACCCTGCGGGTGCGCCTCTCCAACGCCTTCGGAACCGCGCCCCTGACCATCAAGGCCGCCCATGTCGCGGTGTCTACAGATCTGGCCACCGCCCGCATCGATCCGGCCACGGACCGCGCCCTCACCTTCTCCGGCCGCGCCGAGGTGACCATCCCCGCCGGCGCCGACTATTGGTCCGATCCGGTCGCCTTGAAGGTCGCGCCGCTGACCAGCCTGGCCATCAGCCTGCACTATGCCGAGGCGCCCAGCGTTCAGACCGGTCATCCGGGGTCGCGCGCTACGTCCTATATCCTGCCCGGCGACCACTTGGCCGCCGCCGACCTGCCCGGCGCAAAGACCGCCGACCGCTGGCTGCAGATTTCCAGCATCGATGTGGTCTCGGCCAAGGCGCGCGCGATCGTGGCGCTGGGCGACAGCATCACCGACGGCTACGGCGTCCAGCCCAACACCAACCTGCGCTGGACCGACGGTCTGCTCGAACGGCTGAAGGGCCGGAACATCGGCCTCCTCAACCTCGGCATCGGCGGCAACCGCGTGCTGCTCGACGGCTTAGGCCCCAACGCCCTGGCGCGGTTCGAGCGCGATGTACTCTCACAAGCCGGCGTGACCCACGTGGTGCTGCTGGAAGGCATCAACGACCTAGGCGTCCTGACCCGCGACGCGCCCGCCTCTCCGGAAGCCCACAAGGCCCTCGTCGCGCAGGTCATCGCCGGCTATCGTCAGATGATCGACCGCGCCCACGACCGAGGGATCAAGGTCATCGGCGCGACCATCCTGCCCTACGGCCGCTCGGCCTATTACCATCCCGGTCCCGAGAGCGAGGCCGACCGCCAGGCGATCAACGCCTGGATCCGCGCGCCCGGAAACTTCGACGGCGTCATCGACTGGGACAAGGCCCTGCGCGACCCGGCCCAGCCGACCCAACTGCTGCCGGCCTATGACAATGATGGCCTGCATCCGAACATGGCGGGCTACAAGGCGATGGCGGACGCTGTCCCGCTGAGCCTGTTCGGGAAGTAAGCCATGATCGCCGTAACCCCACCGCCCGTCATCGCCTTCACCTGGGACGACCTTCCGGCCCACAGCGCCCTGCCGCTCGGCGTCACCCGCGTGCAGATCGCCGCCGATCTGCTGAAGGCCGCCCACGACGCCAAGGCTCCGGCGTTCGGCTTCATCAACGGCGCCCAGGCCGCCGCGACCACAACCGAACCCGACTCCACCCCGGTGCTGAAGATGTGGCGCCAGGCGGGCCAGCCGCTGGGCAACCACACCTGGACGCACCGCCACATCGCCACCGCCACGCCCGAGCAATACGCCGCCGAGATCGCCCAGAACGAGCCGCTGCTTCGCGAGCTGATGGGCAAGGAAGACTGGCGCTGGCTGCGCTATCCGTACCTCGCCGAGGGCGAGACGCTGGAGAAGCGCCTCGCGGTCCGCGCCTGGCTTTCGGACAACCACTACAAGATCGCCAGCGTCACGATGAGCTTCGCCGACTACGCCTATAACGAGCCCTATGCCCGCTGCGTGGCCAAGGGCGATCAGGCGGCCATCGCCGAGATGGAGAAGCGTTACCTGGACGGCGCCGCCGCCGTCGCCGACCGCGCCCGGGCGATGAGCAAGACGCTCTACGGCAAGGACATCCCCTACGTCCTGCTGATGCACGCCGGCGCTTTCGACGCCCGCATGGCCCCGCGCCTCTACAAGCTCTATCGGGATCGAGGCTTTACCTTCACGACCTTGGCCAAGGCCGAGAAGCACCCGTTCTACCGCACCGACCTTGACCCCGGCCTGCCGCCCGAGCCGACGACCCTGCCGGACGCCTTGAAGGCCAAGGGCCTACCCGTTCCGACGGATCCGGTTGACCTGAAACCACTCGAAGGGATGTGCCGCTGACGGCGTTTCAGCGCCGAAACACATTCCCTGCTGACAACGGCCACGCTCCCGCATAGCGTCCCGCGCCATGATCAAGCCCTCGCTCACGGCGCTCGCGGCCGTCCTCGCCCTTTCGACCCCTGCCATGGCGGAAAAACTCACCCCAGCCCGTGTCTTCGCGGACCCCAGCCTGGGCGGCCCGACCGCCAAGGGCGTGGCGCTGTCGCCGGACGGCAAGCGCGTCACCTACCTGAAGGGCAAGGCCGAAGCGGCCAACATCCAGGACCTGTGGGCGGCGGACGTGAAGGGCGGCGAGCCCTATCGCCTGATCGACTCGGCGGCGCTGTCGTCGGGCGCCAAGGAACTGTCGGAAGCCGAGAAGGCCCGTCGCGAACGCGCCCGCAACTCGGCGCGTGGGATCATCGAATACAGCTGGGACAAGCAGGGCCGCTTCATCCTCGTCCCGCTGGACGGCGACCTCTATCTGGACAGCATCGCCGACGGCAAGGTCACCCGCCTGACCGAAACCCCGGGCGACGAGGTCGACGCCAAGGTCTCGCCCAAGGGCGCCTACGTCTCCTACGTCCGCGACCAGAACCTCTACATCAAGCCGGTGGCCGGCGGGGCCGAGACGGCCCTGACCACCGAGGGCAAGGACGCCCTGTCGTTCGGCGTCGCCGAGTTCATCGCCCAGGAAGAGCTGTCGCGCGCGACCGGCTACTGGTGGAGCCCGGACGAGGCCCACATCGTCTATAGCCGCGTCGACGAGAACGGCGTCGACATCGTGCCGCGCGCCGACATCGGCCCGGCCGGCGCCACTGTGGTCAACCAGCGCTATCCGCGCGCCGGCCGCCCCAACGCCGTCGTGGATCTGATGGTCCGCGACCTGGCCTCGGGCAAGGTCGTCCAGCTAGATCTCGGCGCCAACAAGGACATCTATGTCGCCCGCGTCGCCTGGGCCCAGGACGGCAAGACCGTCTACGTCCAGCGCCTGTCGCGCGACCAGAAAACGCTGGACCTGATCGCCTTCGACCCGGCCACCGGCAAGGGCAAGACCCTGCTGACCGAGACCGACCCGCACTTCATCGAGCTGCTCGACAACTTCAAGGCGCTGAAGGACGGCACCTTCCTGTGGGGCTCGGAGAAGTCGGGCAACAGCCACCTCTATCGCCACGCCGCCGACGGCAAGCTGATCGCCCAGATCACCAGCGGCGACTGGCCGGTCGACAAGCTGGAAGGCGTCGACGAGGCCCGCAAGGTCGCCATCTTCGGCGCCTCGATGGACAGCCCGTTGGAGCGCCGCATCTACGCAGTCAGCTATGCCAAGCCCGGCAAGCCCAAGGCCCTGACCTCGGCTGGCGGCTGGTGGTCGGCCAAGGTGGCGGACGCGGGCGGCGCCTTCGCCGGCTCCTACAGCGATCCCAAGACCCCGCCGCAGACGGCGCTCTACGCGGCCGACGGCAAGCGCGTGCGCTGGATCGAGGAGAACAAGCTGGCCGAGGGTCACGCCTACTGGCCCTACGCCTCGACCCTGCCGGTTCCGGAGTTCGGCTCGCTGAAGGCCGCCGACGGCTCGGCTTTGTACTACGAGATCCTCAAGCCGACCGGCTTCGACCCGGCCAAGAAGTACCCGGCCATCGTCTCGGTCTATGGCGGCCCGCACGCCCAGCGCGTCACCAAGGGCTGGCACAGCCCGTCGGACCGCACCTATCTCGAAGCCGGCTACGTGATCTTCAAGCTGGACAACCGCGGCAGCGGCAACCGCTCTGCGGCTTTCAAGCGCGCCCTGGACCGCAACCTGGGCACCGTCGAGGTCGACGACCAGTTGCAAGGCGCCAAGTTCGTACAGAGCCTGCCCTATGTCGATCCCGACAAGCTGGGCGTGATGGGCTGGTCGTACGGCGGCTTCATGACCCTGATGCTGCTGACGGCCGACAACACCCCGTTCAAGGCCGGCGCGGCCGGCGCCCCGCCGACCGAATGGGGCCTGTACGACACCGCCTATACCGAGCGCTACATGGGCACGCCCGCCGACAACAAGGCCGGTTACGCCTATTCCGACATCAACACGCGCCTGGACAAGCTGAAGCCCGGCAGCCTGCTGCTGCTGCACGGCATGGCCGACGACAACGTGATCTTCGAAAACAGCACCCGGGTGATCTCGGCGCTGCAGAAGAAGGCCATCCCGTTCGAGATGGCGCTCTATCCTGGCGAGCGCCACAGCGCGCCGGGCAGCAAGACCAAGGGCCTCAGCGTGCTGAACACGCACCTGGAGTTCTTCGACCGCAAGCTGAAGGGCCAGTAAGGCCTCTCGACCGCGCCCCGCTCTCACCGCAGAGCGGGGCTGCGACGGAATGCTCCACCGTGCGGCCAATTCGCCGCAGCGGAACCAGGCGAAGCAGTCACTATTAACCACGGCGAGAGTTCAAGGACCCCCGCCATGGCCAAGACCACCGACGACGCCATCGAACAGCTGATCGCGACCGTGAAGGAAGCGCTCGAAGACGGCCGCGCGTCGGCTTCGGAGCTGGAGGAGTGGCTGCTGGCGGCGATCATGCTGGAAGAGATGGCGCTGGAAGAGCAGCGCGACGAGCGAGACAACCGCACGTTCTCCAGCTGGATGCTGGCCGGGGTCACGCTGCACTAGGCCGCTTCCGAGCATTACGTCGAATTCACACATCGCAGGCTAGGCGCGCTACAAACGTAGCGCTACAAACGTAGCGGACAACCGTTCAACGGAAGCCGCCATGATCGAATCCCTGCCCCGACGCGAACGCGAGGTCTTCGAGACCCTGTGTCGCCTGGAGACCGGCGCCGTCGCCAATGTGCGCGACGCGCTGTCCGACCCAATCAGCGACTCGGCCATCCGCACCATGCTCTCGCGCCTCGAGGCCAAGGGCCTGGTCGAGCGCGAAGCGGGTCCCGACGGTTTCGTCTACCGTCCCGCCTCGCGCCCCGAGGCCGTCGCCGCCAGCGCGTTGAAGCGGGTGATCGACACCTTCTTCGCCGGCTCGGCCGCCAGCGCCGCCACCGCCCTGCTGGGTCTCGGCCAGAAGCTGACCACCGAGGAAGCCGCCGCCTTGGAACGGGTCATCGATCAGGCTGTGGAGCGGCCCATGGGAGAAGAGTCATGACTTGGACGCTGCTCCTCTCGCTGCTGGTCAAGTCCAGCGTCATCGCCGGCGCGGGCCTGGCCTGCGCCCGCTTCCTGGCCCAGCGCCCGGCCGACCGCGTGGACATCCTGCGCGCCACGGTCTGCCTGCTGCTGGCCATTCCCGTGATCATGAACGTGCTGCCGGCCCTGGACCTCGCCCTGCTGCCGCCCATCGCGCCCTATTTCCCGGTGGAAGGCGCGACCCTGGCCGCCAACGCCGGTCCGGCCACCCCGGCCCCGTCATGGCCAAACTCGGCTCAGCTGGTCGGCGGCCTGTGGGTCCTGGGCGTCGTGGCTGTGGCCGGCCAGCTGCTGCTGGGTCTGCTGACCCTCGACCGCTGGACCCGCCAGGGCCGCGCTGTGGAGCAACAGGACTGGCTGGAACCCCTGGAACAGCTCTCGCCCGAAGAAGACCGCCCCCGCCTGATCGCCAGCGAGCGCATCGCCAGCCCGCTCAGCTGGGGCGTCGCGCCGGGCTTTATCGTCGTCGACCCCGCCAGCCTGGACGAGCGGCAGGCCGCTCGCGCCATCCTGGCCCACGAACTGGCCCACCTGCGCCGCCAGGACTGGATCTTCCTGATCCTGTCGCGCCTCGCTCTGGCCGTCTTCTGGTTCAACCCGCTGGTCTGGCGCCTGCACGCGACGCTGGCCGAGCGCTCGGAAGAGACCGCCGACGCCATCGCGCTCGAGACGGTCGACCGCACCCTCTACGCCCGGACGCTGGTGCGTCTGGCCGCCCATCCCACCGCCCGCCTGGCCGGCCCTCAGCCCGCAACCGCGATGGCCGCCAGCGCCCGCACGCTGAAGACAAGGATCGCCCACATCATGACCACCAACGCCGCCCGCCGCCGTCCGCTGACCGTCGCCCTGAGCGTCGTCGCCCTGGCCGCCGTCGCCACGCCGCTGGCCGCCCTGGCCGTCACGCGCCAGGACTGGGTCGCTCCGCCCCCGGCTCCGCCCGCGCCAACGCCGCCGATGGCCGCGCCGCCCGCGCCCCCTGCCCCGCCCGCCGAGATCCCCGCCCCGCCGGCGCCGCCCGCCCCGCCTCCGGCCAAGCACGGCTATGTCTATAGCTACATCCGCAACGCGACGCCCGCCGAGCAGATGGCCGCCGACCAGGCCCGCGCCGAAGCCCAGCAAGCCCGCATCGAGGCCGACCAGGCGCGCGTCGAGGCCGACATCGCGCGCCGCCAGGCCGATCAGCAGCGCATCCATGCCGACGAGGTCCGCCGCATCGCCGATGACGCTCGCGCCCAGGCCGACCTTGCTCGCCAGGCCGCCGAAGGCGCGCGACGCGGCGCCGAGCAGGCCCGCCTGTCTGGTGAGCAGGCCCGTCGCATCGGCGAACAGGCCCGCGAGCAGGCCATGCGCCAAGTCGCCAACGCCCGCATCCAGATGGCCCACGGCGCCGAACAGATGCGTCGCGGCGCCCAGCAGATGCGCGAGGAAGCCGTCCGCCTGCGCGACCCGGCCTATCGCGCCAAGCAGATCGCCGAGAACCGCGCCCACGGCAGCAACGTCACCGACGAGGAACTGCGCGACCTGGCCGACAAGCTGCCGGAAAAGGCCAACGACCTGGAACGCCGGGCCGACGAACTGGAAGCCCGCTCGCGCAAACCCGCCTAACAACGGCGCTTGACTTCCGTAGCGAAAGAAAACGAACCTCTTTCGCATGACCGCTTACACCGACCTGATCGCCGCCGTCACCGCCACCGAGTCCGGCTTCTCCGCCTTCGTCTCAGACGACTGGAAGCAAGGCCGGACCACCTATGGCGGGTTGTCGGCGGCGCTCTGTGTCGAAGCCGCTCTGCGGACCTTTCCCGAGGCCCCACCCCTGCGCTCGGCCCAGTTCGCCTTCGTTGGTCCGGCGGCCGGAGAGCTGGCCATCCAGGTGAGGCCGCTGCGCCAGGGCAAGTCGACCCTGTTCGTGGCGGTCGACCTGTTGGGCGAGCAAGGCGTGGCCACCCACGGAGTGCTGACCTTCGGCGCGGCGCGGGCCTCGGCCCTGTCCTACGGCCAGGTCCCGCCGCCCGCTGTCGCGCCGCCTGAGGACTGCGAATCCTTCTTCCCGGAGAACCGCCAGGGCGCGCCGCACTTCTCGGCCCAGTTCGAGGTGCGCAAGGCCGGCGGCACGCGGCCCCTGGCCGGCGGCGATCCGGAATACCTGCTGTGGATCCGCCACCGCGATCCGGCCGCCCGCTCGCTGTCGGCCCTGATCGCCCTGGCCGACATGCCGCCGCCGCCGGCCATGGCGCTGTTCACCCAGTTCGCCCCGATCTCGACCATGACCTGGGCGCTAGACGTCACGAACCTGCCCACGGAAGACGACGACGGCTGGCGCCTGCTGCGCACCCGGGCCGAGACTGTGGCCGAGGGTTACTCCACCCAGGAGATGCACCTGTGGGACCGTCATGGCCGCCCGCTGGTCCTGGCGCGTCAGAACGTGGCCGTCTTCGCCTGATCGCGCACGAACCGGCTCGCCAGCCCTTGGCGAACGCGGATTTTTGACCTCATGCTCCCCGCCGCGCGCCCACAGTCGAGGCGCGCACGGGGAAACGCTGCATGACCAAGTTCGCCTTCCTGGCCGGCGCCGCCGCCATCGCCCTGCTGGCCGGCGCCGCGCACGCCCAGACCGCGGAGAACGCGACCAAGGACGCCCTCGCAGCGATCAAGGACAAGAACCCCGTCCTGCACGCGGTGATCGCCACCAACCCGAACGCCGTCTCCGAGGCCAAGGCCCTGGACGCCGAGCGCAAGGCCGGCAAGGTCCGCTCGGCCCTGCACGGCGTCCCGATCCTGCTGAAGGACAATATCGAGAGCGCCGATCCCTTGCCCACCACCGCCGGCTCGCTGGCGCTGAAGGACAACATCACGGGCCGCGACGCGCCGATCGCCAAGCGACTGCGCGAGGCGGGCCTGGTCATGCTGGGCAAGGCCAACCTGTCGGAATGGGCCAATATCCGCTCGGGCAAGTCGATCAGCGGCTGGAGCGCGGTCGGCGGCACGGTGCGCAACCCCTATGTCCTGGACCGCAGCGCCTGCGGCTCGTCCAGCGGCTCGGGCGCGGCGGTGGCGGCGGGCCTGGCGCCCCTGGCCATCGGCACCGAGACCGACGGCTCGATCACCTGCCCCGCCGCGATCAACGGCCTGGTGGGCCTGAAGCCGACCGTCGGCCTGGTCTCGCGCACCTATATCGTGCCGATCAGCCACAGCCAGGACACCGCCGGCCCGATGACCACCACGGTCGAGGACGCCGCCAAGGTGCTGACCATCATCGCCGGCAGCGATCCCGCCGACCCGGCCACGAAGGAGGCCGACGCCCGCAAGACCGACTACGCCGCCGGCCTTTCCAAGGACGCGCTGAAGGGCGTCAAGCTGGCCGTGGCGCGGTTCTACACCGGCTACTCGCCCAAGACCGACGCGGTGTTCGAGGCGGCGCTGAAGGCGTTGCAGGCCCAGGGCGCGACCCTGGTCGACGTGAAGGAGTTCGACGAAGGCCCGATCGGCAAGGCCGAGGGCGTGGTGCTCTATACCGAGCTGAAGGCCGACATGGCCGCCTATCTGGGCTCGACCGATCCAAAGAAGGTCCCCAGCCGGACGCTGGCCGACCTGATCGCCTTCAACAAGGCGACGCCGAAGGAGTTCGAATGGTTCGGCCAGGAGAGCTTCGAGCGGGCCGAGAAGACCAAGGGCCTCTCCGACCCTGACTACCTGAAGGCGGCGGCCGACGCCAAGCGCCTGGCGGGGCCGGAAGGCATCGACAAGATCCTCAAGGACACCGGCGCGGTCGCCATCATCGCCCCGACCACCGGCCCGGCCTGGACCATCGATCCGCTGAACGGCGACAACTACGGCGGCTCGTCGACTACCCTGCCCGCCGTGGCCGGCTATCCGCACCTGACCGTGCCGATGGGCGACGTGAAGGGCCTGCCGGTGGGGCTGTCGTTCATCGGCCCGGCCTGGAGCGAGAAGCTGCTGCTGAACCTCGGGTATGCGTATGAGCAGGCGACGCATCAACGGAAGGCGCCGACGTTCTTGAAGACGGTGGCGCCGTAAGCCGCCAAACACCGTCATCCCGCGCTTTATGCGCGGGACCCATGGTTCAGCTTCTATGTGAGAGCGTAGGTCCGCACCGCACTTGCGGCGGACAGATGGGTCCCGCGCATAAAGCGCGGGATGACGGGGATGGTCGTACCTACGGAATCTTCGGCCGGATCACGTCGATCGGCGGCGGGGGCGGCGTCACCTTGTGCCGGCTCGGGGCTGACGGCGGCGGCGGACCCGAAGGCGGATAGTAGGGCGGCGGATAATAGGGTCGCGCGCAGGCCGCCAGGGTTACGGCGGCCAGGACCAGCAGGAGCGCTGGCCTCAGCATCGGCGACCGCCCGCAGCCGCCGGACCGAACAGGCCGGTGCCAGAGCGGAAGCAGTAGTTTTCGTAGCGCGGATCCCAGATGTCGGTCCGACCATCGGCGCGGGTGAATTGGTAGCGCTCGCCGCGGTCGTCGCGACCGCTGAGGCTGACCTGGCCCGGACGGTCGGAGGTGACGCCGTACGACTCGCGGGTCAGGCCGTCGACCGCGCAGGACGACACCAGGCCCGGACGGCTGAGATCGCCGTTCAACGCCGCCACCGAGCCGGTCTGGGCGTTGTAGGCCGCCACATCCGTGCCGCCGCCGCGCGTCCCGCCGACGAACACCTGGGTGCCGGTGCTGCTGTCATAGGTCATGATGTCCGGCGCCTGGCCGGTGATCGGCGCGCCGCAGATGTCGCGGCGCTTGGGCGCGTAGCCCTGCGGCGCCGCCTGAGGCGCGGCGTAGGTCGGCGCATAGCCGCCCGCGCCGTACTGCTGGGCGAAGGCCGAGGTTGAGATCAGGGTCGAGGCCGCGAGGGCGGCGGCGACCAGACCGTGGGACAGCTTGCTCATTTGGGGGCTCCCCCTTGTTGCGGCAGCGGAGGCGGCGCGCCGGCCAGGCCGGTGGCGGCTGCGTCATTGGCGAGATCGGCGGGGCCTGCGCCCATCGCCAGCGGCGCGGGGGCGATCGACTGGGCCGGCCAGTAGGTCTCGTAGTCCAGGCGGGCGCGGTCGCGCTGGGTGCGATAGAGCTCCGGCGCCTCGAACCACGGACGGCAGGTCAGCTCGCCGTCGAAGAAGCCGCTGACCAGGGCCTTGCAGCCCTCGGGGCGGGCGTAGATGCGGTTGTCGACCGCACGCACCTGGCCGCCGGCGTCGGCATAGATGCCCGAGCGCATGACGCCGACGATCTTGTTGTTGGCGGCGTAGGCGATGCCCGAGGCGACGTAGAGACCGACATCGGTCGCCTCCAGCTCGCCGTCATTGACGCGCAGGTTGGCGTTCTCGACGGTCAGCGCCCAGTCGCTGTCGCGGACCATCGGGCGCAGCAGGGTCGTCTCGTCGCCGCCGCCGATATAGACGCCGCGCGAGAAGCCATCGACGTACAGACCGTCGATAGTCACCAGCTGCTGGCGGTTCATGCCGCTGAGCACAAAGCCGGCCGAGTTGCGGGTGCGCGAGGAGCCGGTCCAGTCGCCCAGGCGGACGATGCGGATGTCACGCAGGCGGCTGTCGCCCGAGGTCTCGAACGCCCCGCCGATCGCGGTGGCGGCGATCTGGACGTCCTGGGCCATGATCGTGCCGGTGGCCTTGACCACCGCCGAGCGGGTGCGGCCGATGAAGGCCACGCTGGCCATCTCGATGCGGCTGTCGCCGACGTCGAAGGCCGAGGCGTCGCCGTCATAGCGGACCGTGACGTTCTTCAGGGCGATCTCGGTGGCGCGGCCGACGATGCACGACGACGAGCCGGCGCGCGAGGCCTCGATGCCCAGGCCCTCCAGCACGACATACTGCACGCCCGGCTGGATGCGGATGCAGGGCTGGCCGGCCGGCGCCACCAGGATCGGATTGTTCAGGCCGGGCGAGTAGTTGCGCACCACGATGGTGATCGACTGAGTGATGTTCAGGCTGTCGACGCAGGCCCCGCCCCGGCTGGATGTCAGGGTCAGGGTGTCGCCGTCATAGAGGCGCGCCAGGGACTCCGAGACCTGCCCCGGATAGGCGTAGTCGCAGTTGATCTCGCGCTGGCCGTAGCCATAACCCCCGCCGTACCCGTAGCCGCCGGCCACGCAGCGGCCGCGCGAACGGTAGTAGCCGCGGGCGCACGGACGCGGCTTGGCGTAGCGCACCTTGCAACCGTGCGAGAGGTTAGGCTGGATCAGCAGGCCGAAGCACGGGCGGATCTGCTGGTCGATCTTGGCGTCCGGCGAGGCGATGGCCTCGGGCGCGGCGGCCGCGACGCCGAGGATCAGGGCGGCCCAAAGCGCCAGCAGGCGGCTGAGGCGTCGCATCTAGAAGTCCCTTTCGCTGTACGGACGACCGCGATCGGCCGAGGGCCGAGGCGGACGCGAGACCTGGGCCAGCAGCTGCTGCAGGCGATAGGCCGACGGCTTGAAGCCCGAGAGGGCTCCGTCGAGCTGGTAGACCACCGCCTTGGCGCGGTCCTGGTCGGCCACGCCCTGCAGGCCCAGGGAGAAGAAGGTCGACATGGCGTACTTGGCCTCGGCCGAGCCCTGGCGTTCGGCTTCCTCGTACCAATGATAGGCCCGGGCGTAGTCGCGCGGGACGCCGACGCCTTCGGAGTACATCACCGCCAGCACCAGCTGGGATTTGGACGAGCCGTTGACCGCCGCGAACTGGATCGCCCGCACCTTCTCGATCGACGACAGGTGGCCGTTGGCCGGCCGGCCCAGCATCGATTCCAGGGTCTGGGCGTCGTTGACGCTGAGCAGCTTCTCGTCGAGCACCGCCGTCGGGATCACTCGCAGGTACGACAGCGCCTCGGCCACGTGGACGAAGGGCAGTTCGTTGATGCGGGCCAGAGCCGCCTCGCGCGATTCGCCCGAGAGATCGGACTCGTCGGAGTGCGGCACGCCCGAGTCGGGCGATTCCGGCGGATAGAACTCGTAGGGCGGGATCCAGCGCTTGGCCTTGGTCTCGACGAACGAGCCGTACGAGGCCCGCTGCGGCGAGCTGCGCTCGAAATCCTTGAGCATCACGTAGGCCGACACGTCGCCGGTCTGCACCGCCAGGTAGTTGTAGAGATAGGCGTCGACGTCGTTGCGACGGAACAGGTCCAGCGCGGCCGGCGCGCCCGGCTGGCTGGGCTTGCCGTAGGCCTGGATGGCCTGGAGGTTGTCGGACGGCTCGCCGAACGGGCCGAAATAGGCGTCGTGGATCCTCGCCAGGGTGCGGAAGCCGTCGGCGCCCTGGGCCGACAGCACGTAGATCACCCGGTTGCGGACCTTCTCGCGCTCTTCGGTCGACATGCGCGACAGCAGGCGGTCCAGCGCGAAATAGGCGCTGCGGCGCTCGAAGGCGCGGCAATCGTCGAAGCGCGACACGGCCTTCGATTCGCCGCCCCGGCGCTCATAGGCCGCGATCGGCGCATAACCGCCGGAATTGGACAGGGCCATGGCGTACCAGACGGCCGCCTCGACCGGATCCTCGAGGTTCTTGTCGACGGCGCGCTGGCCTTCGTAGCGACGGGCCAGCTCCAGCTGGGCGAAGAAGTCGCCGCGGAAGCCGCCCTGGCGCAGGGCGCGAATCTCTTGCTGCTGCTGATTGAACTGGCCCGAGACGCCCTGGGCCGCCTGAGGCCGCGGGCACGCGCTGGCGCGCTTGTGGAACCAGAAGCTGGGACCCGTGTCACAGCCGACCAGCGGGATCACCACCGCGGCCACGATCGCGCCCACAGGGGCGCGGCGCAGCCACACGGCGCGGCTGGCGTACACGCGCCTGGCCGCATCGCGGAGCATCCGAAGGCGCGCAGATGCGTCGCCGGCCTCGCGCATGAATCCCCCTTCAGCCCAGCCCGTTAACCATAAAACAACGATCTCTCATGTGCCCCGGATCGGGACCTGTCAAGGTCAGCTCAACCCATCCGGCAATGAAGACTTTGTCACGACAGTCAGGGTTCGCCCCCTAGGCGAATTTCCCGAATTTCGCGCCGCTTCACCGCGCACGGAACAACTTGAAGAACGTCGAGAAGCCGACAGCTAAGCTAGCCAGCTGTCGGCTTCGGTTTAGCGACGCAAGACGAAGATTCGACGAAATCAGCGTCCGGTCGGCATGTCCTTGAACGCCACGTCCTTGTCGACGCGTACGTCGCCCGGCAGGCCCAGTACGCGTTCGGCGATGATGTTCTTGAGGATTTCGTCCGTCCCGCCGGCGATCCGCAGGCCCGGCGCCCACATCAGGCTCTGCTGGAACGCCGCCTCGGCCGGGGCCTGATCGGGATCGACGAGGATGCCGTACTGGTCTTCCATCTCGACGGCGGTGTTGGCCATCTCCTGCAGCTGGTTGGCCGAGATGATCTTGCCGATCGAGCTTTCCGGTCCCGGGGTCTGGCCGCGCGACAGGGCGGTCATGGTCCGGAAGCGGGTGAACTTCAGCCCCTCGGACTGGACGTACCAGTCGGCCAGCTTCTCGCGGAAGGCCTGGTCCTTGATCGCCGGACCGGTGGGACCGGCCAGGTCGCGGGCCAGCTTCATGACCTCGCGATAGTTCGGACCGGCCGAGCCGCCGACGGCCAGGCGCTCGTTCATCAGGGTGACCAGGGCCACCTTCCAGCCCTCGCCGACCTCGCCCAGGCGCTGGCTGTCCTTGACCCGCAGGTCGGTGAAATAGACCTCGTTGAACTCGCGGCCGCCCGACATCTGGTGGATCGGCCGGCACTCGACAGCGGCGTCGCGCATGTCGATCCAGAACATGGTCAGCCCCTTGTGCTTGGGCACGTCGGGGTCCGTCCGGGTCAAGAGGATGCCGTAGTCGCAATAGTGGGCGCCGGTGGTCCAGACCTTCTGGCCGTTGATCACCCACTCGTCGCCGTCCTTGACGGCGCGGGTGCGCAGGGCCGCGACGTCGGAGCCGCCGGCCGGTTCGGAGAACAGCTGGCACCAGATCTCCTCGCCCTTCACGGCCGGCGAGACGAAGCGCTTCTTGGTCTCGCCGTCGGCGAAGGCCATGACGGTCGGCACGCACATGCCCAGGCCGATCGTGAAGTAGCCGTAGCCGAGGCCCGCCTTGCCCTCTTCCTGGCCGAAGATCACCGACTGGATCGGCGTGCCGCCGCCCCCGCCGATGGCTGCGGGCCAGGTGATGCAGGCGTAGCCGGCCGCGGCCTTGGTCGCCTGCCAGTCCTTGGCGGCGGCCATGTGCTCGGGGGTGTTGGGCTTGAGCTCACCGAACTTGGCGCGGTGCGCGGCGGCGTTCTCGGCCAGCCAGGCGCGAGCCTTTTCGCGGTAGGCGGCTTCTTCGGGGGAGTCGTTGAAATCCATGATCGTTCCGTCCCTTACGCCGCGTTCTTCTTTTCAAGTTCCGACACCAGCCGCTCCTTCCAGAGCTTCGGCGCGCCGGCCACCAGGCTCAGCTGTCGCGAACGGCGGTAGTAGAGGTGGCAGTCGACGTCCCAGGTGAAGCCCATGCCGCCGTGCACCTGGATGTTCTCCTTGCTGGCGAACCAGAAGGCTTCCGACGCGGCGATGCGGGCGGCCGAGGCCGCGATCGGCAGCTCCGGCGCGTCGTCGTTCAGCGCCCAGGCGCCGTAATAGGCGTTGGAGCGGGCGACCTCGTTCTTGACGTACATGTCGGCCAGCTTGTGTTTGATCGCCTGATAGCCGGCGATGACGCGGCCGAAGGCGTAGCGCCCCAGCGCATATTCCTTAGCCATTTCCAGGCAGCGGTCGGCGCCGCCCAGCTGTTCGAAGGCCAGCAGCACGGCGGCGCGGTCCAGGATCGCCTGGACGATGTCGAAGCCGGCGCCGGCCTCCCCCACCCGCTCAACCACCGCGCCGTCGAAGACGATCTTGGCCACGCCGCGCGTGGGGTCGAGGCTCTTCAGCGTTTCGCGAGAGACGCCGGCGCCGTTCAGATCGACCAGGAACAGGCCTGGGCGGCCGCCCTCGCTGGCCAGCACCAGGGCGGTGTCGGCGACGTCGCCGTCGGTGACCGGAATCTTGGTCCCCGAAAGCTTGCCGCCCTCGACCCGGCACTGCAACGTGTTCGGCCCGACGACACCGGGACCTTCGGAAGTCGCCAGGCACCCGATCACCTCACCGGCGGCGATGCGCGGCAGGATCGCGGCCTTCTGGCCGTCCGCGCCGTGGGCCATGATCGCTTCGGCCAGGATGTAGACGGTGGAGGCGAACGGGATCGGCGCGACGGCGCGGCCCAGCTCCTCGGCGATGGCGCACAGCTCGACGCGGCCAAGACCCAGGCCGCCGTGCTCCTCTGGGATCGAGGCGCCCAGCCAGCCCTGCTCGGCCACGCCCTTCCAGAGCTTGTCGTCGAACGAGCGGTCGGCGTTGTCCAGCACGCCGCGCACGACGGCGACGTCGCAGTTGCCGGCGAGGAACTTGCGCGCCTCTTCCTTCAGGAACTTCTGGTCGTCGGAATAGTCGAAATCCACGAGGGTCCTCCCTGGACCGCGCTCTTGAAGGCCGGCCTCGGGGAGCACACTGAACGACGTTCACGCGAAGGGAAAGATTGACCCGGCGTCAAGAATTTCAGGTTCTTATGCGCGCCTGTTCCCAGCTTTCGGACGTTACCTCACGGCATGGCCAAGACCGTCTTCCAAAAGAACCAGAGGGTGTGGGTCGAGAGCGTCGGCTGCTGGGCGACGGTCGAGAAGATCGTGCCGATCTGGGCCAAGGGCTTCGACGAGCCGGTGCGCGTCACCTACGACGTCGGCCTGAACCGCGAGTTCCAGGCCCATGAGCTGAAGCCTGAAGACAAGATCGACGCCCAGGAAGGCGGCCTCGCCTCCAACTGGCGCGTGCTGCGAGCCCGCAACAAGTGGCAGCAGGAGGGCGACTGCGCCCATCACCCCTACCCAGGCACCTATCCTGTCGTGGTGACCGACGCCCAGGACTGGGGCGGCTGGCGCACGCCGGGCGCGGAGTACGACCGCGACCCGCACAAGATGGAATACCAGGCCCGCCTGATCGCCAGCGCCCCGCGCCTGCACGCCATCGCCCGCGAGCTTCTGACCCTGGTGGCCGACAATCCCGAGGACGCGCCGCCGGCCCTGACCGGCCTGGCCCAGAAGATCGCGGCGGTCGAGCGCTACCTCCAGGAAGCGCCCGCCGCGGGGCCGGCTACGGAATAACTAGAACCGCCGGCCGAAGCCGACCGAGACCACCAGCGGGTCCAGCTTCACCTTCGACGTCAACGCGCCGCCGTTGATCTTGGCGTCGGTGTCGAACCAGATCTTCTTGACGTCCAGGTTCAGGCTGTAGGCGGCGTTGATCGGGATGTCCGCGCCGGCCTGCAGGGCGTAGCCGAAGCCGTTGTCCAGATCGACGGTGAAGCCGTTCCTGTCCTTGCCGCTGTAGAACAGCATGTAGTTCAGCCCGGCCCCGACATAGGGACTGAAGCGCGCGCCGGGCAGCGGGTGGTACTGCAACGAGACGACAGGCGGCAGGACCCAGGTCTTGTGGACCACCGTGTCCGTGCCCGGGCCAACGGCCTTGACGGTGTGCTGGGTCGTGCCGGCGATCACCTCGACGGCCAGCTTGTCGGTCAGGAAGTAGCTGAGGCCGATCGTGGGCTTGATGTCGTCCTTGACGTCGGCCTTGAGGCCCGTGGCCGCGCCGGCGGCGGTCAGGATCGGATTGCCTGCATCCGGCGCGACGTCGGTGAGGCGGACGTTCAGGACGATGTCGCCCTTGGCCTTGGGCGTGACGGGTTCGGCGGCCATGGCCGACGTCGCGCCGAGACCGGCGGCGAGGCTCAGAGCCAGGAAGAGCTTGGTGTTCATGGGTATCCCCTTTCGACGTTTCGTTGCGTCGAAAGGGGTTTGCGCCCGCGCTCAGGCCGCTTCGTTGACCCGGCTCAAGAAAAGACCACAAAAAACTTGCGGTTATTACGTAGTCGCGTCGGGACGGGCTTTGAAATTGCCCTTCTTCCAGGCCATCCGCAGCACCACAATGGCCACCAGCGTGCCGACCAGCATGGCCGGCAGCGAGGCCTCGGGACCGAAGGCGCCGCCGCTCAGGAACTCCGAGGCGCCCGGCTTGGGCTTGCTGACCAGCCAGCTCTCGGTGACCGGAATGCCCGACACCGAGGCGCCCCACACCCAGCCTTGCGTGAAGTTCCAGGCCGCGTGGACGCCGACCGACATCCACAGGCGCCCAGTCAGCAGGTAGAAGCCCGCCAGCATCAGGCCCGCCTCGACGGCGATGGCCGCGGCGGCGACCGGCGTGGCGTTAGGATTGGCCAGGTGCGCCGCGCCGAACAGGGCCGCCTGCACCACCAGCGCTGGCCAGATCCCGAAGGCCCGCATCAGCAGGCGCAGCAGGATGGCCCGCATGATCAGCTCCTCCATGAAGCCGGACTCGATGGCCATGGCGACCGTGGCCCAGACCGAGGCCGAACGCGGACCACTGATGTCGTAGACGCCCAGCAGGTAGAGCCCGCCCACGGCCGCGCTCAGCATCGCCGCCCCGATCACGAGACCGATGGCCAGCTCGGCCGGCATTTGCCGCAGGTTTAGCTCCTGCGGCCAGCGCCCCTCGGCCAGCCGCACCAAGCCGGCATAGAGGCCAAAGCCCGCGCAGCAGATCGCCAGCACTTCCAGGACTTCGAAGAGGTGGCCGCCCTTCTTGAACATCGGGTTGGCCACCACCTGGGCGCCCGAATAGACGAAGGTGAAGAGCATGAAGAGCAGGAGCATCCAGCCCAGCGTTCGCAGCCAGCGCAAAGGCCCGGGATGCAGGAACCGCTTGCTGCCGACTTCCAGGCCCGTCTGTTCGCCTACGATCTCGTTCGCCATCGCGAAGCCCCCTCCCGCTCAGCTGAGGCGGGCACTGACCATTAATTCGGGCTTGGCCGTCAAGGTCCTCTCGCGGAGGTCGTCCCGGAGGACTAGGTTAGAGGGATGCGCACCGACACGCCCCAAGCCGTCCGTCTGGCGGACTATCGCCCGTTCCCGTTCGAGATCGAGACGACAAGGCTGATCTTCGAGCTGCATCCATCCGAGACGCGGGTGAAGGCCGAGCTTTCGGTGCGCCGCCTCGGCGCCAAGGACGAGCCGCTGGTGCTGAACGGCGAGCGCCTGAAGCTGGTCTCCGTCGCCATCGACGGCCAGGCGCTGAGCGCCAACCAGTACATCGTCGACGCCGAGCACCTGACGATCCAGGACCTTCCCGACCAGTTCGTGCTGACCACCGAGGTCGAGATCGATCCGTCGGCCAACAAGGCCCTGATGGGTCTCTACATGTCGGGCGGCCGCTTCTGCACCCAGTGCGAGGCCGAGGGCTTCCGCACCATCACCTATTTCCCCGACCGCCCCGACGTGCTGAGCCGCTACAGCGTGCGGATCGAGGCCGAACGCCAGTTCACGCATCTGCTCAGCAACGGCAATCTGCTCGACTCGGGCGTGCTGGAGGACGGTCGGTTCTTCGCCGAATGGCAGGATCCGTTCCCCAAGCCCTGCTACCTTTTCGCGCTGGTCGCCGGCCATCTGGACGTGCTGCTCGACAAGTTCGTCACCATGAGCGGCCGCGAAGTCGCCATCCGGGTGTTCGTCGACCCCGGCCAGGCCTCCCGCGCCGCATACGCCGCCGACAGCCTCAAGCGGGCGATGAAGTGGGACGAGGATGCGTTCGGCCGCGAATACGATCTCGACCTGTTCATGATCGTGGCCGTGCGCGACTTCAACTTCGGGGCCATGGAGAACAAGGGGCTGAACATCTTCAACAGCTCCCTGCTGCTGGCCGATCCCGAGACCGCCACCGACCTGGACTACGAGCGCATCGAGGCGGTCGTGGCCCACGAATACTTCCACAACTGGACCGGCAACCGCATCACCTGCCGCGACTGGTTCCAGCTGTGCCTGAAGGAAGGCTTCACGGTCTTCCGCGACCAGAGCTTCAGCGGCGACATGCGCGGCCCGATCGTGCAGCGGATCAAGGATGTTCGCGCGCTTCGCGCCCGGCAATTCGCCGAGGACGCCGGCCCCCTCGCCCACCCGGTGCGGCCGTCCAGCTACCTGAAGATCGACAACTTCTACACCGCGACGATCTACGAGAAGGGCTCGGAGATCATCCGCATGCTCAAGACCATCCTGGGCGCCGAGGCGTTCCGGGCTGGCTGCGATCTCTACTTCCAGCGTCACGACGGCCAGGCGACCACGGTCGAGGCCTTCATCGCCTGCTTCAGCGAAGCCTCGGGCCGCGATCTCACCGACTTCTTCGGCTGGTACGAGCAGGCCGGCACGCCGGCGGTGACGATCGAGACCGCCTATGATGAAGCCGCCCAGGCGCTGACCCTCACCCTGGCCCAGTCCACCGCCCCGACGCCGGGCCAGCCGACCAAGAAGGCCCTGCCGATCCCGATCGCCATCGGCCTGCTGTCGGAAACCGGCGAGGCTCTGCGCGACACCGAAGTCGTGCTGCTGGACAAGGATCAGATGACCGTCCGCTGGGACGGCGTGGCCAGCGCTCCCGTCCTGTCGGCCCTGCGCGGCTTCTCGGCCCCGGTGAACCTGTCGACCGACGCGCGGCCGGCCGATCGCTATGTGCTGTTCGCCGCCGATCCGGATCTCTTCAACCGGTGGGAAGCCGGTCAGACCCTGGCCCGCGATCTGATCCTGGCCCGCGCCGCCGGCGCGCCCGACGAGGTCGGCGAAGAACGCTATGCCGACGCCCTGGGCCACGCCCTAGTCGACGACGCTGCGGAGCCGGCCTTCAAGGCCCTGCTGCTGGCCCTGCCGTCCGAGCAGGATCTGGCCCTGATGTCCGAACCGGCCGATCCTCCGGCTCTTCACGAAGCCCGCAACGCCCTTCGGACCCGCGTCGCCGTCCACCTGGGCGACCTGCTGCGCCGCCTGCATGGCGAGATGCAGAGCGACGCCGAATTCTCGGCTGACGCCCAGGCCGCCGGCCGTCGCGCGCTGCGCAACGCTTGCGCCGAGGTGCTGTCGGCTGACCCGCACGCCGACAACGTGGCGCGCCTGACCGCCCATTTCGACACCGGGCGCAACATGACCGACGCGATGGGCGGCCTCTATCCGCTGGTCGCCGTCGGCGGCGCCGCCCGTGACCTGGCCCTGACCAAGTTCCACCACGCCTGGCGCGGCGAGCCGCTGGTGCTGGACAAGTGGTTCGCCGTCCAGGGCCGCGATCCGAACGAGGACGCCCTGGAGCGGGTGATCGGCCTGACCCAGATTCCGGACTTCGAGCCGACCAATCCCAATCGCCTGCGGGCCCTGGTCTCGACCTTCGCCAACTTCAATCCGGCGCGGTTCCACGATCCCAGCGGCGCGGGCTACCGCTTCCTGGCCGACCAGATCCTGGCGGTGGACAGCTTCAACCCGATGACGGCCGCGCGCCTGGTCGAGCCCCTGGGCAACTGGCGGCGCTACAAGCCCGAACTGGGCCGGCTGATGCGCGAACAGCTGGAACGCGTCGCGGCCCATCCGGACCTGTCGAAGAACGTGCTCGAATTGGCGACGAAAGCGCTCGGCTAAGGCAGCTTTCCAGGATTCGTTCGGCCCTGAGTTGCGACCAATAGGCTCATACACACCGAATCCGCCTTTCCGGCGGTGACGGAGCGGTTGGCCGTACGGTAGATTCACCATGTCGGCGAAGTGACTCGCCGCTCGGATTGGAGCCGTAGGGTTTGGACAGGGGCTTAGCGAGACACGGGGGGACGGCGTCCGCCGGACCGACCGCGCCCGCGGCCGTGCGCGCCAAATCCGTCCAGGCGCCGTCGCAGGCGTTCGTCCGCATCGCCATCCTGGCAGCGTTGCTGCTGCTGGCCGTCTACACCGCTTTCGGCGTCAAGCGCCTGCAGGACGAGGCTTCGGCCCAGCCCGGCGGCGCGCCGCTGTCGGCCAAGGCCGGCTTGATCGCTGGCCGCGTCGAGGCCAATCTGGCCGCCCAGCGCGCCGGTCTTTCGGCCGCCGCCGACATGCTCAAGCGCGATCCGGCCGCGACCATGGACGCCGCCGAGACCGCCTTGCGCGCCGCCGGCGGCGAGGCCGCGGCCGTCGCCGTGGTCAGCCCCACCGGTGTGGTCTCCGTCGCCGGCCGCGACGAGGGCGCCGACTGGAAGGCCGCCGCCCAGGCCGCCGCCGCCTCGGGTCGCACCACCTGGACCGGCGCGGTCGGCGACACCGGCCGGCTCTACATCGCCACCACCGCCACCCTGGACAAGACCCGCGCCTTCGTGATCGCCAGCGGCGACGCCACGCGCCTGATCGCCGAGCCCGAGAAGGGCGACAGCGGGGCCCTGGCCCTGCCCAGCGGTCAGCTGATCACCACTCGCGGCCGTGTCGCCCAAGGCGCGGCCACCTTCCGTGAAGCCTTTGCGCTGTCGCCCGAGGATGTCGGCGGCGGCCCCGTCGCCCTGCGCGGCCAGGCCGCCGACGGCGTCACCCTGGACGTCGCCGTGCGCCCCGTCGCCAAGGGCGCCCTGTTGGTGCTGGCCGCCGCCCCGACCCACAGCGTCGCCAATGTCGACCGCCAGGTCATGGAGGGCGCGATCAACCTGCTGGCGCCGCTGGCCGTCGGCATCGCCCTGGCGCTGCTGCTGATGATCCAGAGCCGCAAGGCCGAGCGCGCCCATCGCGAGTTCATCGACAGCGAGCAGCGCTTCCGCCTCGCCGTTGAGGCTGCTCGCTGCGGCATCTGGGAGTGGGACCTCAACGCCGACCAGGTCTATCTGTCCGACGTCACCGGCGCGATGTTCGGCTGGGGCGGCGGCGGCGTCGTCGCCGGTCAGGACCTGCTGGAGCGGATCTCGATCGACCACCGCGAGCGGGTGCGCCAGGCCCTGGCCAACGCCGCCATGTACGGCGCCTTCGACGTCTCGTTCCGCGTGCCGGCCACCGAGCACGGTGCGCGCTCGCTGTGGATCGACGCCCGCGGCCAGGGCTTCGGCAAGCCGGGGGCCGAGGGCTACAACCGCATCATCGGCGTGGCCCTCGACGTCACCGAAGAGCGCATCGCCCAAGCCCGCGCTCAGGCCGCCGAGAACCGCCTGCGCGACGCCATCGAAAGCGTATCGGAAGCCTTCGTCCTGTGGGATCGCCAGGGCCGGCTGCTGATGTGCAACCGCAACTACCGCAGCGTCTTCTCGCTGGAGCCGAAGATCCTGAAGCCCGGCGCCGCCCGCGCCGAGGTCAACCGCTTCGCCGCCCTGGCCATCAAGCAGGATCACCCCGCGCCCGACGGCGCCAAGGGCGTGCGCGAGGCCGAGCTGATGGACGGTCGCTGGATCCAGATCAGCGAGCGCCGCACGGCCGAAGGCGGCCTGGTCATGACCGCCGCCGACATCACGGCGATCAAGACCCAGGAAGAGGCCCGCCGCCTCAACGAAGAGCAGCTGCAGAACGCCATCACCGGCCTGGAGCGCAGCCAGGAGCAACTGGCCGAGCTGGCCCGCAAATACGAGACCGAGAAGGTCAAGGCCGAGAGCGCCAACAAGGCCAAGTCCGAGTTCCTGGCCAACATGTCCCACGAGCTGCGCACGCCGCTGAACGCCATCAACGGCTTCTCCGAGATCATGATGAACGAGATGTTCGGCCAGCTCGGCGATGCGCGCTACAAGGGCTACAGTCAGGACATCCACTCGTCGGGCCAGCACCTCTTGGCGCTGATCAACGACATCCTCGACATGTCGAAGATCGAGGCCGGCAAGATGAATCTCAAGTTCGAGCCGATGCACCTGGAAGACGTGGCCGAGGACGCCGTGCGCCTGGTCCGCAACCGCGCCGAGGCCGCCGGCCTGAAGCTGAACGTCACCTTCCCGCACCTGCCCGAGATCGAGGCCGACTACCGTGCGGTCAAGCAGGTGCTGCTGAACCTGCTGTCGAACGCCATCAAGTTCACGCCCCGCGCCGGCAGCGTCACGGTCAGCGCCGAGATCCGCCGCGATCCGTTCGGCGACATGGTCAAGGTGTCGGTCACCGACACCGGGATCGGCATCGCCAAGGACGACCTGGCCCGCCTGGCCAAGCCGTTCGAGCAGGTCGAGAGCCAGTTCTCCAAGACCACCCAGGGTACGGGCCTGGGCCTGGCGCTCACCAAGTCGCTGATCACCATGCACGACGGCCTGCTGGAGATGCACTCCACCCCCGGCGAAGGCACCACGGTCAGCTTCACCCTGCCCGTCCGCCAGAGCGAGCATAAGGCCAGCCGCGACTTCGTAGCGGCTTAAGGCCCAAGACTTCCCCTTACGCATTTGAAATCGCCGCTGAATCCTCGTGATGAGGACTGGGCTGTTGTAAGCGTGGCGGATAGCAGATATTGCGACGCACTCTCAATATCAGGATCTACCATGTCCCGTCGCCTCGCCCTCCTCTTGTCGTCCGCTCTCCTCGGCGCCGCCCTGGCCAACCAGGCCGCTGCGCAGCAGACGGACGAGACGAAGGTCGACGAGGTGGTGATCACCGGCTCGCAAGTCCGCCTGCCGCCCGTCTATTCCGGCGGTCAGGTGGCGGCCGGCGCCCGCGTCGGCCTGCTGGGCGCGCTGGACACCATGGACACGCCGTTCGCGATCACCAGCTACACCGAGGAGCTGGTCCGCAACCAGCAGGCCCGCAGCATCGCCGACGTGCTGCAGAACGACCCGACCGTCCGGGTCTCCAAGGGCTTCGGCAACTTCCAGGAGCTGTACGTCGTGCGCGGTTTCCCCGTGTACTCCGACGACATGACCTATAACGGCCTTTACGGCGTGCTGCCCCGGCAGTTCGTGGCCGCCGAACTGGTCGAGCGCGTGGACGTGTTCCGCGGCGCCAACGCGTTCCTGAACGGCGCGGCCCCGGGCGGCAGCGGCGTCGGCGGCGCCTTCAACCTGATGCCCAAGCGCGCCGGGACCAATCCCCTGACCCGCCTGACCGCCGGCTGGGACGGCGGCTCGCAGTTCTACGGCTCGGCCGACGTCTCGCGTCGCTTTGGCGAGAACAACGCCTATGGCGCGCGGGTGAACCTGTCCCTGCGCGACGGCGAGACGGCCGTCGACAACGAAAAGCGCAATCTGAAGGTCGTGGGCCTGGGCCTGGACCGTCGCGGCGACCGCGCCCGCTTCTCGGCCGACCTCGGCTTCCAGGACCATCACATCGACGCCCCGCGTCCGACCGTCACGCCGCTGGGCGCGATCCCCAAGGCGCCGGACGCCAGCACGAACTTCGCCCAGCCCTGGACCTATACCGACGAGCGCCAGCTGTTCGGCGCGGCGCGCGGCGAGTTCGACCTGACCAATGCGGTGAGCGCCTGGGCGGCTGTCGGCGGCCGCAAGGGCAAGGAAGACAACGTCCTGGCCAATCCGTCGACCAGCGCGACCGGCGTGCTCAGCGCCTATCGCTTCGACAATGTCCGCAAGGATGAGGTCGTCTCGGCCGACGCCGGCCTGCGCGGCAAGTTCCAGATCGGCTCGATCGGCCACAGCCTGGTCGCCTCGGTCGCCTCGGTCAGCCTGAAGTCGAAGAACGCCTACGCCTTCTCGAACTTCGCCGGCTTCGCCAGCGACCTCTACAACCCGGTCAATGTCGCCGCCCCGAACCCGAACTTCTTCGTCGGCGGCAGCAAGTCGGACCCGAACGTCACCGAGCGCTCCCAGAACCGCAGCGTCGCCGTCGCCGACACCGTGTCGCTGCTGGACGACAAGCTGCTGTTGACCGCAGGCCTGCGCTATCAGGACGTCTCGACGCGCTCGTACGACTACAACACCGGCGCCCGCAACGCAGCCTATGACGGCGACGCCACCACCCCGGCCTTCGCGGCGGTGTTCAAGCCTAGCAGCCAGGTCTCGCTTTACGCCAACTACGCCGAGAGCCTGGTTCCGGGGAAGGTCGCGCCGGCCCAGGTCAACGGCGTCGCGGTGGCCAACGCCGGCGACATCCTGGCTCCGTTCCGCGGCAAGCAGGCGGAGGTCGGCGCCAAGTACGATGCCGGTGCGTTCGGCGGCTCGGTCTCGCTGTTCCGCGTCAAGCAGCCCAACGAGCTCTTCGTCGCCAGCAGCCGCCAGTACACCTCGGGCGGCGAGCAGGAGAACAAGGGCATTGAGCTGACCGTCTATGGCCAGCCGGCCGAGGGCCTGCGCGTCCTGGGCGGCGCCACCTGGCTGGACGCCAAGATCAACCACGCGCTGGACGCCACGCTGGAGGGCAAGTCGCCGATCGGCGTGCCGGACTTCCAGGCCAATGTGAACGTCGAGTGGGACATCAAGGCCCTCGACGGCCTGACCGTCGAAGGCCGCATGACCCACACCGGCGCGCAGCCGGCCAACGGCACCAACACGGTCGACCTGGCCGCCTTCACCCGCTTCGACGCCGGCGTCCGCTACGCGTTCGAGGCCAGCGGCAAGACCATGACCATCCGCGCCCGGGTCGAGAATCTGGCCAACAAGGACCAGTGGGTCGCGGTCGGCGGTTATCCAAACGCCAACTACCTGACTCTGGGCGCCCCGCGCACCCTGCGCGTCTCGCTCACCACGGACTTCTAAGGCGGATGAAGGCGTCCACGCTCCGGGCCTGGTCGTGGGCGCACAAGTGGTCGAGCCTGGTCTCGACCGCTTTTCTGCTAATGCTCTGCGTCACCGGCCTACCGCTCGTGTTCAAGCACGAGATCGAGCATGTCCTGATGCGCGAGGCCTGGCAGCCGGCGCATCCGAACGGTCCGAAGCTGAACCTCGACCAGGTGCTGAACGCCGCCCTCGCCCGCAAGCCGGGCGAGGTTGCGGCCTTCATGAGCTTCGACGAAGACCGGCCGGTGGTGAACGTCACCAGTATCAAGCCGGGCGACAAGGCGGGCGCCTACAGCTTCCAGCCGATCGACCAGACCAGCGGTGAGCCCGCCCCGTCGGTGGCCGGCCACCCGGTCATGGAGTTCCTGCTCCAGCTGCACACCGACATGTTCCTGGGGCTGCCGGGAATGCTGTTCCTGGGCGCGATGGGCCTGTTGCTGGTCGTGGCCTTGGTCTCGGGCGTGGTGCTCTACGCCCCCTTCATGCGCCGCCTGCCGTTCGGCACGGTGCGGGCCAGCAAGCAGGCGCGGACGCGCTGGCTGGACTACCACAACCTCCTGGGCGCGGTGACCCTGGCCTGGGTGCTGGTCGTCGGGACCACAGGCGTCGTCAACACCCTGGCCACGCCGATCATCGACTACTGGAAGAACACGGCGCTCAAGGAGCTGACCCAGGCGTATGACAAGCCTGCGCCCGCCAACCAGCGCAGCTCGCTGCAGGCCGCCGTCGACCGCGCCAAGGTCGCCCTGCCCGGCATGCAGCTGCAGTTCGTGGCCTTCCCCGGCTCGACCTATTCGACCGACCACCACTACGCGGTGTTCTTCCACGGCGACACGCCGGTGACCGCGCACCTGACCACGCCGGCCCTGATCGACGCCCGCACGGGCGAGCTAGCCGCCGTCGCGCAGACGCCGTGGTACGTGAAGACCCTGTCGCTGTCGCAACCTCTGCACTTCGGCGACTACGGCGGTTTGGCCTTAAAGATCCTCTGGGGACTGCTCGACATCGCCACCATCGTGATCTTGGGTTCAGGCCTCTATCTGTGGCTGGCCAAGCGGAAGCCGGCGCGATGAAGAAGAGCGGCCATCACTTCACGCTGTGGCAGGTGTTCCGCGCGCCGGCCGGTATCGCCGCGCTCAGCCTGTTCGGCCTGGTCGCCGCCCTGCTGGGTGACGGCGTCTGGGACATCGTCGGCGCCGTGACCCTGGCCTCGTCCGTCGCCGTCACCATCTGGGCGCTGGCGACGGGCCGGCGCTGAATATTACTTTTGTTTCATAGACTTAAATCGAGGTCATGAAGCACTCGTAACGGGTGTTCGGCCAAGCTCGCGACTACACCCTCATTCAACGGATCGCCCCAACGGATCACCGGGGGCGGCCACACGAACTGAGGGACTAGATCATGAGCAAGATCGTCGACCGCATCGCCGTCATCGCCGCCCTGGCCCTGGCCGCAACGCCGATCATCGGCCTTTCCGCCGCCCACGCCGCGCCGATCGCCTCCGCTCGGATCATCCGCGTCCAGGTCGGCGACCTCGTCCTGTCGCACCCCGAAGGCGCTCGCGAATTCCAGCGCCGCGCCGATCGCGCCGCCGAACAGGCCTGCACGGCCCGCAAGGTTCACGGCCTGTCGTATCGCGCCTGCCTGATGGACATCGCCCAGGACCTCAACGCCGAGATGACCCCGGCCCAGCGCTCGGCGCTGATGACGGGACGCAAGGCGGTCGAGATCGCCTCGCGCTAGAGGCCACGCCTCAGCCACGCCGCGACCGCCCACGAATGGGCGTCGTGGCGCAAGGCGACCACCGCATCGCGCGGATCCAGCCAGACCAGCTTGTGGTCGTCCTCGACCTTCAGGCCCGGCTGCTCGCCGGAGACCTGCACGACATAGACGCCGCCGAAGTTTCGCACCGGCTGGCCGTCGGACTTCAGGAATAGCTGCGAGACCGTCTCGACCAGAGCGCCGGCCTCGACGACGAGGCCGGTCTCCTCGCCGAACTCGCGGACCACCGCCTGTTGTTCGGTCTCGTCACCATCCACCGCCCCGCCCGGCAGGTCGAAATACGGGGCCTTGCCGGGCTTGGTCACCTGGGCCAGCGCGATCTGGCCCAGGCTGTTCTCGGCGATGCCGAAGGCGGCGGCGCGGTCCTTGTAGGTCTTGCCCGCGACGGGCGCGCCGAATGCCAGCATCATCAGTCCTTGCCGTACAGGTCGGCCCACGGGTCGGCCTTGCCGGACGCCACATCGTCGACGCTGATCTCCGGACGATAGCCGATCGTACCCTTGGCGCTGGCGGTCCAGGCGTCGACCACCAAGTCGCGCAGGGCTGCAGCGCCGGCCGCGACGCGGGTCTGGACGAAGGCCTTGGCGCGCGGATCGGTATCGACCATGCCGCCGGCCTTTTCCAGCTGATACAGCGGCTCGGTCTGCTTCCAGGTGTCGGTCAGATAGCCGACCACGCGCGTCTCGATCGAGCAGTCGCAGGCCTTGTAGGCCGGGACCAGCGCCTTGATCGCCTTCTCGTCGTTGAAGGACTTGGTCAACGGGCCCTCGAACGCGCCGTGGGTCGCGCGCGAGTTGGTGTAGCCGTTGGGGTTCGGATAATCGCCCCAGCCATTGTAGTGCACCGACAGGTGCAGCGGCTGGCTGCCGTCGCCAACATAGTGCGCCCAGACGCCCAGGTCGCGGATCAGGAGCTCCTGGCGACGGATCAGGTCGGCCTTGTAGTAGGCCAGCTTGGTGGCGTCCTTCTCGGTCTTCACCACCACGCTCAGGATGCGCCAGTAGGTGAAGTCCTTCACGAGCTGCTGGTAGCCGTCGATGATCGCGTACGGCAGGTAGCCGGCCTTCCAGCTGTCGACGCCGGCGGCCTGCAGGGCCTTCTCATAGTCGGCGCGGGTCGGCGGCAGGGTCGCCACCGTGAACATCGGACCGCCGTACATCCGGCCCTGGTCGTCGACGTCCAGGAAGTGGGCGGCGTCGCGATCGGTGTCGTGGATCTTGCCCGAGCCCTTCCAGCGGTCCGGCTCGCGGGCGTACTCGCCAATCGCGGCGACAGCGGTCGGGGTGCGCAGGAACGCCGGCATGTCGGCCGGAAGGCTCTGGGCGCCGACGACGCCGACGGTGCGGTGACCCGAGGCGCCCCACGCCAGGGCCTGGGCGGCCGGCGCCGACACGGCGGCGGCGATGAGAAGGACTTTCAGGCTGGACGACAGGCGCAAGGGACAGGCTCCGAGGATCAGATAGGCCGGGCTAAGCGGGTTTAAGGCGCCAAGGCGAGGTTCGCCAGCGCCGCGCGCGCCGGGACCAGAAACCGCCAGTGTTGCGGCGATATTTCGGCCCGAGTCCGTCGTCGGAACCAAAAAGCGAGTCGCGACAAACGCTTGGGTTCCACCTGCAGAGCTTCCGAAGACGAAAAAAGTGCGTCCTTACAGCCCAGTTTCAACCGTCTGAATCCACGTCGTTTTCTCGCTCGTCGGGCGAAAGCGGCCCGCGACACATCGACTCCCAGGGTTGTCACGGGTCCGTGATCGGAATATCCAGACCGCCGCCCGACAGACAACGCCGATAAGAGGTCCCCCTCGATGCGACGCCAACTCGCCGGAATTTTGGCCACCGCGGTCATCTCCGCGTTCGCCCTTCCCGCTCTCGCCCACGCCGCCGATGCGGCCCCCGCCCCGGCTCCGACCGCCACGCGCGTCGATCCGCTGGGCGACCTGATCACCACCGCCCTGGGCGGCGGCCTGCCGGGCTCGGTCGAGTTCACCATGCGGGCCACGATGTACCACGCCGGCGCCAAGGGCATCCGCGCGTTCGACTCGCTGGGCTGCAAGGTCGCGGCCATGCGCACCGTCGCGGTCGATCCCAAGGTGATCCCGCGCCGCACCGTGCTCTTCATCAAGGAAACCGTCGGCCTGACCATGCCCGACGGCACCAAGCACGACGGCTACTGGTACGCCTCCGACATCGGCGGCGCGATCAAGGGCCTCAAGCTCGACCTCTTCAGCGGCTTCGGCGCCAGCTCGATGAGGGCCATGGGCGGTCTCGACCTATCCAGCCTGTCGGTCAGCAAGGTCGGCGAGTTCAAGGGCTGCCCGCCGCAATAGGAGTCAAGGGGCCGGGATGACGCTGCAGCTGACTGGCCTCTGCCCTCTGATCCAAGTCTACGACATGCCGACCGCCATCGCGTTCTATCGCGACCGCCTCGGCTTCGAGATCGTCCAGCACTCCCCCGAAATCGACGCCCCCGAGGGCCGCTACTTCCACTGGGCATGGCTGCGCCTGGGTCCGGCGGACCTGATGCTGAACACCGCCTATGACGAGGCCGAGCGTCCGCCCCTGCCCGACGCGGCGCGCGTCGCGGCCCATCGCGACACCGGCCTCTTCTTCGGCTGCCCGGACGTTGACGCCGCCTACGAGGCCCTGCGCGCGGCGGGCCTGACGCTGGATCCGCCCAAGGTCGCGCCCTACGGCATGAAGCAGCTGTGGCTGAGCGATCCCGACGGCTATCAGCTCTGCTTTCAGGCGCCGGCCTGATCGCGCCCTGCCGCGCCGACTTGGCGCTTGGCCCGGCGACGCTTACACCTCATGACCGCAAGCGGCCGGAAAGGCCCGGGAGGGATCGTATGCGTTTGTCCGTCAGTGTCCTGGCCTTGGTTACGGCCGCCGTCCTTGCGACCTCGCCAGCCCACGCGGCCGATGACCTCCCCCGCCTGAAGGCTCGGGCCGCTAAGGTCTCGATCACCCGCGACGACTGGGGCATCGCCCACATCCACGGCAAGACCGACGCCGACGCGGTGTTCGGCATGGCCTACGCACAGGCCGAGGACGACTTCAACCGCGTCGAGACCAACTTCGTCACGGCCCTGGGTCGCACCGCCGAGGCTGAGGGCGAGAAGGCGATCTGGGCGGACTTGCGCCAGAAGCTGTTCATCGATCCCGTCGCGCTGAAGGCCGACTACGCCAAGAGCCCGGCCTGGCTGAAGGCGCTGATGAACGGCTGGGCCGACGGCCTGAACTTCTATCTCGCCACCCATCCGGACGTGAAGCCGAAGGTCATCAAGCACTTTGAACCCTGGATGGCGCTCAGCTTCTCGGAAGGCAGCATCGGCGGCGATATCGAGCGCGTGGCGCTGACCCAGCTGGAGGCCTTCTACGGCAAGCGTCAGCTGGCCATGACCGCCGACGAGAAGGGCCTGCTGTTCAAGGAGCCCAAGGGCTCTAACGGCGTCGCCATCGCCCCGCAGAACACCCTGGCCGGCCACGCCCTGCTGCTGATCAACCCGCACACCAGCTTCTTCTTCCGCTCGGAGATGCAGGTGGCCAGCGACCAGGGCCTCAACGCCTATGGCGCCACGACCTGGGGCCAGTTCTTCATCTACCAGGGGTTCAACGCCCACGCGGGCTGGATGCACACCTCCAGCGGCGTCGACGTGGTCGACGAGTTCGCCGAGACCATCGTCGAGAAGAACGGCGAGCGCTTCTACAAGTACGGCAGCGAGTTACGCCCGCTGAAGAGTGAGGTCATCACCGTCCCCTACCGCGCCGCCGACGGGACGATGGCCTCGAAGACGTTCACCGTCTTCAAGACCCACCACGGCCCGATCGTCCGCGAGGCCGACGGCAAGTGGATCAGCATCGCCCTGATGAACAAGCCGATGGCGGCGCTGGAGCAGTCGTTCCTGCGCACCAAGGCGACAGACTACGCGTCGTTCATGAAGGTGGCCGAGCTGAAGGCCAATTCGTCGAACAACACCCTGTTCGCCGACAGCAAGGGCCAGATCGCCTATCTGCACCCGCAGTTCATCCCGATCCGCGACGACCGCTTCGACTACACCAAGCCGGTCGACGGGTCGGACCCCGCCACCGACTGGAAGGGCCTCACCCCGCTGGACAAGGCTCCGCACGTGCTGAACCCGAAGAACGGCTGGGTCTTCAACAGCAACAACTGGCCCTATGGCGCGGCCGGCGACTACAGCCCCAAGAAGGCAGACTTCCCGAAATATATGGACCAGGCCGGCGAGAACCCGCGTGGCGTCCACGCGCCGCTGGTGCTGAAGGACCGCAAGGACTTCACCCTGGGCGGCCTGATCACGGCGGCATACGACCCCTACCTGACCGCCTTCGCGCGGCTGGTCCCGACGCTGGTCGCCGCCTACGACGCCGCGCCCGACCCGAAGGTGGCCGAGCAGGTCGCGGCCCTGAAGGCCTGGGACTGCAAGTGGTCGGCGCGCTCGACCGAAACCTCGCTGGCCGTGTTCTGGGGCGAGGCGATGTGGGCCAAGGCCGCACCGGCCGCCAAGGCGGCGGGGATCAGCCCCTACGACTACATGGCCGACAGGATGAGCGGCGCCGACAAGCTGGCCGCCCTGGCCGAAGCCTCGGACCGCCTGACCGCCGATTTCGGGTCGTGGAAGACGCCGTGGGGCCAGATCAACCGCTTCCAGCGCAACGACGGGTCGATCGTCCAGACCTTCGACGACGCCAAGCCCAGCATCCCGGTGGCCTTCACCTCGGCCCAGTGGGGCTCGCTGGCCTCGTTCGGAGCCAAGCGCTGGCCGGGGACCAAGAAGTACTACGGCACCCTGGGCAACAGCTTCGTGGCGGTCGTGGAGTTCGGCGACAAGGTCCGCGCCCGCGCTGTCTCGGCCGGCGGCGAAAGCGGCGATCCGGCCTCGCCGCACTTCAATGATCAGGCGCTGCGCTACAGCCTGGGGAACCTGCGGGATGTGTACTTCTATCCGGAGGACGTGAAGGCGCACGCGGTGAAGACGTATCGGCCGGGGGAGTAGAGGTCATTTCTCCTCCCCCTCTGGGGGAGGTGGCCCAGAGGGCCGGAGGGGGCAGCGCGGCGAGCGCCGAGTAGCCCCCTCAGTCGCTCCGCGACAGCTCCCCCAGCGGGGGAGCAGATTCAATGCCTCAGATATCCCCACCCACGTTCGGCGCCGCGCCCGGCGCACGCGCCACGTGGATGCCGCACTCGGTCTTCTCCTGCCCCTGCCAGCGCCCTGCCCGTCCGTCTTGCGACGGCTGCGTACACGGCCAGCAGCCGATCGAGGCGTAGCCCTGCGCCACCAGTGGGTGGGTCGGCAGGTGGTGCTCGGCGACATAGGCCTCGAGTTCGGCCTTGCCCCAGTTGGCCAGCGGATTGAACTTCAGCTTGCCCTCGGCCTCCTCGACCACGGGCAGGCTCAGACGATCGCCGCCGTGGAATCGCTTGCGGCCGGTGATCCAGCCGTCGAAGCCGCCGAGAGCTCGATCCAGCGGCAGCACCTTGCGGATGTTGCAGCAGGCATCGACGCTGCTGCGCCACAGGTCCGACTTCGGGTCCTGGGTCGCCAAGTCCGCAAAGGCCGGACGCAGGTCGCGCACGTCGGTCAGGCCAAAGCGCGCGGCCAGGTTCTTGCGGTAGTCCAGCGTCTGGCCAAACAGCATGCCGGTGTCGAGGAACAGCACCGGGATATTGGGCGAGATCTCCGAGACCAGGTGCAGCAGCACCGCCGACTCCGCGCCGAACGACGAGACCAGGGCCAGCTTGTCGCCGAACTGCTCATAGGCCGCGCGCAGGATCGTCGCCGGATGGGCGTCCCGCAGTTCGGCGTCGAGCCTGGCCGCGAGGCCGGCGTGAGCGCTGGTCTGGTCGTAGGCCATCAGACCGCCCTTTCGTCCAGCGCGATAGGCCGGCTGTCGGCCGCGCGCTGGTAGACGTGGCGGAAGCGATTGGCGGCCTTGGTCAGCGCCTCCGGCGTCGCGCCGTCCGACGGCTCGAAGGCGTCAAAGCCGCAGCGGACCATGAAGCCGACCTGCTCCTGCAGCACGTCGCCCACGGCGCGGATTTGCCCCTCATAATTGAACCGCTCGCGCAGCAGGCGGGCCGAGGTGAAGGCGCGGCCGTCGCGGAACTTCGGGAAGGCCAGGGCCACCACCGCGATGCGCGGCAGGTCATAGGCCAGGACCTCGACCTCCTGATCGGACTCGACCCGCACGCCGACGCGGCGGCTGTTAGAGCTGAGCAGGGCGTCGCCCTCGGCCTCGAAGCGGGCCAACGACAGGATCACGTCGCCCGTCTCCGGGATGGCGTCCTCGTCGGTGACGTTGACGAAGGCGTCCTCGGCCCAGCGGGCCTGACCGTCAGCCAGCTCAATCAGCCTGGGCATAGACCGCCTCCTTGAAGGGCTCGAGGCCGACGCGGCGATAGGTGTCGAGGAAGCGCTCGCCGTCGGCGCGGACGTTCAGATAGGCCCCAACCAGCTGGTCGACGGCCGTGGCGACCTTGTCGGCGGGCAGCGCCGGACCGAGGATCTTGCCGATCGAGGCGTCTTCCGCGCCCGAGCCGCCCAGCGACAGCTGGTAGAATTCCTCGCCCTTCTTATCGACACCCAGGACGCCGATGTGGGCCACGTGGTGGTGGCCGCAGGCGTTGATGCAGCCGCTGATCTTGATCTTCAGCTCTCCGATGGTCTCGGCCTTGTCGAGGTCGGCGAACTGCCGAGCGATGTCCTGGGCGATCGGGATGGCGCGGGCGTTGGCCAGGGCGCAGTAGTCCAGGCCCGGGCAGGCGATGATGTCGCTGATCAGGTCGATGTTCGGCGTGGCTAGGCCAGCCGCCTGCAGGGTGGCGAACACCGTCGGCAGGTCGTCCAGCTTGATGTGCGGCAGGACCAGGTTCTGCACGTGGGTGACGCGCAGGTCGTTGAGGCCATAGCGTTCGGCGAGATCGGCGACGACCTCCAGCTGATGCGCCGAAGCGTCGCCCGGCGTCTGCTCCTGGGCTTTCAGCGAGACCTCGACGATCGCATAGCCCGGCTGCTTGTGGGCGCGGACGTTGTTGCGCACGAAGCGGGCGAAGGCCGGCTCGTTGGCCTTGGCGATCTCGAAGACTTCCGAGCGCGCCGGCAGGGTCTCGAACGGCGTGGTGGCGAAGGCGGCGCGGATGCGGGCCAGCTCACCGGCGGGCAGGTCGGCGCGGGTCGCGTCGATCTTGGCCCACTCCTCGTCGACCTGGCGGCCGAACTCCTCGGCGCCGAGCGCGGCGACCAGGATCTTGATCCGGGCCTTGTAGATGTTGTCGCGACGGCCGTGGCGATTGTAGACGCGCAGCACGGCTTCCAGATAGCTCAGCAGCCGGTCGGTCGGCAGGAACTCCTTGATGGTCGGGCCGACATAGGGCGTGCGCCCCTGCCCACCACCGACGATCACCTCGAAGCCCAACTCGCCGTCACGGCCCTGGCGCATCATCAGGCCAATGTCGTGCACCTTGGCCGCCGTGCGGTCCTTGGCGGCCGCGGTGATGGCGATCTTGAACTTGCGCGGCAGGTACGAGAATTCCGGATGCAGGGTCGACCACTGGCGGATCACCTCGGCCCAGACGCGCGGATCGTCGATCTCCTCGGCCGTGGCGCCGGCATAGGGGTCGGAGGTGGTGTTGCGGATGCAATTGCCGCTGGTCTGGATGGCGTGCAGATCGACTTCGGCCAGCTTGTCCATGATCTCCGGCGCGTCCTTCAGCTTGATCCAGTTGAACTGGATGTTCTGGCGCGTGGTGAAGTGGCCGTAGCCCTTGTCGTAGTCGCGGGCGATCTCGGCCAGACGGCGGGCCTGGACCGGGTTCAGCGAGCCGTACGGGATGGCGACCCGCAGCATGTAGGCGTGCAGTTGCAGATAGAGGCCGTTCATCAGCCGCAGCGGCTTGAACTGATCCTCGGTCAGCTCGCCGGCCAGGCGGCGGGCGACCTGGCCCCGGAACTCGGCCGAGCGGTCGGCCAGGAATTCCTTATCGATGAGGTCGTACTGATACATGCCCTACTTCCTGCGGATCAGGTCGACACGACCGGTCGAGCGCGCCGCGCCCGAGGCGTGACGCAGGGCCTCGACGACGTCGCCGCCCTCGGCCTGCTTGCCATGCGTGGGTTCGTTGGTGGGACCCAGAGCCCGGATGCGTTCGCGATAGCTGACCGGGGCCCAGTGGCCTTCCGACGGCGCGAGGTCGATTGGGTAGACGTCGACGACCACGGTCGGCTGGCCCTTGCCCGTGGCGACGGCGGTCTCGAGCTCGGTCTCCGAGCCTTCGTCGAACAGCTGAGCGTCCCCGAAGCGCTCGACCCACTGGCCGGACTTCCAGAACACCACATCCCCGTCGAGCAGGCGGTTGGCGACGACAGCTTTCATCAGCGCGAGCTCCGCTCGAACGACAGGGTTTCGGACACTTCGGGAACGGCGGTGTCGGCCATGGCCATCGACTCGCCGACCATCAGCAGCGCCGGGCCCTTCACGCCCAGCGCGGCCTCGGCCAGGCCCGACAGGGTGGTGAGCACGCGGCGCTCGTTTGCGCGGCTGGCGTTCTCGACGATCAGGGCCGGGGTCGAGCCTTCGCGGCCGGCGGCGGTCAGACGCTCGGCGATCAGGCCGGCGGTCGAGACGCCCATATAGACGACGACGGTCTGGTTCGGACGGGCCAGCGAGGCCCAGTCCAGATCGGGTTCACCGTGAGCAGCGTGACCGGTGACGAAGGTCACGGCCTGGGCCGCGCCGCGATGGGTCAGGGGCGCGCCGGCGCCGGCCGAAGCGGCCAGGGCAGCGGTGACGCCGGGCACCACGTGGCACTCGACGCCCGCCTCGCGGCAGGCCAGCAGCTCCTCGCCGCCCCGGCCGAACAGGAACGGGTCGCCGCCCTTCAGGCGCACGACGTTCAGGCCATCCAGGGCCAGGGCCACGATCAGCTGATTGATGTCGTCCTGCGGCAGGGTGTGGTGCGACTTGCGCTTGGCGACATTGATCCGGCGGGCGCGACGCGGCGCCAGGTCCAGGATCTCGTCGGACACCAGGCCGTCATGCACCACGACGTCCGCGCCGCGCAGGGCGTTGAAGGCGCGGAAGGTCAGCAGATCTGGATCGCCAGGACCCGCGCCGACCAACCAGACAGCGCCCAAGGCGCGGTTCGCCCGCGTCCCGCCGACGACGACCAGACCGGGTTTGCGATGCGGCGGGCGAGCCATGGGTTTTAGAACCTCTATCAGGCCACTTGGAATAAAACGGTACAAAGCAAGGCGGGGTCGCCCCTAAAGACGACCCCGGCCATGAACTTGAGAAAATGGCGGGGCGGCTTTGCAGCCGCCCCGCGGCGTCCACCGCCGAAAAGGGCCAATCCGGCAGCGAACGCTTGCAAACTCGTCGCGAAGGGCTCAATTCGCAAACAAGGACTTCTGCCGGGGCGTTCAGTAAAACTATGGAAAGACCCAACGAGCGCCGCCGCCTACCGCCGCTGAATGCGCTGCGCGCGTTCGAGGCCGCCGCACGCCACCTGAACTTCAGCCGCGCCGCCGACGAGCTGTCGGTGACCCCCGGCGCCGTCAGCCAGCAGATCCAGAATCTGGAGGACTATGTCGGCGCGGCCCTTTTCAAGCGCACGCCCAAGGGCCTGCTGCTGACCGACGCGGCGCAGACCGCCCTGCCCGCCCTGCGCGAGGCTTTCGACCGCCTGGCCGAGGCCGCCAGCCTGCTCACCGCCGCCGTCGACGGCCGCCGACTGACCCTGACCGCCGCCCCTTCGTTCGCCGCCAAGTGGCTGGTGCCGCGCCTGGGCAAGTTCGAGCAGGCCCATCCGCAGGTCGACGTCTGGCTGTCGGCCGGCATGGAGGTCGTGGACTTCGCCACCGGCGAGGTCGACATGGCCATCCGCTACGGCTCTGGCCGCTACCCAGGCCTGGAAGTCATCCGGCTGATGCACGAGACCGTGGTGCCGGTCGCCAGCCCAGAGCTGCTGGACGGCAACGCCCTGGAGAGGCCCGAGGACCTGGCCCACCACATCCTGCTGCACGACGGCTCGCCCGACGCCGACGACAGCTGCCCCGACTGGGCGATGTGGCTGGCGGCGCGCGGCATCAAGGGCGTCGACGGCGCGCGGGGTCCCCGCTTCAACCAGTCCAGCCTGGTCATCGAGGCCGCCGCCAACGGTCGTGGCATCGCCCTGGCCAAGCGCACCCTGGCCCAGGCCGACCTCGACTCGGGACGCCTGGTGATCCCGTTCGAGGCCTCCACGGCGGTCGACTTCGCCTATTACGTCGTCCACCCCAAGGCCAAGGGCCGCCTGCCGCAGGTGAAGGCGTTCGTGACCTGGCTGAAGACCGAGGCCGAGGCGCACGAAGCCGCGCTGCAGACCCTGGACAATGGCGCGGGGATTTAAGCCCTTACGGTACTGGTTTCCGGCGTCGGAAACCGCTTAAAGGGGCGCATGAAAATCACGACTCTCACAGTCGACGAGCATCTTGCTCCCGCCGACTGCCAGACCATGGCCGATGTGCGCCAGGGCGTGGACGCCCTGGACCGGGCTCTGGTCCTGCTCCTGACCGAACGTCAGGGCTTCATGGACGCCGCGGCCCGCATCAAGGCCGACCGCTCCAAGGTGTTCGACCGCGCGCGGATCGAGGACGTGGTGACCAAGGTCAAGGCCGCGGCCCGCGAGTCCGGCCTGTCGGAAGCCATCGCCGAGCCCGTCTGGCGCACGCTGATCGACCGCTGCATCGCGCACGAATACGACAGCTGGGATCGGACGAAGGGCTGAGGAAAGCGCCCCCTCACGGGGGCGCTCCCGCTCCTAGTTCCCGTCGATCAGATCCCCGAACCGGCCCAGGACCGAGCCCTCGCCGCGATTGCCGCCCTGGCCTTGCGCGGCCTGCAGCATGCGGCCGGCCAGACGCGCGAACGGCAGCGACTGGATCCAAACCTTCCCCGGGCCGCGCAGGCGGGCGAAGAACAGGCCCTCGCCGCCGAACAGCACGCTCTTCACGCCGCCGGCCATGACGAGATCGAACTCGATTCCCGGCGTGTAGGCCGCCACGCAGCCGGTATCGATGTGCAGCTCCTCGCCCGGCGCTAGCTCGCGCTCGACCAGGGCGCCGCCCATCTGCACGAACACCCAGCCATCGCCTTCCAGGCGCTGCATGATGAAGCCTTCGCCGCCGAACAGGCCGGTCATCACCCGCTTCTGGAAGTGGATGCCGATCGACACGCCACGCGCGGCGGCCAGGAAGCTGTCCTTCTGGCAGATCAGCGTCCCGCCCAGTTGACCGAGATTGAGCGGCAGGATCGAGCCCGGCGTCGGCGAGGCGAAGGCTACCCGCGCCTTGCCCTGGCCCTGATGCGTGAAGACGGTGGTGAACAGGCTCTCGCCCGTCACCAGGCGCTTACCCGCGCCCAGCAGCTTGCCCATGATGCCGCCGCCCTGGTCGGCCGAACCGTCGCCGAACACGGTGGTCATCTGGACGCTGGCGTCCTTCCACACGAAGGCGCCGGCCTCGGCCACCGCGCTCTCGCCCGGATCCAGCTCGATCTCGACGAACTGCAGCTCCTCGCCCTTGATCTCGAAGTCGATGTCGTCGGCGACGCCGGCGCTGCGGGTGTGGCTCCAGGGGCTGGGGGGCATGGAAGAAGTCTCCTCATCTTGGGGAAACACCGTTCTAGCCAGCCCTCAAGCGCCGCGCCAATGAACCATCCTTCACACGCCGCCCAAACCTGGCGAAGTGGCCAGACGGAGCGTGGCTTTTTGGCCGCACATCGGACGTGTCCGTTACCACCCGGTCAAGTCGGCGACCGCGATCTGGCCTTACCATTCGCGCAAAGGCGGTTCCGGCAGCCACGAGCCGGCTGCCGCAAATCTGTCACGTGAACTCGAAATTTCCCTGAAGATTCAGCTCATAACGAGGATTTCGCCACAATCGCGCCTTTGTCGTGGCGCGCCTTGCCCGCATCCTGAGGTTTGGCCTGACCAAGTGGTTGCCACCTTTCGATAAGTGGCATTACCAATTATTGACAACGCTCCGAACTGGTCGGATAAGTCATCCCAAGGGCGCCGTGTCAGTGCGCCGGGGGAGGCAATCTCATGAGCCATGCTCGCACCAAGTTCGTTTTCCGCGCCGCGCTGATGGCGTCGTGCGCCGCCCTGGCGGTTGGCTCGGCCGCTCAAGCCCAAGAAAAGAAGGCCGAGGCCGACACCGTTGAAGCCGTCGTTGTCACCGGTTTCCGCCAGGCCTACGCCAACGCCATCTCGACCAAGCGCGAGACCCTGGAAATCTCGGACGGCATCTCGTCGGACGGCCTGGGCCGCTTCCCCGACCTGAACGTCGGTGAAGCCATCCAGCGCATCCCCGGCATCCAGATCAACCGCGAGGCCGACAGCCGCAACGCCACGATCAGCCTGCGCGGCCTGCCCGGCACCTTCGCCCGCACCACCCTGAACGGCGGCGCGTTCGCCGATCCGATCCTGAACGGCTCGACCCCGCTGGGCGCCTTCAACTCGGACATCTTCACCGCCATCAACGTCATCAAGTCGCCGTCGGCGTCCAACCTGGCCGGCGGCCTGTCGGGCAATGTCGACCTGCGCATCAACCCGGCCCTGGCCCGCAAGGACGGCGGGTTCGCCAAGGTCTCGTACGAATATAACGACCTGGGCAACCTCGGCAGCCCGCTGGCCTCGCTGGGCTACAACAAGCACCTGAGTGACGACTTCGCCGTGTTCGGCGTCGTGGCCTGGAAGGACGAGAAGTTCCGCCGCGACTCGATCACCGTGAACTCGTGGGGCAACAAGCTGGGCGCGATCCAGGTCGGCAACCAGGCCGCCGCCGGCGCCAACCCGGTCTATGACGCCCTGATCGCCGCCAACCCGGGCGGCGTCTACTATCCCAGCCAGACCCGCCAGCTGGTGAAGTTCAACCGCGGCACCACCCTGTCGTCGGCCGGCGGCTTCGAATGGCGCATCAACGACCAGTGGAAGTTCGGCGCCAACGCCTTCATCACCAAGCGCAAGCTGGATGAGGCCACCAACAACCTGCTCTATATCGACGCCGGTGGCGGCCAGGGCACCAACACCGCCCTGACGGCGACCTCGGCCGTGGCCAAGATCAGCGACATCGGCACGCCCTACGTCGTCCAGACGCCGAACGGCCCGCGCGCCTACATCAACAAGTTCAAGGCCGAGAACATCAATACGTTCGACTCGGTCCGCTCCGAGCCGGCCGAGAACCAGACCTGGGCCTTCAACCCGACCCTGGAATTCAAGAACGACGCCTGGAAGGCCACCGCCAACCTGACCGTGTCGAAGGCCAAGGCCTACGCCAACCAGATCGAGTTCGACGTCGTCCAGAACCCCTATCGGAACCTCGGTTCGGCGGGCCTGAACGGCATCGTCACCACGGTCAACCTGGGCGGCTCGGACCTGTCGAACTACGCCGCGACCTTGGTCACGCCGCACGCCACCCACATGCCGACCACCGGTTATGTGATCCCGGCGACCAACACCGCCCCGACCCAGGCCGGCGCCCAGATGCCGGGCCAAGCCGCCGGCACCGCCGCCGACCGCTTCGGCATCACCGGCACGAACGGCAACGCCGACAACGTGCTGGACTCGTTCCAGCTGGACTTCGACCGCTCGCTGGACAGCTCGATCTTCACGAACCTGACGTTCGGCGGCCGCGCCGAGCACAACAAGTTCACCTCCAGCGGCTCGCGCAACACCGCCCTGGGCGCCCTGACCCAGAACATCACGCCGGACATGGCCGCCCAGCTGTCGTACGCCCGTGACTTCTTCGGCAACAAGGCCGACGGCGCGACGACCAACTGGATGAACGTCGACGTCAACAAGATCCTGTCGGTGATCACCCCGGTGAACACGGCGCTGCGCACGACGGCCAACCCGAACGGCCTGCCCGACCAGTTCCTGCTGGGCGCGCCCGGCGTGTTCCTGACGCCTTACGGCGTGGTCAACAACTATACCGACGGCAACTACTGGAACAACAATTTCAGCAACGAAAACAACGTCTACTCGGCCTACTTCGCGGCCAAGTTCAAGACCGACCTGCTCAGCATCCCGGTGCGCGGCACGGTCGGCACGCGCTACGAGTACACCGAGCAGACGATCGCCGCGCTGAACTGTAAGAACTGCACCACGGCCCTGTCGAACCAGGCTGGCGCGATCAACCACTCGCTGTCGACCAAGACGACCAAGAACCACTTCGACTACTGGCTGCCCTCGGCCATCCTGGTCGCCGACCTGCGCGACGACCTGGTGTTCCGCGCCGCCGCCTACCGCACCTATGTCCGCCCGCAACCGCGCGACAACGTGCCGACCACCTTCGTGCAGGTGCCGGTCGACGTGAACCCGCCGACTGATCCGGTCTACACGGTCACTTTGGGCGCCACCGACCTGAAGCCCTATACCTCCGACTCGTATGACGCGTCGCTGGAGTGGTACAATCGCCCGGGCGGCCTGATCTCGATCGCGGCCTACCGCAAGGAGATCAAGGGCTATATCGGCCCGATCCTCGACCAGTCGATCCTGTGCCCGACCAGCGGCAAGATCGACGGCCTCGACGTCGACCTGGGCACGCTGCGCATCGACAATTCGGGCGGCACGCCGCGCTGCCTGAGCTCCAACACCTTCGTCGGCTCCGGCGGCGTGGTGAAGAACGCCCAGGTCAACATCAGCGGCAAGACCAATCAGTCGCCGATGACCGTCACGGGCTTCGAGTTCAACATCCAGCAGAACCTCGACTTCCTGCCGGGCTTCTGGAAGAACTTCGGTGGCGCGTTTAACTACTCGTATACGAAGATCGACGGCAAGGACACGGCGGGCAACAAGATCACCCTGCCCAGCGTGTCGAAGAACAACCTGAACGTCATCGGTTACTACGAAGCCAAGTGGGGCGGCGTCCGCCTGGTCTACAACTGGCGCGACAAGTACGACCTGGCCGCCGGCAACTCGTTCGTCGGCGACGCCCGCACAGTCAAGGCGCGCAGCCAGCTGGACGCCTCGGCCTCGTTCAACGTGACCAAGGACCTGACGGTGTCTGTCGACGCCTTCAACCTGACCGACGCCACCCGTTCGGAATACGAGAACGACCCGATGCTGCCGCGTCGCATCGACTACGACGGCCGCACCTATCAGGTGACCATGCGCGCCAAGTTCTAGGGCGTAGCTCGCAATACCCTCTCTCCTGCAAGGGGCCGAAGCATCGCTTCGGCCCCTTTTCTTTGGACGTCCCTTGGAGCAGCTGAATAAGAGTCAGCGGGTCTTAGCCCTTGAGCGACCGCAGGGCCTGTTCGTGGGCATAGGCGGCGATATCCAACAGGGCGACGTCCAGGGCGGTCTTGACCGCCTCCAGGCTCTCCTGTCCCGCCTCGCAGCGTTCGCAGACCTCGCCCAGCTGGAAAGCCCCGACGCCGCGCGCCGCGCCCTTCACCGTGTGAACGGCGTCCTGCCAGCCGGGATGGGTGGGATCCAGCATAGGAGTCCACAGCGCGGCCTGCTCGCGAAACAGCGCCAGCACCTCTTCGACGACCCCGAAATCCCCGGCCGCGAACCCTTCCAGGTAAGCGAAATCAACGGCTCCGCTAATATCTCGTCTGGCCATGAAAAAAGCGCTTGCGCTCCCAAAATCATTGCGTATGTTCCGCGCCTCGCCGCCGGGGCTCGCAAGTGCTTCGGACTGTCGAATGGGTGTATAGCTCAGTTGGTAGAGCAGCTGACTCTTAATCAGCGGGTCGTAGGTTCGAATCCTACTACACCCACCATTCTCCTAAAATTTGAACAGCTTAGAAGTTTCCCCTCCGGGGACCCCGAGCTATTTCGCGCCGCCTGAACCGCCGCGCGCGCCGCGCCGTTGACGGACGTTTCCAGCTCACAAATCTCCTCCGATCCAGGCCTTGTCAGGCCAAGCTTCCCCGGCCCACAAAAGGCGATCCGGCTTCGGCTGCGTCGCCGTGGGCTCACAGGGTTTCGAGGATCGACATGACCGCATTTCAAGACCTGGGCCGGCGCGGCTTCCTGGCCGGCGCAGCAGCGAGCGCGGCCGCCCTGGGCGCGCCCGCATGGGCCCAACAGACCGCCGCCAAGAAGATGACCGACGGCGTCGCCCTGATCGGCCCGGCCGAGCGTCAGGCCCGGATCGAGCGCGCCCAGGCGCTGATGGCCAAGCTGGGCCTGTCGGCGATCGTCACCGAGCCGGGCTCGTCGATGGACTATTTCACGGGCGCGCAATGGAGCCGCAGCGAGCGGCCGTGCCTAGCGATCATCCCGCGCGAGGGCCAGGTCGGCATGGTCGTGCCGAAGTTCGAGGAGCCCTCGATCCGCCAGAGCCTGGGCGTGCCGGCCGAGGTCCGCACCTGGGAAGAGGACGAGAGCCCCTACGCTATCGCCGCCGGCCTGTTGGCGGACCGCAAGCTGGCCTCGGGCAAGATCGGCACGGAAGAGACGATCCGCACCTTCATCGTCGAGGGCCTGAGCGCCGCCCTGCCCTCGGCCCAGGTCGTGTCGGGCGCGGCGGTGTTCCGCGGCTGCCGGATGATCAAGACGCCGGCCGAGCTGGCCCTGATGCAGGTCGCCGCCGACATCACGGTGGCGGCCCTGCGCCACACCTATGCCAACGTCAAAGCCGGCATGGGCCCCAAGGACATCGGCGCCCTGATGGCCGAGTTCACGGTCAAGCAAGGCGCGCGGGTCAGCTTCAACCTGATCCTGATCGGCGAGGCGTCCGCCTATCCGCACGGCTCGCGCCAGCCCCAGGTGTTGGGCGAAGGCCAGGTCGTGCTGATGGACTGCGGCTGTAATGTCGGCGGCTATGAGTCGGACATCTCGCGCACCTTCGTGTTCGGCGAGCCCACGTCCCGCCAGCGCAAGGTCTGGAACGACGTCGCCAAGGGCCAGCAGATCGCGTTCGAGGCCGCCCAGATCGGCGTCGAGGCTGGCTCGGTCGACCGCGCCGTTCGCGCCTACTACGACAGCCTGGGCTGGGGTCCGCGCTACAAGCTGCCGGGCCTGTCGCACCGCACCGGCCACGGCATCGGCATGGACGGCCACGAGCCGGTGAACTTCGTCATGTCCGAGACCACCAAGCTGGCGGCCGGCATGTGCTTCTCCGACGAGCCGGGCATCTACATCCCCGGCGAGTTCGGCGTGCGCCTCGAGGACTGCATCCACATGACGCCGCAAGGGCCGCAGTGGTTCAGCAAGCCGCCGACCTCGCTCGACAAGCCGATGGATTGATCACGGCCTCGGAGGCTCTGCAAATTGTGGCGACAATCCGACGCACAAGCGGAGCCATATCGAGGCTCGATCATTTCAGTTTTGAAAACCGGCGCACATGTTCGACCTCTAGGGGACGTTAGGTCCGTCTGCTCACGACGGCGCGTTCCCCGAGGGTGGCCAGTCGCCGCCCGCTCACGCCGCGCCGCGCGCGGCCGCTTTAAGGCTGACGATGACTGACTTTCACGCCCCGCGTACGCCCCCGCGCCGCCGGACGCTGATCCTCGGCGGGCTGATCGCTATCCTGGCCCTGGCCGGCGTGATCTGGCTGGCCTGGACCCTGCTTCACGGCAGCAAGGACGGCGAAGGCGGCGCGGGCGGTCCCGGCGGCGGATTCGGCGGCGGCGGCGGTCGGCGCGGTCCCGCCAGCACGGTGGCGGTCGCCACGGCGTCGGCGACGGATCTTCCCATTGTCATCGAGGCCCTGGGCACAGTGAAGCCGGCCGCGACCGTGACGGTGCGTCCGCAGGTCGGCGGCGTGATCACCCAGGTGATGTTCCGCGAAGGCCAGGTGGTCCAGCGCGGCCAGGCCCTGGTCCAGATCGATCCCCGCCCCTACCAGATGTCGCTGTTGCAGGCGCAGGGCAACCTGACCCGCGACCAGGCCCAGCTGACCACCGCCAAGCTGACCCTGAGCCGCTACCAGACCCTGCTGGCCCAGGACTCGATCGCCCGCCAGGAAGTCGACAACCAGGCCGCCACGGTCAAGCAGCTGGAAGGCACCGTGATGGCCGACCAGGCCGCCGTCGGCACCGCGCGCCTGAACCTCGGCTTTGCCCGCATCGTCGCGCCGGTTTCGGGCCGCGTGGGCCTGCGCGTGACGGACGTCGGCAATTATATCGGCGCGGGTGACGCCACGGGCGTGGCGGTGATCACCACCGTCTCGCCGATCGATGTCGAGTTCACCGTTCCCCAGGACGACGTGCCGCGCATCGCCGCCCGCCAAGGCCGCGCCAATGTGCCGGTCACCGCGCTGGACCGCACCCGCACCAACACCCTGGATCGCGGCAGCTTCTCGACCCTCGACAACCTGGTGGACACCGGCACCGGCACGGTGAAGGCCAAGGCCCGCTTCCCGAACACGGGCAACACCCTGTTCCCCAGCCAGTTCGTCAATGTCCGCATGGAGCTGGACACCATCAAGGGCGCGATCGTCGTGCCGGCCACGGCCGTGCGCCAGGGCGGCGACGGCTCGTTCGTCTGGCTGCTGAACAGCGACCAGACGGTCTCCAAGACCCCGGTGAAGACCGGCCAGGCGACCGGCGTCCAGGTGCAGATCACGCAAGGCCTGAAGGCCGGCGACAAGGTCATCACCGAAGGCGGCGACCGCCTGCGCGATGGCGGCAAGGTCCAGTTGCCGGGCGCTCGTCCGCAAGGGCAAGGCAAGGGTAAGGGCGACGGCAAGGGTCGTCGCCAGCACCAGCAGCGGCCGGCGGCATAGCCGGACCCGCGCCCGATGAACCCCTCGCGTCCCTTCATCCAGCGGCCGGTCGCCACGGCCCTGTTCATGGCGGCCATCGTCCTGGCCGGCCTGGTCGGCTTCCGGCTGCTGCCGCTGTCTGCCCTGCCCCAGGTCGACTACCCCACCATCCAGGTCCAGACGCTCTATCCTGGGGCCAGCCCCGAGGTGATGAGCCAGACCGTCACCGCCCCGCTGGAACGCCAGCTGGGCGAGATGTCGGGCCTGGCGCGGATGAGCTCAGTCAGCACGGCCGGCGCGTCGGTCATCACCCTGCAGTTCAACCTGGGTGAGACGCTCGACGTCGCCGAGCAGGAAGTGCAGGCGGCCATCAACGCCAGCGGCTCGCTGCTGCCGGCCGACCTGCCCGCGCCGCCGGTCTACGCCAAGGTCAATCCGGCCGACGCGCCGGTGCTGACCCTAGCGATCACGTCGGACACGCTGCCGCTGACCGAGGTGCAGAATCTCGTGAACACGCGCCTCGCCCAGAAGATCAGCCAGGTCTCGGGCGTGGGTCTCGTGTCGCTATCGGGCGGCCAGCGGCCGGCCATGCGCATCCAGGCTGACACGCAAGCCATGGCCAGCTACGGCCTGACCCTGTCGGACGTGCAGACTGCGATCAGCGCCGCCAACGCCAACAGCGCCAAGGGCAGCTTCGACGGCCCAACCCGCAGCTACACGATCAACGCCAACGACCAGCTGCTCAGCGTCGACGACTACAAGTCGCTGATCGTCACCTACAAGGACGGCGCGCCGATCCGCCTCTCCGACATAGCGCAAGTGGTCGAGAGCGCCGAGAACACCCGCCTGGGCGCCTGGGCCGGCAAGACCCCGGCCATCATCGTCAACGTCCAGCGCCAGCCCGGCGCCAACGTCATCAAGACCGTCGACGCCATCAAGGCCAAGCTGCCCGAGCTGCAGGCCGGCTTGCCCGCCACCCTGGACGTCCAGGTGCTGGCCGACCGCACCACCGGCATCCGCGCCTCGGTGCACCATGTCGAGATGGAGCTGCTGCTGGCCGTCGGGCTGGTGGTGCTGGTGATCTTCTTCTTCCTGCACAGCCTGCGCGCGACGGTGATCGCCAGCCTGGCCGTGCCGATCTCGCTGATCGGCTCGTGCGGGGTGATGTACCTGATGGGCTTCTCGCTGAACAATCTGAGCCTGATGGCCCTGACCATCGCGACCGGCTTCGTCGTCGACGACGCCATCGTGATGATCGAGAACATCACACGCCACCTCGAGAAGGGCGAAAAGCCCATGGCGGCGGCGCTAAAAGGCGCGCGCGAGATCGGCTTCACGATCATCTCGCTGACCATCTCGCTGATCGCGGTGCTGATCCCCCTGCTGTTCATGGGCGACGTCGTCGGGCGCCTATTCCGCGAGTTCGCCATCAGCCTGGCCATCACGATCCTGATCTCGGCCGTGGTGTCGCTGACCCTGACGCCGATGCTGTCGGCCCGCTGGCTCAAGCCTCACGAGGGCGCCGACGCCAAGGGCATGAGCAAGAAAGCCCAGGACCTCTTCGAGAAGGTCGAGGCCCGCTACGAGAAGGCGCTGGAGTGGGTGCTGCAGCGCCAGACGGCCACCTTGCTGGTCGCCGTCGGCACGCTCGTTTTGACCGGCCTGCTCTACATGGTCATCCCCAAGGGCCTGTTCCCGACCCAGGACACCGGCCAGCTGCAAGCCCGCACCGAGATGGCCCAGTCGGTCTCCTACGACCGCATGGCGGCCCTGCAGCAGCAGGCGGCCGAGGCGATCCTGGACGATCCGGCTGTCGAGAACGTCGCCTCGTTCATCGGGGTCGACGGCGCCAACAACGCCATGCTCCACACCGGCCAGATGCAGATCAACCTGAAGGCCGATCGCTCGGGCTCGCAGGAGAAGATCATGCAGCGGCTGCGCGAGCGCGTGGCCAATGTCGCCGGCGTGACGCTGTACCTGCAGCCCACCCAGGACCTGACCATCGACGCCGAGACGGGTCCCACCCAGTACCGTCTGTCGCTGGAAGGCGCCGACACCGCCACCATCAAGGAATGGGCCGGCAAGCTGACCGCCGAGCTGGCCAAGGTGAAGGCCGTCCGCAACGTCTACAGCGACGCTTCGGCCACTGGCCAGGCGGCCTATGTCGACATCGACCGCGACACCGCCGCGCGCCTGTCGATCACCGCTTCGGACGTCGATGACGCCCTCTACAGCGCCTTCGGCCAACGGATCGTCTCGACCATCTTCACCGAGACCAACCAGTACCGCGTCATCCTGGAAGCCAAGCCCGGCGTCCTGGTCGACCCGACCACGCTTGGAAACCTGAACCTCAAGACCGGCGGCGGGTCCCCTGCTCCGCTGGCGGCGTTCTCGACGATCAAGACCCAGCAGTCACCGCTGCAGGTCACCCACGTCGCTCAGTTCCCGGCCACCACCATCGGCTTCGACACCGCGCCTGGCGTCTCGCTGGGCCACGCGGTCGACGAGATCCGCAAGGCGATGACCCGCATCGACATGCCGGTCGCCGTCACCCACACCTTCCTCGGTGCAGCCGGGGCCTATCAGAACTCGCTATCCAACCAACTGTGGCTGATCCTGGCGGCCGTGATCTGCGTCTACATCGTGCTGGGCGTGCTCTATGAGAGCTACATCCACCCGCTGACCATCCTGTCGACCCTGCCCTCGGCCGGCGTCGGCGCGCTGCTGGCCCTGTGGATCACCGGTAACGACCTGGGCGTCATCGGGATCATCGGCATCATCCTGCTGATCGGCATCGTCAAGAAGAACGCGATCATGATGATCGACTTCGCCATCGACGCCGAGCGCGAGGAAGGCAAGAGCCCGCACGACGCCATCTTCCAGGCCGCCGTGCTGCGCTTCCGCCCGATCCTGATGACCACCCTGGCGGCCCTGTTCGCGGCCGTGCCGCTGATGCTGGGCTTTGGCGAAGGCGCCGAGCTGCGCCGTCCGCTGGGCATCGCCATCTTCGGCGGCCTGCTGCTGAGCCAGCTGCTGACCATCTTCACGACCCCGGTCGTCTATCTGGCCTTCGACCGCCTGGCCCCGACGGCCAAGCGCGAGCGGCGTGACGACGGCCCGCATCCGGATCGCATCGATCCCGATCCGATCCCGGGGGCGCCGTCGTGAACCTGTCCGGCCCCTTCATCCGGCGGCCCATCGCGACGGTCCTGCTGACCATCGCCGTGGCCATGGCCGGGATCGCGGCCTTCTTCGTGCTGCCGGTCTCGCCGCTGCCGCAGGTGGATTTCCCGACCATCTCGGTGTCGGCCAACCTGTCGGGGGCCAGTCCCCAGACCATGGCCTCCAGCGTCGCCACGCCGCTGGAGCGCCGGCTGGGCACGATCGCGGGCGTCAACGAGATGACCTCGCAGAGCTCCACGGGCTCGACGCGGGTCACGCTGCAGTTCGACCTCAATCGCAAGATCGACGGCGCCGCGCGCGAGGTGCAGGCCGCGATCAACGCCGCCCGCGCCGACCTGCCCGCCACGCTGCGCAGCAACCCGACCTATCGCAAGATGAACCCGTCGGACGCGCCGGTGATCATCCTGGCCCTGACCTCGGAGTCGAAGACCCCGGGCCAGATCTATGACGCGGTCTCCAACGTCGTGGCCCAGCGACTGGCCCAGGTGACCGGCGTCGGCGATGTCGAGATCGGCGGCGGCTCGCTGCCGGCCGTACGCATCTCGGCCAATCCGTTCCTGCTGAACCAGTACGGCGTGGCGATGGAGGACGTCCGCGCGGCGATCCAGTCGGCCAACGCCAATCGCCCCAAGGGCGCGCTGGAGGGCAACGGTCAGCGCTACCAGATCTACACCACCGGCGCGGGCCGCAAGGCCGCCGACTATGCCGGCCTCGTGGTGGCGTGGCGCGACGGCGCGCCGATCCGCCTGTCCGACGTCGCGGCGGTCACCGACAGCGTCGCCGACACACGCACCCTGGGCCTGTTCAACGGCAAGCCGTCGATCATCGTCCTGATCACCGCCCAGCCGGGCGCCAACATCATCCAGACGGTCGACAGCGTCCGCGCCGTCCTGCCCGAGCTGCGCGCCCAGCTGCCGGCCGACATCACCGTCGACGTGGCCAGCGACCGCACCAACTCGATCCGCGCCTCGCTGCACGAGATCGAGGTCACCCTGCTGATCTCGATCATCCTGGTCATCGTGGTGGTCAGCGTCTTCCTGCGCAGCGCCCGCGCCACCTTCATCCCGGCGGCGGCGACCATCGTCTCGCTGCTGGGCACGTTCGGGGTCATGTACCTGCTGGGCTTCTCGCTCAATAACCTCAGCCTGATGGCCATCACGGTCGCGACCGGCTTCGTGGTCGACGACGCCATCGTCGTGCTGGAGAACACCGCCCGCCACATCGAGAAGGGCATGGACCGCTTCCAGGCCGCCTTGCTGGGCGCGCGCGAGGTGGGCTTCACGGTGCTGTCGATCAGCATCTCGCTGGTCGCGGTCTTCATCCCGCTGCTGTTCATGGGCGGTCAGGTCGGGCGGCTGTTCCGCGAGTTCGCCGTCACCCTGTCGGCGGCCGTGTTGATCTCGCTGGTCATCAGCCTGACCACCACGCCGATGATGTGCGCCTACCTGCTGCGCCCCGAGAAGAAGGAGAAGGAGGGTCGTCTGGCCCGCTTCTTCGAGCGCGCCTTCGACCGCGTGCACAAGACCTATGAGCACAGCCTGGACTGGGCGCTGCACGCCAAGCCGCTGGTCATCGCTCTGCTGGTCGCGGTGATCGCCATGACCGCCTGGCTCTACATCGCCGTGCCCAAGGGTTTCTTCCCGCAGCAGGACAGCGGCCAGCTAAACGCCGGCATCCGCGCCGACCAGTCGGTCTCGTCCCAAGCCATGCAAAAGAAGCTGCGCCAGGTCGTCGGCATCATCCACAAGGATCCGGCCGTCGACACCGTGGTCGGCTTCACCGGCGGCGGCCGGGCCGGCGGCGGCTTCCTGTTCGTCAACCTCAAGCCCGTCGGCGAGCGCAAGGAAAAGGGCTCGGACGTCATCGCCCGCCTGCGCCCGCAACTGCAGAAGGTCACCGGCCTCAGCGTCTTCCTGAACCCGGTGCAGGACCTGCGTATGGGCGGCCGGCAGAGCAACTCGACCTACCAGTACACCCTGACCAGCGACTCGAGCGTCGCCCTGAAGGAATGGGCCGGCAAGCTGGCCGAGGCGATGAAGGCGCATGACGACGTGCTGACCGACGTCGACTCCGACCAGCAGGAGAACGGCGTCGAGACCCTGGTCACTATCGACCGCGACAGCGCCGCCCGCATGGGCGTCACGCCCCGCGCCGTCGACAACGCGCTCTACAACGCCTTCGGCCAGCGCCAGGTCGCGACCATCTACGAAGACGTCAACCAGTACGCCGTGATCCTGGAGTGGCAGCAGAAGTTCGCCCAAGGTCCGGAGGCGCTGAACGACGTCCATGTGCCGACCCGGCCTTCAGGCACGGCGACGGCCAGCGGTCCCAGCGTCAATCCGGCCCTGCGCGACCAGTCGACCGGCTCGGCCCTGAACACCTCGGCCACGGCCATGACGCCGCTGTCGGCGATCGCCAGCGTCGCCCAGAACGCCACCCCGACCTCGGTCAACCACCAGAACGGCGAGCTGGCCACGACCGTCTCGTTCAACCTGGCCGACGGCAAGGCCCTGGCCGACGCCCGCGTCGCCATCGCCGCCGCCGAGGCCGAGATCGGCATGCCCACCACCGTGCGCGGCAGCTTCCAAGGCCAGGCCCGTCAGGCGACCGAGCAGAACAACCAGCAGCCCCTGTTGATCCTGGCCGCGATCGTGGCGATCTACATCGTGCTGGGCATTCTCTACGAGAGCTACGTCCACCCGATCACGGTGCTCAGCACCTTGCCCGCCGCCGGCGTCGGCGCGGTGATCGCCCTGCTGATCTTCAAGATGGAGTTCTCGATCATCGCCCTGATCGGGGTCTTCCTGCTGCTCGGCATCGTCAAGAAGAACGCCATCCTGATCATCGACTTCGCCTTGGACGCCCAGCGCAGCCGGGGCTTGTCGGCCCAGGAAGCCGTGCGCGAGGCCAGCCTGCTGCGCTTCCGGCCTATCCTGATGACCACCCTGGCCGCGGCCCTGGGCGCCCTGCCCCTGGCCATCGGCTTTGGCGAAGGCGCCGAGCTGCGCCGCCCGCTGGGCGTGGCCATCATCGGCGGCTTGATCGCCAGCCAGCTGCTGACCCTGATCACCACCCCCGTGGTCTATGTCTATCTCGACCGTCTGCGCGGTAAGGCGCGCGACAAGGACGAGCGACATCTGGCCCACCACCCGACCACGCCGGAGCCCGCATGACGCCCGCCCTTTCGCGCCTGATCGGCGCCGCCTCGCTCCTGGCCCTCGGCGCCTGCTCGATGACGCCGGCCTACGAGACGCCCGCGCTCAAGACCCCTGCCCCGGCATCGTACAAAGCCCTGGAAGGCTGGAAGACCGCCACGCCGTCCGACCACCTGGATCGCGGCGACTGGTGGACCCTGCTGGGCGATCCGCAGCTGAACGCCCTGGCCGAACGCGTGAAGATGGACAACCAGACCATCGCCCGCGCCGAAGCCGCCTATCGTCAGGCCCGCGCCCTGGTGCGCGAGCAGCGCGCCAGCCTGTTCCCGACCATCGACCTCTCGGGCTCGGCCACCAAGTCGGGCGGCGGCGGCACGCGGACCACCACCTCGGCCGGCGGCGCGACCAGCGCCGGCGACACCCAGCGCTATCAGGTGGGCATCGGCGCTAGCTGGGAGCCCGACGTCTGGGGCCGCATCCGCGCCGGGATCAACGGAGCCAAGTTCAGCGCCGAAGCCAGCGCCGCCGACCTCGCCGCCGCGCAGCTGTCGGCGCAAGGCGAGCTGGCCACCAGCTATCTGGGCCTGCGCCGCGCCGACGCCGAGATCGCCATGGTCCAGGCTACGGTCGAGGGCTACCAGCGGTCCTTGCAGATCACCACCAACCGCTACAACGCCGCCATCGCGCCCAAGTCGGACGTGCTGCAGGCCCAGACCCAGCTGGCCAACGCCCAGTCGACCCTGGAGGGCCTGGTCCAGACCCGCGCCACGTTCGAGAACGCCATCGCGGTGCTGGTCGGCGAGCCGGCTAGCAGCTTCCGCATCGCGCCCGTCAGCGACTGGAAGCCGGTCGTGCCGGAGATCCCGATCGGCGTGCCCTCGACCTTGCTGGAGCGCCGCCCCGACGTCGCCGCCGCCGAGCGCCGCGTGGCCGCCGCCAATACCGATATCGGCGTGGCCCGCGCGGCCTTCTTCCCGACCTTCAGCCTGTCGGCTAACGGCAACTCGACGTCCAGCGTGCTGGGCGACCTGTTCACGACCTCAGCCAACACCTGGTCGCTGGGCCTCTCCGCCGCCCAGACCCTGTTCGACGCCGGCGCTCGCCGGGCTCGCGTGGCGCAGTCACGCGCCGCCTATGACGCCACCGCCGCCGACTACCGCCAGACGGCGCTGACGGCCTTCGAGGACGTCGAAAACCAGCTGGCCGCCGCGCGAGCGCTCGAGCGGCAATACGCCCTGCAGCTGACCGCCTCGCAGGCCGCCGACCAAACCGAGCAGATGCTGCTGAACCAGTACAAGGCCGGCCAGGTCGCCTACACCGACGTGGTCTCGGCGCAAGCCACGGCCCTGTCGGCGCGGCGGACGCTGGTGCAGACGGCGGTGTCGCGCCAGACCACCGCCGTGGCGCTGGTCCAGGCCCTGGGCGGCGGCTGGCGCTGAAAACTTGTTGAGGCCCCGGCCGCGCGACTCTAACACTTGTTTGAGCGCACGATCGGAGCCTGAGCATGACCACCGCCTATCTCTGTGACGGGATCCGCACGCCTTTCGGACGCTATGGCGGCGCGCTCGCCAAGGTACGGGCCGACGACCTGGCGGCTATCCCGCTGAAGACGCTGGCCGCCCGCAACGCCGGCCTCGACCTGGACGCCATCGACGAAGTCGTGCTGGGCTGCGCCAACCAAGCCGGCGAGGACAACCGCAACGTCGCTCGCATGGGCCTGCTGCTGGCCGGCTACCCGGTCGGCGTGCCGGGCGTGACCGTCAACCGCCTCTGCGCCTCGGGCTTGGAGGCCATCGGCTACGCCGCCCGCGCCATCGCTTCCGGCCACAACGATCTCGTCATCGCCGGCGGCGTCGAGAGCATGAGCCGCGCCCCGTTCGTCATGGGCAAGGCCGACAGCGCCTTCTCGCGCAACGCCGAGATCTTCGACACCACGATCGGCTGGCGGTTCATCAACCCCGCCATGCGGAAGCTGTACGGCGTCGACTCCATGCCCGAAACCGCCGAGAACGTCGCGGTCGACTACGGCGTCAATCGTGCGGACCAGGACGCCTTCGCCCTGCGCAGCCAGCAGCGCGCGGCGGCCGCCCAGGCCAATGGCTTCCTGGCCGGCGAGATCACCCCCGTCGAGATCCCCGGCAAGGCTGGCCCCACCATCGTCGATCGCGACGAGCACCCGCGCGAGACCACGCTCGAGGCCCTGGCCAAGCTGAAGCCTGTCGTCCGCGAGGGCGGCACGGTGACGGCCGGAAACGCCTCGGGCGTCAATGACGGCGCGGTGGCGTTGATCGTCGCCTCCGAGGACGCCGTAGAGCGCAACGGCCTGACGCCCCGCGCTCGCATCACCGGCTATGCCACCGCCGGCGTCGCGCCGCGCGTCATGGGCATCGGCCCGGTGCCGGCGGTGCAGAAGCTGCTGGCCAAGACCGGTCTCTCGATCGGGGACTTCGACACCGTCGAGCTGAACGAGGCCTTCGCCGCCCAGGGCCTGGCGGTGCTGCGACAACTGGGCCTGCCCGACGACGGCGCCCAAGTGAACGCCAATGGCGGCGCGATCGCGCTGGGCCACCCGCTCGGCGCGTCCGGCGCGCGGCTGGTGCTGACGGCGCTGCGCCAGCTGGAAGCCACCGGCGGCAAGCGCGGCCTGGCCACCCTCTGCATCGGCGTCGGCCAGGGCGCGGCGCTGGCCTTCGAGCGCGTCTAGTGGCCGACGCCGAGCTCATCGAGGCCCTGCGCCAGACGGTGCGGGCCCTGTGCCGCGACTTCCCACCGCCCTACTGGCGCGCCCTGGACCGCGAGAAGGCCTATCCGACCGAGTTCGTGGCGGCCATGACCAAGGCTGGCCTGCTGGGCGTACTGATCCCCGAGGAGTATGGCGGCGGCGGTCTCGGTCTGATGGCGGCGGCCGCGATCCTGGAGGAGGTGCATGCCAGCGGCGGCAATGCGGCCGCCCTGCACGCCCAGATGTACACGATGGGCACTGTCCTGCGGCATGGCTCGACCGCGCAGAAGGAGACCTGGCTGCCCCGGATCGCCGACGGCTCGATCCGCCTGCAGGCCTTCGGCGTCACCGAGCCTACGGCCGGCACCGACACCACCTCGATCTCGACCTTCGCCCGGCGCGAGGGCGACACCTACGTCATCAACGGTCAGAAGGTCTGGACCAGCCGGGCCGAGCATTCGGACCTGATGGTCCTCTTGGCCCGCACTACGCCCAAGGACCAGGTGACGCGCAAAGCCGATGGCCTGTCGGTGTTCCTGGTCGACATGCGCGAGGCGAAAGGACGTGGACTGACGATCAAGCCGATCGCCACCATGCTGAACCACGCCACCACCGAGGTGTTCTTCGACAACCTTGTCATCCCCGCCGACAGCCTGATCGGCGAGGAAGGCAAGGGCTTCCGCTACATTCTGGACGGCATGAACGCCGAGCGCATCCTGATCGGGGCCGAGTGCCTGGGCGACGCCGCCTGGCTGATCGGCAAGGCCCGCGACTACGCCAACAGCCGCGTCGTGTTCGGCCGCCCGATCGGTCAGAACCAGGGGGTGCAGTTCCCAATCGCCCGCGCCTACGCCCAGGCCCACGCCGCGCGGCTGACGATCTACGATGCGGCGGCCCGCTACGACGCCGGGCTCCCCTGCGGAGAACAAGCCAATATCGGCAAGATGCTGGCCTCGGAGGCCTCATGGGCGGCGGCCGACATGTGCTTGCAAACCCATGGCGGTTTCGGCTTCGCCGAGGAGTACGACATCGAGCGCAAGTTCCGCGAGACGCGTCTCTACCAGGTGGCCCCGATCTCGACGAACCTGATCCTGGCCTATGTCGCCGAGCACGTGCTCGGCCTGCCGCGGTCGTACTGATGATCCTGGCGGCCTCGGACCTGGCGCGGCTAGCGGCGGTGCTCGACCGGCCCGACGCGCCGGCTGAGGTCCCGCCGGCCTGGCACTGGGCGTGCCTCGCCGCACCGGTCCGACGATCCGACCTCGGCTCCGACGGCCATCCCAAACGCGATCCTTCGTTGCCGCCCCGGAGAATGTTCGCGGCGTCTGACATGACCTTCGCGGGACTGCTGCTGTCAGGCGTAGAAACCGAACGCGTCGAGACCATCGCCGCCGTCGAGGAGAAGGCCGGAGCCAGCGGCCCCCTCACCTTCGTCACCCTGGACCGGACGTTCAGCCAGGCCGGCGCAGTCCGCGTCAGCGAGCGCCAGACGATCGTCTACACCGCCGCGCCGCCCGCGCCGCGCACGTCCGACGCGCTACCAGCGGGGGCCGACTGGAGCGTCCAGACGCCTACCGATCCGGTGCTGTTGGCGGCGTTCTCGGCGGCGACGTCCAACACCCACCGCATCCACTACGACCTGCCCTACACGACTCAGGTCGAGGGCTATCCCGGCTTAGTCGTCCACGGCCCGCTGATCGCCCTGCTGCTGCTGGAGGCCATGCCGGCCCGACCGCTGAAGCGGTTCTCGTTCCGGGCCCTCAAGCCCGCCTTCGTCGGCGAGACGATCGCGGCCAAGGGCCGGCTCAAGGAAGACGGCGCGGAGCTGTGGGCCGAGACGGGCGGCGCGGTGCTGATGAAGGCCAAGGCGACCTTCTAGGCCCACCTACTCCTCCAAGGTCGACGTATCGAAGCCGTGGTATAGCGACAGGAACCGGAACGGATGGTCCGGGACATATTCCTTGAACATCACGTTGTTGATGTCGCTTTGGGTGTCGAAGCTGCCGATGCGGGCGCCCGGCGCGTGCAGCTCCAAGTGATGGCGGGCCAGGTTCAGAGCGACCTGGTCGATCCAGCGGGTCACGGTCGGACGGTTCAAGCGCTCGTCCAGATAGGCGCGCAGCCAGTGCAGCAGGATGCCCGTCTCGGCCGTCGGGCGCGCCAGCACCAGGTTGGCGGTGATCCGCGACCCGGCCTGGAAGTTCTTGTCGTTGAGGTTCAGCACCAGATCCGCGTCGGCCCACTGGGCCAGCAGGTCGGCGACGCCGCGCTGTAGCAAGAGGTCGATGTCCGACACGAACACTGGCCGCCCCAGCAGGTCCAGAAGCCCGCCCAGGCGCTGGAAGCGCACCGACTGGTAGTGGGCGACCGGGATCTCGATCAGGCCCTTGGGCGGAGCCTCGAAGCACTGGGTCGTCACCGCCGAGGCGTCGAAGTCGTCGCCGACGAAGATCACCCGCGGGTCGTCGATCCGCACCGTCGCGGCGGCCTGCGCCAGCTGGCCCACCCCGCCGATCACGTGGATCACCACCAGGAACGGCACATCGCTGTGCTTGAGCACCGACAGGGCCAGCCAGCGGCCGTAGAGTTCGACATAACGGGCGTCGGCGGCGGCGAAGAACACCACCTGCGCGCCCAGCGCGTCGGCGTGCGCCTTCAGGCCCGCTTCGTCCAGGGTCTGGCCATCGCCGGTCAGGAAGGTCTGCGGGCCGTCGTCCGGCGCGGCGGGGGTCGGGTCCTCCACGCGCGCGCCGGTCAGCGCCTCCATCACCACGCGATAGTGGACGACCCAATCGATCCATTCCTCGCCCGGCGGCTCCACGGCCATCGCCCCGGCCTCGGCCAGCACCAGTTCGAACAGGTCGATGCGCTCGCGGGTCAGCGGCTCGCACAGGATCAGGCTGGCCGCGTCGTGGTAGAACTTCATCCGCCCCAGCGGATGCAGGCCTGACTGCGTGTCGCGGGCCGTCGCCAAGGCCTTGGTCAATTCGCCAGCGACGTCCAGCGCCGGTTCGGACGGCGCGTCGGTGGGCGGAGCCTCGGCCGGCACGCCCTCGAAGAAGCGGCCCAGCAGGGCCAGGGCCTGCGCGCCGGCCGGCAAGGCTCCCTCGCCCAATATCACCGCGAACCGCAGGGCTCCGCGCCACTGCACCTGCAGCTCGAAGCGCTGCGGCGCCTGGGCCCACACGGCCTCGCCTGGGAAGGTCAGGTGCTCGAGCAACGGCGTCTTGGGCGCCAGCACCAGGACGCCTTCGAGATGGTCGGCGGCCCAGCGGTGATGGGCGAAACCGCGATAGGCGCCCTCGGGTTTCAGAGCCTCCAGATAGCGCGACGGCGTGGTGATCCAGCCGGCCTCGGCGATCAGCGGCAGGCGTTCCAGCAGCACGGACGGCCGGGTCAGGGTCTGGACCACATGGGCGGCCACGACGCAGTCGAAGCGGCCCTCGCGCGCCACGCGGTTCAGCACGGCGCGATAGGTCTCGGGGTCGGACAGATCGCCGGGGAAGTCGGCCGCCGCCCCGCCCAGGACAGAGGCTTTCAGATCTTCCGGCCAGCCGGGCGGAACACCGCCGACCAGCAGGATGCGAAAGTCTGGATCCTGCGCCCTTTGCCGCTGCAGCTGGGCCACGAGGCCGGACAGGTCGTTCAGGCCCGCGAACTGGCCAGACTGCGATGGCCGGGCGGCACGGGCGCTGAACAGCGTATCCGACGTCTGGTCGGTCACGCCGGTTCGCCGTCCCACAGGCGGCCGTCGGCGGGAATAGCCTTGACCCGATTGCGGCGCGCCAGTTCGTGGCGATAGAGGCCGTGCAGGTCCGGCTCGGCCTGCATCTCGCGGTCGTCGCGGTCCAGCGCCAAGCCGATCTCCAGATAGGTCGACAGGTTTGTGAGGTTCGGGCTGGGGCGTTGGCCGGCCTGATATTCGGCGACCATTTCGCCGTAGAGGTCCTCCAGCTTGCCCGCCAGCAGGTCCATGTCGAACAGCACGCTGGTGTCGCGATTGGCTTCCAGCGTCTCGCGCAGGGCCTGGGCCTTGGCGCGGTCGGCGCCGATCTCGACAGCCTTGTCGACATAGGCCTGGGCGCTGTCGACCACCAGCTCGGGCAGGCCGGCGCTGCGCACCAGGCTGCCGCAGACCCGCGAGGCGAAGCAGCGGCCCGACCAAGTCAGCACCGGCACGGCCATCCACAGCGCGTCCGAGGCCGTCGTATGGGCGCCGTAGGGCGTGGTGTCGAGGAAGAGGTCGGCCAGGCGGTAGCGCGCCAGGTGATGGGCGTTCTGGAGCTTCTGTGCGAAGACCAGACGGGTGCGATCGACGCCCCGGGCCTCGGCCGCGTCGCGCAGGCGGGCGTTGGTCTCGGGATTGCTGTCCAGCAGCCACAGCACGCTGCCGGGCGTGCGCTTGAGGATCTCCATCCAGCGGTCGAAGACGTGCGGCGTGATCTTCTGGGTGCCGTTGAAGCAGCAGAAGACGAAGGCGTCTTCGGGCAGGCCGGCCTCGGCGCGGGTCGGGACGACGTCATGCACCTTCCGCCGGCGATCGTTGGGCTGGTAGCAGGGGATCCGCCGCACGGCCTCGGAGTAATAGAGCTCCATCTCCGGCGGGATGATCCACGGGTCGGCGACGATGTAGTGGTGATAGTCGCTGCCCATGGTGCCGGGATAGCCCAGCCAGTTGACCAGGATCGGCGCCGGGCGGCGGGCGAAGACCGAGGTGCGGGCGTCACGCGTGTGGCCGTTGACGTCGACCAGGATGTCGATGCCGTCGTCGGCGATGCGCTGGGCGGCTTCATCATCCGACATCGGACGAATGTCAGTGAAGTGCTCCACCGCCGCGCGGATGCGGGTGTTGAGGCCGTCGCTGGACTCCGGTCCGCAGTAGTAGGCGAAGACCTCGACCTTCTCGCGATCATGCACTTCGAACAGTTCGGCCATCAGATAGCCGACGGCGTGGTCGCGCAGGTCCGACGAGATGTAGCCGATGCGCAGGCGGCGGCCGGTCAGGTCGATCGGCGCGTCGCGGCGATCGGCGCGGACCTGTTCTGGCGTGACCTTGGCCTCGCGCTCGACGAAGCGATTGCCGGCGGCCAGCAGCAGCAGCGGATCGTCGGTATAGGCGCCCACCGACAACGGATTGACGCCTTTCAGCAAGGTCTCGCGGGTCACGCGCTCGGTCGGCTGCAGAGCCGGCCACTTGCACTGCGACAGGCGGGTGGCGACCAGCTGGCCGATCACGTCCATGGCCTTGGGATCGAGCTCGGCGGCGCGCTGCAGGGCCAGCTCGGCGCGGGCCGACTGGTGCATTTCGCCCAGCAGGCGAGCGATCTGCTTGAGGCAGGTGAAGGCGTAGCCGACGCCCACGCCGGTCATGATCACCTGGCGGTTGGCGCCCGCTTCCCAGGTGGCCACGGCCAGTTCGCCCAGGCCTGCGCGCTCCTGGATGCCGCCCAGGTTCACATAGGCCGGCATGAAGTCGGCGTTGAGCTTGATGGCCAGCTCCAGCGAGGTCGCCGCGCCGGCGTTGTCGCCCAGCGCCGACTGCAGGACCGAGCGATTGAACAGCGCCACCGACAGCTGCGGGTGTTCGTCGTTGAACTTGATCCAGATCTTGTAGGCCTGATCGGCCAGGGCCGGCTGCCCCTCCCCCGCCAGATTCGACGCAAGGGTGATCAGGTCGCCAAGCGAGCAGCTCTCGGCGGTCAGCGTGCTGAGCAGGTTCAGCGTATCGACGTCGGCCATTGTCTTCCTGAAACCGATGGGCGGCGGACAGGCGCGCGTAAAGACCGCGCGCGAGTCAGCGCTGCGTGATCATGGCATGGGGTTGGGAACTCGACCAATGCCCAGAGCGCGAAGGTCGAAGGGGTCCGCCGCCCGCGCCCTCAAGGACGCGGGCGGCGGCCGGGATCAGCTCACGGTCAGGTAGGCCGCGATCTGGGCGTCGCTCAGGCTCTGCACCTGGGCGGTCGTCAGGGCGTTGGCCTGGGTCGTGGTCAGGGCCGCGATGTTGGTCGTCGACAGGTTGTCCAGCTGGGTGATGGTCAGGCCGGACATCTGCGTGGCCGCCAGTTGACCGATCTGGGTCGTGGTCAGCGCGTCGATCACCGTCGTGCCCAGCGCGCCCAGCTGGCTGGTGGTCAGGGCCGACAGCTGGGTGACGCTCAGATCGCCCACGTCGGTCACCGACAGACCCTTCAGTTGCGAGGCCGTCAGGCCCCTCACCTGCGTGACGGTCAGCGCCGCGCTCTGGGTGGCGTCCAGGGCCGAGATGTTGGTCGCCGACATCGCCGCCATCTGCAGGATGCTCAGGGCCGCGATCTGGGTGTCGACGAACTGGCCGATATCGGTCGTGTTCAGCGCCGCCAACTGGCTGGTGACCAGACCCTTAACCTGGGTGGTGGTCAGCGAGCCGACCTGCGTGCTGTCCAGGGCCGAGAAGGCCGTGGCCGACATGGCGCCGACCTGGGTCGAAGCCATCAGGGCGATCTGGGCCGGCGTCAGCGTCCCGGCCTGGCTGGCGTTCAGCGCGCCAACCTGCTGGGTCGTCAGGGCGCCGACCTGGGTGTCGGCCAGCTCGCCGATATCCGTGGTCGACAGACCCTTCACCTGATCCAGGGTCAGGCCCTTGATCTGGGCCGTCGTCAGGGCCGCCATCTGAGTGTCGGCCAGGGCCGAGATATTGGTCGTCGAAATCAGCGCCAGCTGGGTCGGCGCCAGGTTCGCGACCTGGGTCGCCGACAGCTCGCCGATGTCGGTGGTCGACAGGCCCTTCAGCTGGTCGCTGGTCAGGCCCTTGATCTGGGTGGCGTTCAGCGCGGCCACCTGGGTGCCGACCAGGGCAGAGAAGGCGGTCGCGGTCAGGGCGCCGATCTGGGCCGCCGACAGCGCGCCGATCTGAGTCTGGTCGAAGTCAGCGACGTCGGCTGCAGTCAGGCCCTTCATCTGGACCGCCGTCAGGCCCTTCAGCTGGGTTCCCGTCAGCACCGCCATCTGGGTGGCGTCCAGGTTCGAGAAGCCGGTGGCGGTCATGCCGCCCAGCTGGGTCGAGCTGAGCGCCTGCACCTGCGTATCGGCCAGGGCGGCGATGTTAGTGGTGTTCAGACCGCCCATCTGCGCCGCCGTCAGACCCTTGACCTGGGTCGTCGACAGCGCGGCCAGCTGGGTGTCACGCATCAGCGAGACATTGGTCGCCGAGATCGCGCCCAACTGAGTGGCCGTGAGGCCGCCGACCTGGGTGATCGACAGCTCTTGCAGCTGGCTCGGCGCCAGAGCGCTGATCTGAGCCGCCGCGAGCTGGCCGACCTGGGTCGACGACAGTTCGTCGATGTCGGTGACCGACAGGCCCTTCAGCTGGGTCGTGCTCAGCGCCTGGATCTGGGTGTTGGCCAGAACCCCGATCTGGGTGGCGTCCAGGGCCGAGATGTTGGTCGCCGACAGCTGCTTCATCTGATCGGCGGTCAGGGCCTGGATCTGGGTCGTCGAGAACTCGCCGATGTCCGTGGACGTCAGGTTCTGCAGCTGGCTGGCCACCAGACCCTTGATCTGGGTGGCGTTCAGCGCCGCGACCTGGGTCTGGTTCAGCTGCGAGAAGCCCGTGGTGCTGAACGAACCGATCTGCACCGACGAGAGGCCCTGCATCTGGGTCTCGCTCAGCTTGGCCAGGGCGCCGCTGGTGTCGAAGCCCTTGATCTGGGTCGCCGTCAGGCCCTTGACCTGGGTCGAGGTGATCGCGCCGAACTGGGTGGCGTCGAGGCTGTTCACCGAGGTGACGTCGAAGCCGCCCAGTTGCGTACCGGTCAGCGAACCGATCGCCGTCTGGCTCAGCTCCGTGGAGTCCACGCCCATGCTGGTGATCTGGGCGGCGGTCAGGCCCTTGACCTGGGTCGTCGTCAGGGCGGCCGTCTGGGTGCCGGTCAGCGACTTCAGGTTGGTCGCCGACAGCGCGCCGATCTGGGTCGAGTTCAGCGCCGCGAGGTTCGTGTCGCTGAAGCTGCCCAGGATGCCTTGCGGCAGCGCGCCGATCTGGACGGCCGTCAGGCCGGGGATCTGGCTGGCTTCCAGGTCGTCGTAGAAGGCGCTGGCGAAGCTGCTGACGGATTCCTTCTTGATCGCGCCGATCTGGCTGGCGGTCAGCGACTTCACCGCCGTCGCGTCGAGCGAGGAGATGTTGGTCGCGTTGATCGCGCCGACCTGGGCGGTCGTCAGGTTGCCCAGCTGCGTGCCGGTCAGCTCGCTCAGCGTACCGCCCGTGACCGCGCCCATCTGGGCCACGGTCAGCGACTTCAGCTGGGTCGCCGTCAGGGCCTGGGTCTTGGTCTCGCTCAGGCTGTCCAGCATGGTGGCCGACAGGGCCGACAGCATGCTGGTCGAGAGGGCCGCGGTCTGGGTCTCGTCGATATAGGCCAGGAAGCTGCCCGACAGACCGTTCGCCTGGGTGGCCGTCAGGCCCGCCAGCTGCGTGGTCGCCAGGGCTCCGACCTGGGTCGAGGTCAGAGCGTTAAGGGCCGTCGTGGTCAGGGCGCCCAGCTGGCTGGCCGACAGGCTGGCCACGGCGGTCTGGAACTCGTTGATGTTGGCGCCGTCCAGCGCCTTCAGCTGGGTCGAGGTCAGGCCCTTAATCTGGGTCGCGGTCAGCGCGCCCAGCTGGGTCTCGTCCATGGCCAGGAAGGCGGTGTTGCTGAGCGCGCCGAGCTGGCTGGCGCTGAGGCCGCCCAGCTGGGTCGAGGACAGCTCATGCACCTGGGTGTCGGCCAGCGCGCCCAGTTGCAGCGCCGAAAGCGCGCCGATCTGGGTCGAGGACAGCTCGTCGATGTCGGTGACCGACAGGCCCTTCAGCTGGGTCGAGCTCAGGGCTTGGATCTGGGTGTTGGCCAAGGCCGCGACCTGGGTGTCGGCCAGGGCCGAGATGCTGGTGGCCGAGAGGTTCTTGATCTGGTCGGCGCTCAGGGCCTGGATCTGGGTCGTGGCCAGCTCGCCGATGTCGGTCGTCGTCAGGTTCTTCAGCTGATCGGCCGTCAGGCCCTTCATCTGGGTGGTCGACAGCGCCGCGACCTGGTTGGAGTCCAGGGCCGAGAAGCCGGTGGCCGTCAGCGCGCCGATCTGGACCGCCGAAAGCGCCTGGATATGGGTCGTGGTCAGCTCGCCGATGTCGGTGGTCGACAGCGCCTTCAGCTGGTTGGCCGACACGCCCTTGATCTGGGTCGCCGTCAGCGAACCGACCTGGGTGGCGTCGAGGGCCGAGAAGCCGGTGGTCGAGAGCGCGCCCAACTGGGTCGCGGTCAGGGCCTTGACCTGGGTGGTCGAGAACTCGGCGATGTCGGTGACGTTCAGCGCGCTCAGCTGCGAGGCCGTCAGGCCCTTGATCTGGGTGTCGTTGAGCGCGCTGACCTGGGTGGCGTCCCAGGCCGAGAACTTGGTCGCGCCCAGCGCGCCGATCACCGAGGCGCTAAGGCCCGAGATCTGGGTCGTGGACAGGTCGGCGACGTTCAGCGAGGCGATCTGGGCGGTCGACAGCGCGCCGATCTGGGTCTCGCTCAGCTCGCCGATGTCGGTGACGTTGAAGCCCGCGATCTGGGTGGCGGTCAGACCCTTCATCTGGGTCGCCGTCAGGGCCGAGGTCTGGGTCGCGTCCAGGGCCGAGAGGTTGGCGGCCGACAGGTTCTTGACCTGGTCGGCGCTCAGGGCGCCGATCTGGGTGGTCGACAGCTCGCCCACGTCGGTCAGCGACAGGCCGCCGATCTGGGTTGCGGTCAGGCCCTTCATCTGGTCGGCCGTCAGGGCGGCCACCTGGGCGCCGGTCAGGGCCGAGAAGTTCGTGGCCGAGAGCGCGCCGATCTGGGCGGTCGACAGGGCCGACAGCTGGGTCGTCGACAGCTCGCCGATGTCGGAAGCCGTCAGGCCCTTCAGCTGCGAGGCGGTCAGGCCCTTGATCTGGGTCGTCGAGATCAGCGCGACCTGGGTCGCATCCAGGGCCGAGAAGCTGGTCGAGGACATCGCGCCCAACTGGGTCGCGGTCAGCGCCTGGACCTGCGTGTCGGCCAGGGCCGCCACGTTGGTCGTCGTCAGCGCCCCCACCTGCGCGGTGGTGAGGCCCTTCAACTGGGTCGTCGTCAGGGAGCCGAGCTGCGTGGCGTCCATCAGGCTGAAGTTGGTCGCGGTGATCGCGCCCAGCTGCGTGCCGTTCAGCGCGCCCAGTTGCGTGGTCGACAGCTCCTGGACCTGCGTCGAGGCCAGGGCCGTCAGCTGAGCGGCCGACAGCGCGCCGACCTGGGTCGACGACAGCTCGTCGATGTCGGTGACCGACAGGCCCTTCAGCTGGGTGGTGTTCAGCGCCTGGATCTGGGTGTTGACCAGGATGGCGACCTGCGTGCCCGACAGGGCCGAGATGTTGGTCGCCGACAGGTTCTTGATCTGGTCGGCCGTCAGGGCGCCGATCTGGGTCGCCGACAGCTCGCCGATGTCGGTGGCCGTCAGGTTCTTCACCTGGTCGGCGGACAGACCCTTCATCTGGGTCGTCGAGATCAGCGACATCTGCGTGCCGGTCAGGGCCGAGAAGCCCGTCGAGGTCATCGCGCCCAGCTGCGTCGCCGTCAGGGCGCCGATCTGGGTTTCCGACAGGTCGCCGATGTCGGAAGCCGACAGGGCCTTCAGCTGCGAAGCCGTGATGCCCTTGACCTGGGTCGTCGTCAGGGCGCCCGTCTGGGTGGCGTCCAGGGCCGAGAACGACGTCACCGTCAGCGCGCCCACCTGGGCCGCGCTCAGGGCGCCGACCTGGGTGGAGGACAGTTCGCCGATATCTGTGGCCGTCAGGGCGCCCATCTGGGCGTTGGTCAGGCCCTTCATCTGGTCGGTGCTCAGCGAGCCGACCTGGGTGGCGTCCAGCGCCGAGAAGTTCGCAGCCGACAGCGCGCCGACCTGGGTGGCCGTCAGCTGACCCAGCTGGGTCGTCGACAGGCTCTTGACGTTGGTCAGGCTGAGCGCGGTGATCTGCGAGGTCGCCAGGGCGCCGATCTGGGTCTCGGACAGCTCAGCGATATCGCTGGCCGACAGGCCCTGCAGCTGGCTGGCGGTCAGGCCCTTGATCTGCGTGCCGGTCAGGACCGCGATCTGGGTGTCGACCAGGGCCGAGACGGCCGCGGCCGAGAGGTTCTTGATCTGGTCGGCGCCCAGCGCCTGGATCTGGGTGGTCGTCAGCTCGCCGACGTCGGTGGTCGACAGGTTCTTCAGCTGGTCGGCCGTCAGACCCTTGATCTGGGTGGTCGTCAGCGAGCCCATCTGGCTGGCGTTGAGGGCCGACAGGTTGGTCGTCGACATCGCGCCCAGCTGGGCGGTCGTCAGCGCGCTGACCTGGGTGGTCGACAGCTCGCCGATGTCGGTGGTGGTCAGCGCCTTGATCTGGTTGGCGGTCAGGCCCTTGATCTGGGTCTCGCCGATCAGCGCGACCTGGGTGCTGTTCAGCGACGAGAAGCTGGTCGTCGACATCGCGCCCAGCTGCGTGGCGCTCAGGCCCTGGATCTGCGTGTCGGCCAGGTTGCCGACGTTGGTGACGGTCAGCGCGCCCAGCTGCTGGGCGGTCAGGCCCTTCAGCTGCGTCGTCGTGAGGGAGCCCAGCTGCGTGGCGTCCAGCTGGGTCAGGTTGGTCGTGTTGACTGCGCCCAGCTGCGTCGAGGTCAGGCCGCCGATCTGGGTCGTCGACAGCGACTGCACCTGGGTCACGGCCAGGACGTTCACCTGGGCGGTCGTCAGGGCGCCGATCTGAGTCGACGACAGCTCACCAATGTCGGTGGCCGACATGCCCTTGATCTGGGTCGAGGTGATCGCGGCGATCTGGCTGTTGCTCAGCTTGGCGACCTGGGTGTCGGCCAGGGCCGAGAAGGCGGTCGCGGTCAGCGCGCCCAGCTGGTTGGGCAGCAGGGCTTCGACCTGGGTCGTCGACAGTTCGGCGATGTCCGAGGCGTTCAGCCCCTTCATCTGGTCGACCGTCAGGCCCTTGATCTGGGTGGTCGTCAGCACCGCCATCTGGCTGGCGTCGAGGGACGAGAAGGTGGTGGCGGTGATGGCGGCCAGCTGGGTGGTGGCCATCGCGCCGACTTGGGTGGCGCTCAGCCCGCCGACGACGGTGGAGGTCAGCGCCTTCACCTGGTTGACCGTCAGGCCCTTGACCTGGGTCGTGGTGATGGCCGCCAGCTGGTCGGCGTCGAGGGCCAGGAAGCTGGTGGTCGTCAGCGAGCCCAGCTGGGTCGCGGTCATGTAGGCGACCTGGGTAGAGGACAGCTCACCCACATCGCCAACGCTCAGCGCGCCCACCTGCTGGGTGGTCAGACCCTTGACCTGGTTTTCGCTCAACGCGCCGACCTGGGTGGCGTTCAGGGCCGAGAAGGAAGAGGTCGTCAGGGCGGCGACCTGGGTCGCGGCCATGGCGTTGATCTGGGTGGTCGACAGCGTCGCGGCCTGGGTCGTGGCCATGGCGCCGATCTGCGCGGCGCTGAGGCCGCTGACCTGGGTCGAGGACAGTTCACCGATGTCGGTGACCGTCATGCCCTTGATCTGGTCGTTGGTGACGCCTTTCAGCTGGGTCGTCGTCAGCACGGCCATCTGCGTGTCGGCCAGGGCCGAGAAGCTGGCGGTCGTCAGCGCGCCCAGCTGGGCGGCCGAGAAGGCCTGGATCTGGGTCGTCGAGAGCTCACCGACGTCGGTGGTGCTCAGCCCCTTGACCTGCGCGGTCGTCAGGCCGGCGATCTGGGTGGTGGTCAGCGACCCCATCTGGCTGGCGTCGAGCGCCGACAGGTTGGTGGTCGACAGCGCGGCCACGCGATCGACCGCCAGGGCGCCGATCTGCGTGCCGGACAGCTCGCTAATGTCGGTGAGGTTGAGACCCTTGGCCTGAGCGACGCTGACGCCCTTGATCTGGTCCGTGCTCAGGGCGGCGATCTGGGTGTTGACCAGGCCCGAGAAGTTGGTGGCCGACAGCGCGCCGATCTGGGTCGAGCCCAGGACGGAGATGTGCGTGGTGTCGAGCGCGGCCAGTTGCGTCGAGGTGAGCGCGGAAACCTGGTTGGTCGAAAGCTGCGTCAGCTGGGTGACGTCGAACACCACCGAAGTCGCGAACTTCGGGATCTGGGTGGTGGTGAGCGCCTTGACCTGGGTCGAGGTGAGCGCCGAGACCTGGGTGTCGGCGAGCGCGCCGATCCCGGTCGCGCTGATGGCGGCGACCTGCGAGCCGCTAAGCGACTGGATGTCCGTCTGGGACAGCCCCTGGATCGCTGTGATCGAGAGGTTCGAGATCTGCGCGGCAGAGAGACTCGAGATCGACATTCATCCATCCTTGCTGGACGGGACACGCACCTGCGCACCCGGACGCAACCATGGAGACGCCCCCCAAAACTCAAGCGTCCCGCAACAAGCCCAACTATGGCCCGATTCCGGTAACCATATTTCCTTTCTAAGTCGTTTCAACGAGACATGCCGACGCAGCGCTTTACCTGCTATGCGAGTGTTCCGAGGGGCCTGTATTTCACCCCTATAAAGCGCAACTAACGCTTACAAGACAGAGTCTTAGCCTCTCCAGACATCGTCCGTTCAAAATGCTGGAACGGTATGATCTAGCTTATCGCGACCTTAATGTCGGCAAGTCGAAATCGCGCCGCGGCCACGTTCAGGCCCCAGGTCCTAACGCACCCGATTCGGGTCAGCCCTGTCCGGCCGCCAGAAGTTCGAAGCTCGCCATCAGGCCGTCCACGGACGAATTGGCCAGCCAGATGTCGAACAGTCCCGGCTCGGCGATCCAATATTCGTTGTCGCCGACGAACATCAGGTGCTCGCGCTTCAGCTCAAACCGGACCTCGCGCTCGGCCCCCGGGGCCAGGGAAACACGCTGGAACCCCTTCAGCTCGCGGACCGGCCGGGTACGGCTGGCGACGCGGTCGCGGATATAGAGCTGGACGACGTGCTCGCCGTGCAGGTTGCCGCTGTTCTTGACCTTGGCCGTGATGTGCAGCGTGTCGGTCCAGCCCAGGCGGGCCGTCGACAGCTTCATGTCGGTGACGTCGAAGCGCGTGTAGCTGAGGCCAAAGCCGAACGGATAGAGCGCGTCGTTGCGGATCGACCGCCAGCGGGCCTTGTACTCCTGGCCGTTCGGGTCGGTCGGCGCCGGACGCCCGGTGGTGCGACCGTTGTAGAAGAACGGCTCCTGGCCGCTGTCGATGGGGAAGCTGACCGGCAGCTTGCCCGACGGGTTCACCGCTCCGAACAGCACGTCGGCGACGGCGTTGCCCATCTCGCTGCCCAGGAACCAGGTCGCCAGGATCGCCGGCGCGTCGCGGACCACGCCCTCCAGCTGGATGGCCCGGCCGTGGCGCAGCAGCACGATGACCGGCTTGCCGGTGGCGGCGATGGCCTCGGCCAGGCGCATCTGCACCGGCGGGATGCGGATGTCGGTGCGCGACTTGGCCTCGCCCGTCATGTCCTGGCTCTCGCCGACGGCCAAGAGGACGATGTCGGCGGCCTGGGCGGCGGCCACGGCGCGCTCGAAGCCGCCGGCGATGGTGGTCTCCACCTCGCAGCCCCGCTCGACGATCAGGCTGCCCGGATCGGCCAGTTGCGCGCGCAGGCCGGTGGCCAGATCGACGTTCAGGCGACGGTCGGCGAAGAAGCCGCCCCACGCGCCCAGCACGTTGTCGCGGTCGTCGGCGAACGGACCGATCAAAGCAAAGCGCTTGCCGGCCTTGGGCAGCGGAAGCAAAGCCCGGTCGTTCTTCAGCAGCACGATGGAGCGCGCGCCGGCTTCGCGACTCAGGGCGCGCATGGCCGGGGTGGCGGTGCGGGTCGTCTCGACCTGCGGGTTCAGCGAGCGGTACGGATTGTCGAAGAGGCCGATCGCTTCCTTCAGGGCCAGCACCCGGCGCACGGCTGCGTCGACCGTCGCCATCGGCACCGCGCCTGAGGCGACCAGCTCAGGCAGGTAGCGGTTGTAGAGGCCGCTCTGCATGCTCATGTCGACGCCCGCCAGGATGGCCAGGCGCGCGGCGTCGCGGTCGTCGGCGGCAAAACCGTGGGCCACCAGCTCCTGGTCGGCCGTGTAGTCCGAGACCACCACGCCCTTGAAGCCCCACTCCCCGCGCAGGATGTCCGTCAGCAGCCTCTTGTTGGCCGTGGCCGGCACGCCGTTGACGTCGTTGAAGGCCGACATGGTGGTCAGGGCGCCGGCGGCGAACGCGGCCTGGAACGGCGGCAGGTGCACCTCGCGCAGGGTGGCGTCCGACAGCTCGACGGAGTTGTACTCCAGCCCTGCCGTCACCGCGCCATAGGCAGCGAAGTGCTTGGGCGTGGCCAGCATGCTGTCGTCGGCCTTCAGGTCGCGGCCCTGGAAGCCCCGCACGCGGGCGGCGGCCATCATCTCACCGAGATAGACGTCCTCGCCCGAGCCCTCGGCGACACGACCCCAGCGCTGGTCGCGAGCCACGTCGACCATCGGCGCGAAGGTCCAGTGCAGGCCCGAGGCCGTGGCCTCCAGGGCGGTGGCGCGGGCGGTGCGCTCGGCCAGGTGCGGGTCGAAGCTGGCGGTCTCGCCCAGCGGGATCGGGAACACCGTGCGGAAGCCGTGGATCACGTCGGCCGCGAACAGCAGCGGGATCTTCAGGCGCGAGCCCTCGATCGCGGCCTTCTGGGTGTCACGCGCGGCCTGCGCGCCGACGCCGTTGAACAGCGCGCCGATCCGGCCCGCCTTGACCTCGGCCAGCAGGGTCTGGGCGTTGCGGATATTGACCAGCGGGTTCATGTCGCCGATCGGCGGCCGGATCATGTCGGCAAAGCACGACAGCTGGCCGGCCTTCTCCTCGATCGTCATCTGGGCCAGCAGGCTCTCGATGCGATCCGACGCGCGAGCAAAGGCCTTGGGGGCGGTGACGGCGAGGCCCGCCAGGGCCATCGCGCTAGACAGGAAGGCGCGCCGGTCCGGCCCCTGCGGGCCGCCGTTCGTCGTCTTCAAAGCCATGGAATCCCCCGGGGACGCTGCACGAGGCGCGCAAACTCGCCGCTAAAGCGCCCCGGCGCAACCGCGCTCGCCTATTCGGCGGGATGCAGGACCGTCTCGGCCGGAACGCGAGCGGCGTTGTAGGTGTCGAGGTCGAGGATCCCTTCCCGCTTGGCCACGATAGTGGGAATGAGGGCCTGGCCGGCGACGTTCACGGCGGTGCGGCCCATATCCAGGATCGGGTCGATGGCCAGCAGCAGGCCTGCGCCTTCCAGCGGCAGGCCCAGGGTCGACAGCGTCAGGGTCAGCATCACCGTCGCGCCGGTCAGGCCCGCCGTGGCGGCCGAACCGATCACCGAGACGAAGACGATCAGGAAATAGTCCGACCAGGCCAGGTGCACGCCGAAGAACTGGGCCACGAAGATCGCCGCGATCGCCGGATAGATGGCCGCGCAGCCGTCCATCTTGGTGGTCGCGCCGAACGGCACGGCGAAGGCGGCGTAGGCGCGCGGCACGCCTAGGCTCGTCTCGGTCACGGCTTCCGTCACCGGCAGGGTGCCGATCGACGAGCGCGAGACGAAGCCCAGCTGGATCGCCGGCCAGGCGCCCTGGAAGAACTTGATGGGGTTCAGGCCGTTCAGCGCCAGGATGGTCGGGTAGACGACCAGCAGCACCAGGGCCAGACCGATATAGATCGCGCCGGTGAAGGCGCCGAGCTGGCCCAGGGTCGTCCAGCCGTACTGCGCCACGGCGTTGCCGAACAGGCCGACGGTGCCGATCGGGGTCAGGCGGATCACCCACCACAGCACCTTGCGCACGATGGCCAGGGCCGAGGCGTTGAACTTCAGGAAGGCCTCGCCCGCCTCGCCGACCTTCAGGGCCGCGACGCCCGTGACCAGCGAGATCACCACGATCTGTAGGACGTTGAACGACAGCGAGGTCGTCGCCGCGCCGGCGTCCGAAATCTTGGTCGAAGCGGCCAGGCCCAGGATGTTTCCAGGGACCAAGCCCGTCAGGAAGTCCAGCCACGAGCCGTGGGTCTTGGGCGCCTTGGCCGCGGCGGCCGCGACGCTGGTGTGCAGGCCGGGCTGCAGGATCAGACCCAGGGCGATACCGATCAGCACCGCGATCAGGGCCGTGACCGCGAACCAGAACAGGGTCCGCCATACGAGGCGGGCGGCGTTCTGCAGCTGGGCGATATTGGCGATCGAGGCGACGATGGCCGTGAACACCAGCGGCGGCACCAGCACGCGCAGCAGCTGGATGAAGATCGAGCCGACCTGATGCAGCGTCTCAGCCAGGGCGTAGCCGGCCTGCCCCTCGGCCGGGCCGAGGTTGCGGGCCAGCAGGCCCAGACCCAGGCCCAGGGCCATGGCGACCAGAACCTGGACTCCGAACCCGCTGATGAAACGGCTGCTCTTCGGCTGGGCGACGGCCATGCGCGATCCTCGGACAATTGAGGCATTTAATGTCGTGCTTGGCGCTGGGCTTTACGACCTCGCTTTTTCAGAAGGTGATTTCAGGAAAACTGTTGCTCAAAGACGCGGCAGCCACATCCCCATGATGGCGAAGAAGCCGCCGGCCACCGTCGCCAGCGTGACCACCGCCATGCTGACAGCCATGGCCAGCTTGGCCCCTGCCCCGCCCCGGTCGCGCGCCAGCAGGTAGAGCTCCAGGATCGCCAGCGGTCCCAGCACATGGGCGAAGGCCAGGAAGATGTCGAACGGCCCGTCGAACGCGTCGGTGTGGCCGACTGGCGCCTGGTTGGCGACGAACCAAAGCATCATGCCCAGGCGGTAGAAGAACACGCCCAGCATCAGCACGAACGCCCGCAGCGCCCAGCGCCGGTGGACATCGAACCGCCGCTTCATCGCGAACCGCAATGCCTGGCCGGCGCACAGCATCAGCAGCACCGCATTCAGCGTATTGCCGATCGCCATGTAGATCCCGGCCACCGCGCCGCGCGTGAAGGCGATGAACAGGCCCGACAGCGCGATGGCGAAGGCCACGGCGATGAACGCCCGACCGTTCCAGCGGTGGAACCTGGGCGCCTTGGCCCGGATCGCCGGGACCAGCTGCAGCGAGCCGGCGAAGGTCACGAACACCGCCATCAGCAGGTGAACGCCCAGCGCCAGGTTTCCCGCCGCATCGCCGCGATTATAGCCGTGCCCTGCCGGCAGCACCGTGTTCCAGCGCTCCCAGTTCCCCGTCACCGCGCCGACGCCGTAGAGCCCGACGATATAGACCCCGAACGCCCACAGCCCCGCGACCAGGGCCACGTACCACGCCGTCGCCGTGACGCTCAGCGCCCGACCCGCCAACTTCTCCATGCGTACGCACTCATCAAAGCATCCCTCCCTCGCAGGCTTACGAAGCAGGGCGAACCGGAGCCATGACGCCGGGCGCCACGAACTTGACCCTGGCGATCACCCTGCTACCGCTCGGCCATGGTCAGCGTGGTGCAAGCGACGGTTTCGGGCGGGTTCTTCAAGGGCCTGCTGGAGTTTGCGGTGTCGCTGGGCGCGGACCGCGCGGCGCTGCTGGCCGCCACCGGCGTGGCCGAGGCCGACTTCGCCGACCAGGACGCCCGCATCCCGCTGGAGCGCTACAAGGCCCTCTACCGCGCCGGCGAGGCCATGACCGGCGAGCCCGCCATCCCCCTGAAGTTCCCCGAAGCTACCCGCTTCGAGCAGATCTCGATCGTCGGCCTGATCTGCCAGGCGGCCGACACCATGGGCGGCGCGCTGAAGCAGCTGAACCGCTTCTCGCGGCTGGTGGTCGAGGTCGAGGGCGTCTCGGACGGTCCGCGCTTCCAGCTCACCCCACGCGAGGACGGCCTGTGGCTGCAGGACCGCTGCGCCGTCGAGGACTTCCCTGAACTCGTCGAGGCGGCGCTGGCCCGCTTCACCTGCGAGATGGCGCGGCACTATCCGGATTTCGTGTTCGTGCTGGCGGTCCACTTGAAGCGCCCGCACCCGCCCCACGCGGCCGAGTACGAACCGATCCTGCGCGCCCCGGTCACCTTCGGCGCGGCCTGGAACGCCCTGAAGATCGAGCCCTCCTGGCTGAATCTGGCGATCCAGCGCCCCAACCGCTACGCCTTCGGCATGTTCAACGGCCACGCCGACGCGCTGCTGAAGAGCCTGGAGGAGTCCAAGACCACCCGCGGCCGCGTCGAGGCCTTGCTGATCCCGCTGCTGCATACAGGCGAGTTGGCCATGGACGCGGTCGCCCAGGCCCTGGGTCTGTCGCGCCAGACCCTCTACCGCCGCCTCAAGGCCGAGGGCGTCAGTTTCGACCAGGTGCTGGACGACCTGCGCCGGCGGATGGCCGAGACCTATCTGGAAAAGCTGTCGGTCAACGAGACCGCCTATCTGGTCGGCTTCTCCGAAACCAGCGCCTTCTCCCGCGCCTTCAAGCGCTGGACGGGCGCCAGTCCACGCAGCCGCAAGGGCGGCTAGCCGTCGTAGAGCACCACGTCCCACCGGCAGAGCGTCGCGCCCTTCTCGACGGTCGAGGCGCCCGACGTCAGCTTGCCGAAGACGGCGGCTCGGGTCGCTTCTTCGGCAATGGACAGGTCGGCCTTGAAGATCGCGTCCTGGCCCAGGAGCGGGTCGCCCGGAAAGTACATCTGCGTCACCAGCCGGTCGTCGCGGCCGGTCACGTCGAAGTGGATGTGGGCCGCGCGCATGTAGTCGCCGGCCGGATAGGCGCCCGGCTTGATGGTCAGGAAGCTGTAGCGCCCCTCGGCGTCGGCCGTCAGGCGCGCATAGCCCTGGAAGTTCGGATCGAGCTCGCCGTGGCTGTCGCCGGGATGGGCGTAACGACCGCCGGCGTTGGCCTGCCAGATCTCGAGCTTGGCGCCCGACACCGGCTTGCCGTGGCGATCCAGGACACGGCCCGACACCTCCATGATCTCGCCCTTGGCGCGGACCTTGTGCCCTGTCAGCCGCGTGAGATCGGCGTCGACCTCCTTGGGCTTTTGGACCGGATAGAACGGCCCCAGATCCATCAGCGGCGTATAGGGTAGCCCATCCGCCCTCGCGGGCGCCGCGCCCAGCATGCTCGCCAGGCCGGTCAACGCCGCCTTTTCAAGGAATGACCGCTTGGTGTCCGACATGTCCGCCCCCGCATCCGTCGACAAGGCGACGCTAGCACGGCGAGGGCGGCGGAAGAACGGCTAGCTCTTCAGCCGCACCTTCACCGTCGTCGACAGGCCCGGGCGCAGACGCGCGACCTCGGCCTGGCCCGGGTCCAGGCGGATGCGGACCGGCACGCGCTGGACGATCTTGGTGAAGTTGCCCGTGCCCGGCTCGAACGGCAGCAGCGAGAACTGCGAGCCCGAGCCGGGGGCGAAGCTCTCGACGTGACCCTTCAGCGCCTTGCCGTCCAGGGCGTCGACCTTGATCGTCGCCTCCTGGCCCGGAAGCATACGCGCAACCTGGGTCTCCTTGAAGTTGGCGACCACGTAGAGCGCCTTCATCGGCACGATGGTCATCAGGCGCGTGCCGGGCTGGACATAGTCGCCGGGCTCGGCCTGGCGGTCGCCGACCACGCCGTCGATCGGCGAGACGATGACCGCATGGCTCTGGTCCTGGCGGGCCAGGATCAGAGCGGCCTTGGCGCGGGCCACGGCGGCCTCTGCTTGGGCGAGGTTGGCCGTCAGGGTGGCGCGCTTGGCGGCGGTGACGGCGGCCTGGTCTTGGCTGACCGAGAGCTGGGCGCGGCTGCGGTCTGCGGCCGACTGAGCCCCGACGGCGGCGGCGCGGAAGCGCTCAACGTCGCGCTTGGCCACCGCGCCGCTGTCGGCGAGGTCTTCGTAGCGCTTGCGGTCGGCCTGGGCGCGGACGTTTTCGGCGTCGGCGGCGGCGATGGCGGTCTGGGCCGAACGGATGGTCGAGCCGGCCAGGCGCTGCTCGGCGTCCAGCGAGACCAGAGCCGCGCGGGCGCTAGCGGCGGCGGCCTCGGCGTTGCCGACGTCGGCCTGAGCCGAGATGACCCGCGCGTCGAACTCTTCGGGGTCGATGCGCAACAGGGCGTCGCCGCGGCGGACCGTCTGGTTGTGCTCGACCAGCACCTGAGACACCAGGCCCCGGACCCGCGGCGCGATGGCCGAGCTGTCGGCCTGAATATAGGCCGCGTCGGTCGAGACCGCGCCCTTGGGCGCGGCGATGAAGGCGCCGCCGGCGACCGCGACGGCCACCGCCCCGCCGACCGCCAGCACGGTCTTGCGCGAGAATGGGGCCTTCCTGGCCTTGACGGGATTCTGGACGGCGCCGCCGTCGAAGGTGGCGTCGGTCATTGAGCGGCCTCCAGGCCAAGGCGGCGCTTCAGGTGCGCGCGCGAGCGTTCGAGAATGGCGTCGGAGCGATCGAGATCGGCCTCGGCGCGGGCCAGGGTCACGGCGCCGACCAGTTCCGAAAGCATGGAGCTGGCCTCGTCCTCGGGGTGCGGGCGGCCCAGTTCGGCCAGGCGGTCGGCGATGACCTGGGTCAGGTTGGCCGTACCCTGGGCGTAGCGTTCCCGCGAAGCGTCCGCCAGACGCGGCGCGTCGCCGGCCAGGTAGGGCAACGGGCAACCGCCGTTGCGGTTGTCGCGGTGGCGGGCGGAAAGATAGAAGTCGATGAAGCCCGCCAGCGCCTCGCGCGGCGGCAGGTCCTTGACCTTCTTCAGCGTCGTGATCGGCCCGCCCTCGAACATGTGGGCGATGGCGTCGGCCACGAACGCCTCCTTCGACGGGAAGTGGGCGTAGAAGCCGCCATGCGTCAGGCCCGCGCGGGCCATGACCCCGGCCACGCCCAGGCGGTGCGGCCCCTCCTCGCGAATGGCCTTGGCGGCTTCGTCCAACACCCGCTGGCGGGTCTTCTGCTTGTGTTCGGCGTCGTAGCGCATCTTGCGGCCTCGATTACATGAGGCATATAATATTATAGCTATCATACTTTCAAGGGGCGCTCCCGTGAGCCCAGCCGTCGCCAAGCTGCCGATCGATCCGGGCGCCCTGCCCAGTCGAACGAAGTTCCTGATCTTCGGCGTGATGGCGTTCGGCCAGTTCATGGCCCTGATCGACATCCAGATCGTCGCCGCCTCGCTGAACGACGTGCAGGCGGGGCTCTCCGCGGGTCCCGACGAGATCAGCTGGGTGCAGACCGGTTACCTGATGGCTGAGCTGGTCATGATCCCGTTCGCGGCGTTTCTGGCGCAAAGCCTGTCGACGCGGTGGCTGTTCGCCCTGTCGGCCGGTCTCTTCACCATCTCCTCGGCCCTGTGCGGCATGGCCTGGGACATCGACTCGATGATCCTGTTCCGGGTGCTGCAGGGCTTCACCGGCGGGGCCATGGTGCCCACGGTGTTCGCCACGGGCTTTGCGATGTTTTCCGGACCGCAACGCGCGATGATCCCGGCGATCCTGGGCATGGTCTCGGTGTTGGCCCCGACGCTGGGTCCCACGGTCGGCGGCTGGCTGACCGAGGCGGTCGGCTGGCGCTCGATCTTCTACATCAACATCGTTCCCGGAGCCCTGGTGACGATCCTGGCGATCAATCTCATCAAGGTCGACCGGCCCAATCTGTCGATGCTGAAGACCATCGACTATTCGCACCTGGCCGCCATGGCCGTGTTCCTGGGCGGGCTCGAATATGTGCTGGAGGAAGGCCCCCGCAAGCAGTGGTTCGAAGACACCGGCATCGCCGTCGTCGCCTGGGTGACGGTGGTCGCCTTGGGCCTGTTCATCGAACGCTCGCTGCGGTCGGGCGGACCGGTGGTCAAGCTGTCGCCGTTCCGAAAGCCCACCTTCGCCTTCGCCTGCCTGTTCAACCTGGTGATCGGCTTTGGGCTATACGCCTCGACCTATCTGATCCCGGTCTTCCTGGGCCGGGTGCGTGGGTATGACAGCCTGGAGATCGGCACGACCGTCTTCGTCACCGGCATCGCCCAGATCCTGTCCACAGTGATCGCCGCGCGGCTGTCGACGAAGCTGGACCCGCGCATCACCGTCAGCGTCGGCCTGACCCTATTCGCCGCGGCCCTGTGGCTGACCTCGCACATGACCAGCCAATGGGGCTTCATGGCCCTCTTGGGACCGCAGGCGCTGCGGGGCTTTGCGATCATGCTGTGCATCGTGCCCAGCGTGACCCTGGCCTTGGGCGGGTTCGAGATGGCCGAGCTGCGCTATGCGTCAGGCCTCTTCAACCTGATGCGCAACCTGGGCGGGGCGATCGGCATCGCCGTGGTCAACACCTGGCTGGGCGACAACGCCCGCATCCATGTCGCCCGCTTTGGCGAGGCGCTGGGCGAGGCCGGCCGCTCGGGCAATGGCGCGCTGGAGACCTTGGCCGCCCGCATCGCCGAGCGCACGCCCGACGCCGCCCAGGCCGCGATGATCGTCCAGGGCGAACTGGCCAAGGTAGTCGGGCGCGAGGCCCTGACCCTGGCCTTCAACGACGTCTTCCGGGTGATGGCGGGCCTGTTCGTGCTGGCCCTGATCATGGCTCCGTTCTGCAAGCCGCCTCCCCTGGCCGGCGCGGCGGCCCCACCGCCGGACGCGCACTAGCCAAAAAAGAACCCCGGAAGGACGGACCTTCCGGGGTGCGCTTGCAGAGTGTTGGAAGTGTCTTAGTGCGTGGCCGCGGCCGGCGCGGCGTCCAGCGCCTCGGCCGGGTCGAGCGCTTCGGCGGGCTTGCGAGCCGACCAGCCGAAAGCGGCGATGATCAGGTAGCAGACGGCCGGGACGAACATCGCCAGGCCCAGGCTGCCGATGTGGTCGGCGACGAAGCCGGTCAGCGGCGGGATCACCGCGCCGCCGACGATGCCCATGCACAGCAGGCCCGAGGCGGCCGGGGTCTTCTTGCCCATGCCCTCGATGCCCAACGTGAAGATGGTCGGGAACATGATCGAATTGAACAGGCCGATCGCCAGCAGGCTGTAGCCGGCCGTCGTTCCGGACGTGAAGGCCGAGGTGGTGATCAGGGCGACCACGACCAGGGCGCAGGCGGTCAGCACCTTGCCCGGCGAGACGCGGGCCAGCACGAACGCGCCGATGAAGCGGCCGACCATGGCGCCGCCCCAGTACCAGGACAGCATGGCCCCGGCCTTCGACAGCGGCAGGCCCAGGGTGCTGGGCTGGGCCAGGTAGTTGGTCATGAAGGTGCCGATGGCCACCTCGGCGCCGACATAGACGAAGATGCACAGCACGGCGAAGGCCAGGCGCTTGTGCTTCATCATGCCCAGCATCTCGCCCAGGCCCGTGGCGGCCTCGGCCTGCGGGGCCTTGTCGTTGTTGCGCAGGAACCAGAACAGCAGGGCCAGCACCAGCAGGCCGCCGGCGATGATCATGTACGGCGCTTGCACGGCATGGGCCTGCGTGTGACGCAGGGCCTCCAGCGCGGCCGGGGTCAGGGTCGCCGGATCGGGCGCCTTCTCGATGTGCTTGAGGATCAGGGCCGAGCCCACGAACGGCGCCAGATAGGTGCCGAACGAGTTCAGGAACTGGGCGAAGGTCAGGCGGCTAGAGGCGGTCTCGCTCTTGCCCAGCAGGGCGACCAGCGGGTTGGCGGCGACCTGCAGCAGGGTGATGCCCGAGGCCAGGATGAACAACGCGCCCAGGAAGCCGTAATAGACGCCGGTGTTGGCGGCAGGAGCGAACAGCAGGCAGCCGATCATCATGATGACCAGGCCCACCACGACGGCGCGCAGATAGCCCAGGCGGCTCAGCACCCAGCTCGACGGCAGCGACATCAGGAAATAGGCGCCGAAGAAGCAGGTCTGCGTCAGGGCGGTCTGGAAGTTGTTCAGCTTGAACAGCGACTTCAGCGCCGGCGCCACCAGGTCGACCAGGCAGGTCGAGAAGCCCCAGGCGAAGAACAGGAGAATTACGAAGGGCAGCAGCACGCCGCCCGATTTGCCAGTCCCGCCCGAAGGCGCGACACCGCCGCCCATACCCGCCATGCCCTGAAGCTCCCTAAGTAACGCGTTATGAATCCGTCTTTGCGCGGACGCGCCATTCACCGGAAGCGTGACAACGTTGTCAACCACATCCTAGATTTTTCAATGCTTGATAGCGCTACCAAGGGAACCGCCCGGCCCGCCCGTCGCTTGGGTTTGGAAACGGGAGTTTCTCCGGGAGTTTCTCATGTCGGCTCTGATGGTGCTTCTGATTTCCAGCTTCTTCGTGCTGGCGGCGATGGTCGGTCTGGCCGACGCTCTGGTGCACTTCGTGATCTGGAGCTACGGCCAGTTGAGGGCCTCTCCTGACACCGCCGAGACGGCTCAGGCCCCCGCGCAGGGAATCACCGCGTAGCGGCTGGCCTTCAGGGCGCGCAGCTCGCGCCCGTCGATCATCTCTTTCACGAACGGCGCCTTGGGCGTCCAGTCGCGCGCGTCTAGCGCCGGATCCAGCGGCGGCGAGCCGTCCCAACGCGGCCACACGATCCAGGCGGGCGCGTCCGGTGCGGCGCATAGCGCCCGAACCTGGGCCAAGCCTGGCGGCGGCAGGCGGTGCTCGGACGCAGACAGCGGCCTGATGAAGTCGTCTCCGACCAGACCAAGCTTCTGCAAGCGGGTTGCACGGTCCTGGATCTCAAGCGCCAGGGGCTTGGAGAACACGACGCCCGCCCCCTGCACCCTGGCCGACCAGCTGGGGCGGCCGAGCAGCACCCAGGGCTCGACATCGCCAGACGGCCACAGCACCGCGCCGGGCCGGGCGGCGGTCAGGGCGACCAGCGCTGGGTCCTTGCCTTGATCTCGGGCGCGAACGAAGGCCGAACGATCGTCCCACAGCAGGATCGCCAGCAGCCCCACCACCGCCACACCGACGATGCGGATCGCCGCCGGCGGCGCGGTCCAGCCTCGCGCCAGCCAGACGCCGACGACCATGGCAATGACCAGGCTGGGCAGGTCGGTGAACCAGACCGTGGCCTGGTTGTAGGCGCCGGCGCGCGCCAGCTTGGTGATCAAGCCTGAGCCGGTCAGCGCCGCGCAAGCCAGGGCGGCCACGGCCAGCAGGCCGAGCGCCGCGCCGGAGGTCAGGGCCGGGCGGCTGAAGCGGATCTTCTCGCCGAACACCACGAACAGCAGGCCGACCGGCGCGACCTCCAGGCTTAGCGCGCCGACGTCGCGGAACATCCAGGCCACGGCGATCAGCGCCAGGCCGATCAGGCCCGACGGGCCGCGCCGGGGCAGCTCGGCGCTCAGCAGCGCCAGGCAGGCCAGGGCCAACACGGCCAGCGGCTGCAGCGTCCGCCAGCTCTGGATCTGCAGGAACAGGATCAACGACAGCCGGTCGCCCAGCACCGCGACGATGGCGACGCCGACCAGGCCGGCGATCACGACGCCCAGGGCCAGGCGGCGCGGCGCGCCTTGCAGCAGGGTGGCGGCGGCCGCGACGGTGCAGGCCTGCACGGCCAGGCGGCTCCAGGCCTCGACCGGCCACAGCGATGTGAAGAGGATCGGGCTGCGCGCCTCGACCACCGCCCGCCAGGCCGGGTCCATGACGGTGACCAGGCGGTCGGCGACCGGCAGATGCGCCAAGCCCGCTGCGGCGATGACCACAAGCCCGGCCAGGCCAGCCCATAGCCAGCGGCGATCCTCGAAGCACAGGGCGACGCCGATCGCGGCCGCCGAGCACAGACCCATGATCGGATGGAACAGCATGCCGACAACGCAGAGCCCCAGGCCCAGCCAGCGGCGTCCGGACAGATAGGCGGCCATGCCGGCCAGGCCCGCGGCCTCGACCAGGCCGCGCGGCGTGGCGTAGGGCTCGCCAAAGCCGATGACGTTCAGGGGTCCGTAGAGCGACGGCAGAGCGACCACAAAGACCAGCGCCGCCCAACGCACGGCCGGCGACCGGTCGGCCAGGAAGCGCTCGATCAACAGCGTGGCGGCGGCGAACCACAGCGCCAACGTGACGGCGACGATCGCCATGGTCCCGCCCGACGGCCCCAGCACCGCGATCAGCTTCGAGAGCATCGGCGTGTAGAGGCTGAACCCGAACTGTCCGTCGTGGACGAACATCAGGTCGCGCCCTACCCCGCCGGGATCGAGCTTGGCCAAGGCGTCGGCCACGTAGAGACGGCCGTCGTGATAGATGCCGGGATAGGGACGGCTGAGCAGGAACAGGCCGAAGGCGGCCAGCCAGCCGACGATCTGGTCGCGCCGGCTCACGGCTGGGCGACAGCGCCCCCAAGGCTTTTGGGAGCCTTGAACAGCAGCGCCCGGCGGACGGTGAAGTTGAACACGAAGACGATCCCGGCGGTCGGGATCTTGGCCAGCCCTGGATGCAGGTGCAGCCCCCCGACCCACAGCGCCATCAGGCCTTGGGTCAGGACCAGGCCAGCCAGGCCCACGCCGATGAAGCCGACGAACTCGCGCCGGCGGTCAGCGACCGGGCGATGCCGGAACACCACCGAGACCGACAGCAGATAGGTGATCGCGATACCGCTGACGAACCCGGTCGCCGAGGCGACCAGGTAGTTCACCCCCAGCGCCGTCAGCGCCAGCAGCAGGCCCCAGTCGAGACTCAGGGCCAAGGCGCTGGCGAAGCCATAGAGCATCAGCTCGCGCAGCCCTTCGGGCAGACGCCGCCAGAGCTGCAGAGCCGCGCTCATGATCAGGCGGCGACCTTGGACGGCACCAGGCGCTCGCTGCGCAGGGCCTCGCGGGCGCCGGAGACGCCGGCCTCGCCGTACTCGGCGTCCTCGTTCACTTCCCAGACGTCGTGGACGATCTCGCCGGCGATGATGTTCTCGGCCGTCAGCAGGCCGGTCATCATGGCGTGGTCCTGGTTGTTGTACTTGTGCATGCCGTTGCGGCCCACGAGGTGCAGGCCCGGGAAGTGCATCTTCAGATCCAGGCGGATCATCTTGATGTGTTCCGAATAGGCGTCGTCATAGACCGGATAGGCCTTGTGCTGGCGCACCACGCAGGCGTCGTAGACGTCCGCCGGGTCCATCAGACCGATCTTGGCGATCTCGCGCTTGGCTTGCGCGACCAGGTCCTCGTCAGAGGTGGTCCACAGGCCGTCGCCCTCGAAACAGAAGTATTCCAGGCCCAAGCACGTCGAGACGCCGTCCGGGATCATCTCCGGCGACCACGAACGGAAGTTCTGCACGCGGCCGACCTTCACCGACGGATCGTGGATATAGATCCAATTGTCCGGCAGCTCCTTCTGCGGCTTGCCGATCAGCACCACGGTCAGGAAGTCGCGGTACATCAGCTCGCCGGCGTGGAAGACGCTGATCGGGGTCGGCGAAACCGCCTGCATCAGCTCGCGGATCGGGGCCGAGGAGACGACGTCGCTGGCCGTGTAGATCTCCTTCTTGCCGTCGGCGCAGGAGACCGAGACGGTCCAGATCTTGGCCATCTTGTCGTAGTGCAGCCCGTCGACCTTGCGGCCCATATGGACCTTGCCGCCCAGGGCGGCGATCTTGTCGCGGCAGGCTTCCCACATCATGCCGGGGCCCTTGCGCGGATAGCGGAAGCTCTCGATCAGGGTCTTGGGCGAGCCCTCCCCGCCCTTGGCCTTCACGCCCAGCGAGCGCTTGACTCCGTCGATGATGGCGGCGGCCAGGTCCAGGCCCTTGATGCGCTGGCTGGCCCAGTCGGCCGAGATCTCGTCGCAGCTCATGCCCCACACCTTCTCGGTGTAGGTCTTGAAGAAGATCGAGAACAGCTTCTCGCCGAACTGGTTGCGGACCCACTGGTGGAAGGTGGTCGGGTTGGCGATCGGGTTGACCTTGGCCCAGCCGAACGAGGCCATGCACTTGGTCGCCGTCCAGACGCCCAGGTTGGCCAGAGCCTCGAAGGCCTTCAGCGGATAGGCGTAGAATTTCTCGCGGTAGTATATGCGCGACAGGCGCGGCCGGTCGATGAAGTCGTCGGGCAGGATCTCATTCCAGAGGTCGACGATCTCCTTGCTCTTCGAGAAGAAGCGGTGACCGCCGATGTCGAACTTGAAGCCCTTGTAGTCGACGGTGCGGCTGATGCCGCCGACATAGGTCTCGTCCATCTCCAGCACGGTGACGTCGCGCCCGGCCTTGGCCAGGGTGTAGGCGGTCGTCAGGCCGGCCGGACCGGCGCCGATCACCAGGGTTTCCACGTGCTGAGCCATGCCCGCTCTCCAATCCCGTTTCGATACAGGATGGGGCGAGATGGTTAAGGCCAGGTCCCCAGGCTTGGTGAATCCAGATTAATCGTGAATCCGGGACGATCGGCCGCGGCGCACCTTATCGGGGGTGACAGGCGCAAAAGGCGACGCTAGGGTTCCCGTGATGACCCTCGCCGCCAGCCACACGCTGTTTTGGTATTTTAGCTATCCGACGCCTCTGGCGCCGGGAGGGTTTCGTTCGGCCTGAGCTCAGGCCACAAAGAACACCTTCACCAGCCGCCAGGGGTTCCCCGGGCGGCTTTTTTAATGGCCGCCGGACCTCACGAGATCTCCGGAGTACGCCATGCCTTCCACCGCCAACCTCGTCTCGCTGCCCGTCCCGACCGACGACCTGCGCATCGAGAAACTCCAGACCCTCAGCCCACCCGCCCAGGTGATCGGCGAGGCCCCGGCCAGTTCGTCGGTCGCTGAGGTCGTCGGCGACGCCCGCGCCGCCGTCCACGAGATCCTGCACGGCCGCGACGACCGCCTAGTGGTGGTGATCGGCCCCTGCTCGATCCACGATCCCAAGGCCGCCCTCGACTACGCCCAGCGTCTGGCCGCCGAGCGCGAGCGCCACGCCGGCGAGCTGGAAGTGATCATGCGGGTCTATTTCGAGAAACCGCGCACTACGGTGGGCTGGAAGGGCCTGATCAACGACCCTGACCTGGACGGCGGCTTCCGCATCAACGAGGGCCTGCGCCTGGCGCGCCGGGTGCTGCTGGACGTCAGCGCCCAAGGCCTGCCGACCGCCTGCGAGTTCCTGGATGTCACCACCCCGCAGTACATCGCCGACCTGGTGGCCTGGGGAGCGATCGGCGCCCGCACGACCGAGAGCCAGATCCACCGCGAAATGGCCTCGGGCCTCTCCTGCCCGGTCGGCTTCAAGAACGGCACCAACGGCGACGTAAAGGTGGCGGTCGACGCAGTGATGGCCGCCAGCCAGCCGCACCATTTCCTGGCCGTGACCAAGGAAGGCCGCGCCGCCATCGCCACCACGACCGGCAACGCCGACTGCCACGTCGTGCTGCGCGGCGGCAAGACGCCGAACTACGACGCCGCCAGCGTCGCGGCGGCCGCTGAAGCCGTTGCGAAAGCCGGCATGCCCGCTCGCATCATGGTCGATGTCAGCCACGCCAACAGCGGCAAGAACCACGAGAACCAGCCCGCCGTCGTCGCCGACATCGCCGCCCAGCTGGCTGCCGGGACTTCGCCGATCATGGGCGTAATGATCGAGAGCAACCTCGTCGCCGGCCGCCAGGACATCGTCCCCGGCCAGACGCTGACCTACGGCCAGTCGGTCACCGACGCCTGTGTCGACTGGGACACCTCGGTGACCCTGCTCAATCAGCTGGCCGCCGCCGTGAAGGCCGGCCGCGAGGCCCGCAAGGCTTGAGGCCACGACGCGCGAACGGTGGGAGTTAAGTCGACCACCCGCCGTTCGCGCATCCTTCTGCCGACGAGACGCGTTGTGAAGCCGAGGGACCTTCACCAAGGCGAAGATCAAAATGACCCGTCTCGTCATCATCGGCCTGGCCATCGGCGCCATCGCCCTTCCCGCGACGCTGGCGCCCACGGACGCCGACGCCGCCAGCTGCCGCAGCCGCAAGGCCACCGGCACCGTCATCGGCGGCCTGGGCGGCGCCCTGGTCGGCAACGCCATCTCCAAGGGCGGCGGCGGCCTGATCGTCGGCGGCCTGGGCGGCGCGCTCGTCGGCCGCGAGATCGGCAAGAGCGGCTGCCGCAGCCGCACAGCCTATTACAGCTCCGGCTCGCGCAGCGCTTCGTACGCCGCGCCGGCCCAGCCCGCGCCCGTCCGTCAGGTCTATTACGACCACATGGGCAACCCGGTCGCAACGGGCGAGGTCCGCAACGGGACCTTCCAGCAGGTCTCGGCCAACACCAGCACCGGCGGGACGTGCCGCAACGCGACGATCTCCTACTACGACGAGCGCGGGCGCCTCTCGCAGCGCCCCGTCCAGATCTGCCCCCGCTAAGAAACCACGGAAATCAAAACGATGATCCGCAAGCCCGTGATGGCCACCCTGGCCCTCGCCACCCTCGCCTTGGCCGCCTGCGAAGGCGGGCATGAGTCCATGAGCAATCCGAAGATCTGCGCCGACTTCCGCAACAACACCGGTCCCGGCGCCACGGCGGCCTCGGACCCGTCGACGCCGGTCGACGAGTGCACGCGCCGCTGGGCCTACAGCCTGGCCGGTTCCAAGGACGGCGCGGAGGTGGTGGCCGATGCGGTCGTGGCCGCCTGCGCCCCGGTGCTGAGCCGCTGGAACCAGGCCTCGCTGGGCCAGAGCGCGGGCGGCGGCGAGCAGGCGCTGAGCCTGACCACCGGCCAGCCCACCAACCCGCTGGCCGAGCACAGCAGCTTCGCCCAGGGCCGCGCCCTCTTCTACGTGGTCCAGGCCCGCGCCGGCCACTGCAAGCCGCCGCCGGTCAATAACGGCGTGCCGGCCGGACTCTAGAACTCGCTATTTCCCTGTGGCAGGGTCGGAGCCGGACACCGCTCCACATCGGGCACGCGCACCGCCGCCCCTGCCCTCCCACAGGGAGACCGCGAGCGATGACCTCATCGACCTCGACCATCCGGTTCGGCCGCCTGGCCGCGTCCGCGTTCACGCGCGACATTCAAGCCGCCTACGCCTTCTACAGCGACGTCCTCGGCTTCAAGAAGGCCTTCGAGAACGGCGACCCGGTCGGCTTCATGATCCTGGAAAAGGACGGGGCCGAGCTGCATCTCAGCCTGGTCAAGGACCACAAGCCCTCGACCACCAACATCGCCCACCTGATGGTCGATGATGTCGACGCTCTGCACGAGCACCTGGTCGCGGCCGGGGTGCGGATCATCAAGTCGCTGCAGGACAAGGACTACGGCCTGCGAGCCTTCGTCTTCGCCGACCCCGACGGCAACCGCATCGACGTGGGCCAGCCGCTCGCGCCCGCCGAGCCCGCGCCGTGCTTCGAAAACCGCCGTCTGGGCGGCATCAGCTTCGTCAACTGCGGCATGGTCCAGGCGCGGTTCGACAACGTGAACCTGTCGAAAGCCAGCTTCCAGAACATCAATCTCAGCGGTGCGCGCTTTGACGACATCAACATGAAGGACGTCTCGATCGACAACGCCAATATCGAAGGCCTGACGATCTACGGCATCGACATTCACGAGCTGATCCAGCCGGTGCTGCACAAGCCGCGCAAGGCCTAGGCGAGCGCGACCTGCTCCCAGGCCAGGAACTCCGGCGTCGCCAGCAGGCGATCGGCATAGGCCTGGGCCGCGCCGGCGTCGCCGTAGTCGGCAAGCGCGATGCCATAGGTGCGGAACCGCGTCGCCACCGGCGTGTAGAAGGCGTCGGCGATCGACCATTCGCCGACCAGGAACGGCCCGCCCGAACGCTCCAACAGTTGGTTCCAGCGCTCGACGATGGTGCGGACGTTCTTCTGGACGGCTTCGGAGACCTCCATGGTCGTGCGGGTTTCCAGCGCCATCGGGCACTCGCCGCGCAAGGCCTGGAAGCCGCCGTGCATCTCGGCCGACGCCGAACGGCCCAGGGCGCGCAGGGTCGGATCGGCCGGCCACAGCCTGGCGTCCGGGAACCGCTCGGCCAGGTATTCGCAGATCGCCAGCGAGTCCCAGACGGTCAGGTCGCCGTCCTTCAGCACCGGCACCTGGCGGCTGGGCGAGTGCTGCGCGATGGCCGCGTCGCTGGCCGCGCCCTGGCGCAGCTGGATCTCGATCTCCTGGAACGGCGCGCCGATGCGCTTGAGCACCAGCCACGGCCGCATGGACCAGCTGGACCATTTCTTGGTGCCGATCACGAGTTCCATGCGCGCTCTCCCTGATGCGATTGCAGGCCGGCTTACCTTGCGTCTAAGGTCACCTCAACGATTAGAACAAATGTTTGAGGGAGAGAGTCCATGGCGGAAACCGCCACGCCGTCGCCCGTGATCGCGCCCGTCTCGACGGCTTACCGTCGCTACGCGCTTTGGGTGCTGCTGATCATCTACACCCTGAACTTTCTGGATCGGCAGGTGGTCAACATCCTGGCCGAGCCGATCAAGCGCGACCTGGGCTTGGCCGACTGGCAGCTGGGCATGATGACCGGGCTGGCCTTCGCCATCTTCTACACCGTGCTAGGTATCCCCATCGCCCGCATCGCCGAGACCAAGAACCGGCCCTACATCATCGGGGCCTCGGTGGCCGCGTGGAGCGCCTTCACCGTGCTGTGCGGCTTCACCCAGAACTTCTGGCAGCTGATCCTGGCCCGCATCGGCGTGGGGGTCGGCGAGGCCGGCTGCACCCCGCCCGCCCACTCGCTGATCACCGACTATGTCCCGAAGGAGAAGCGGGCCAGCGCCATCGCCTTCTATTCGATCGGCACGCCGCTGGGCACGCTGGCCGGCATGGCCATGGGCGGGCTGATCGCCGACGCCTATGGCTGGCGGGCGGCCTTCATGGTCGCCGGCGCGCCGGGCGTCCTCTTCGCCCTGATCGCCGCCTTCACCCTGGTCGAACCGCGCAAGAAAATGGCCGCCGAGATGGCCGCCCGCGCCAGCTCGCAGATCAGCTTCGCCGGCGCCCTGGCGGTGCTGGCGACCAAGAAGACCTTCTGGCTGGTGGCCCTCGCGGCCTCGATCAAGGCCTTCATCGGCTACGGCCACGCGCCGTTCACCGCCTCGTTCTTCTTCCGCAACCATGGCGCGGAGATCGCCGAGCTGGCGGCCATGTTCGGTCTGAAGTCAGCGGGGTTCCTCGGCCTGGCCTTGGGCCTGATCGGCGGCACGGCCGGCGTCATCGGCGCCTGGCTGGGCGGGGTCTTCGCCGACCGCCTGGGGGCCAAGGACCTGCGCGCCTACGTCACCGTGCCGGCGGTCGCCTCGCTGATCACCATCCCGATCTTCATCACCGCCGTCAGCCTGGACGCGCCGATGCCCGCTATCGGCCTCCTGGCCATCAACGCCCTGCTCGGCACGCTGTGGTACGGCCCGGTCTATGCGACGGCTCAGAGCATCGTCGATCCAGCCCTGCGCGCCACGGCCTCGGCCGTGCTGCTGCTGGTCATCAACCTGATCGGCCTTGGCCTTGGCCCGCTGGCCGTGGGCCTGCTCAGCGACGTGCTGGCTGGCCACGTGGGCCTCGGCGAAGCGCAAGGCGTGCGCTGGGCGCTGATCGTCTCGGCAGGCCTTGGCCTGGCCGCCTTCGGCCTGTTCTGGGCGGCGCGGAACAGCATCCGCGAAGAGATGGTGGCCTGATGTCAGAGAGCGCCGGAGGCCTTGTAAAATAGCCTCTGGCGCTTTGGCTTCCGCTCCGTCACAGTCCCCTCAAAGATTAGAACAAATGTTTGAAGGGAGAGAGTCAGGATGGCTGACGCGCGCGCGTCCGGCGGGGGCGCACCCGTCTATTCGAATGGCTACAAGGCCGCGGTGCTGGGGCTTTTGCTGGCCACCTACACCTTCAACTTCATCGACCGGACGATCATCGCCACCATCGGTCAGGCCATCAAGGTCGACCTGAAGCTGACCGACACGCAGCTTGGTCTGCTGGGCGGTCTCTACTTCGCCCTGCTCTACACCCTGCTCGGCATCCCGATCGCCCGCCTGGCCGAGCGCTGGAACCGGGTGAGCATCATCTCGGTGTCGCTGGTCGTCTGGTCGGGCTTCACCGCCCTGTGCGGCGCGGCCACCAGCTTCGCCCAATTGGCCCTGTTCCGCTTCGGCGTGGGCGTTGGCGAGGCTGGCTGCTCGCCGCCCAGCCACTCGCTGATCAGCGACTATTACGAGCCTAAGAAACGCGCGACGGCCCTGTCGATCTATTCGTTCGGCATCCCGCTGGGCACGATGTTCGGCGCGGTCGCCGGCGGCTGGCTGGCCCAGGAATTCAGCTGGCGTGTGGCCTTCGTCATCGTCGGCCTGCCCGGCATTATCCTGGCCCTGATCGTCAAGCTGGTGATCAAGGAGCCGCCGCGCGGCTATTCCGAGATCAAGGAACGGCCGCTGGAGGCCGAGGACGTGGTGGTCGAGCCCGCCAAGCCGGCCTTCTCGCTGGCCACCGAGTTCAGCGAACTGTGGGCGGTCTTCAAGATCCTGTTCTTCAAGTGGCCCGTGCTGAACATGGTGCTGGGCGTGACCATCGCCTCGTTCGGCTCGTACGGCTCGGGCGCCTTCGTGCCATCCTACTTCGTCCGCGCGTTCGGGCTGGGCCTGGCGCAGGTGGGCCTGATCACCGGCCTGATCGGCGGCTTCTCGGCCGGCATCGGCACCCTGGTCGGCGGCTTCCTCAGCGACTGGGCCGGCAAGCGCAGCGTCAAATGGTACGCCTGGGTGCCCGCCATCGGCCTGATCATCTGCACGCCGATCTACATCCTCGCCTACCTTCAGACCGACTGGAAGGCGACGGCGATGATCCTGCTGGTCCCCGGCATCTTCCACTATGTCTACCTGGCCCCGACCTTCGCCGTCGTGCAGAACTCGGTCGAGCCGCGCCGCCGGGCCACCGCCACGGCCCTGCTATTCTTCTTCCTCAACCTGATCGCCTTGGGCGGTGGGCCGGTCTTCACCGGCTGGCTGATCGACCATCTGGCCCAGTATCACTTCAACGTTCCGGACGCCGGCGGCGTGATCCACAGCGTGCTGGGCTCGTTCGGCGCGGAGGGCGGCCAGAGCTTCGCGGCGACCTGCCCCGGCGGCGTCGCGCCCAAGGGCTCGCCGGCCGAGCTGGCGGCCCAGTGCCGCACGACCCTGGCCCTCTCCAGCCAGCAGGGGATCATCGTCTCACTGTGCTTCTACGCCTGGGCCGGCGTGCACTACGCGCTGGCGGCGATCGGCATGGTCAAGCACATGAAGTCACGCGAAGCCGCGTAAGTAATAAGCCTCTTCCCTTGACTCCATGGGCGGGCGGGCCGAAACGCCCGCCCATGATCAGCCGCTACGCCCGCCCCGAAGCCGCCGCCATCTGGTCCAGCCAGAC